>Ga0307982_1001865_pt1 | contig 17157 bp, 9 predicted proteins | sample OrgLakmetagen989_FD_201847 | JGI IMG/M metagenome (GOLD analysis project Ga0307982, IMG submission 201847) | Saline water microbial communities from Organic Lake, Antarctica - #989 | ecosystem: Environmental > Aquatic > Non-marine Saline and Alkaline > Saline | place: Antarctica: Organic Lake... | reverse complement strand
GGGAAGCCAAATTCGCTTGCGCTCATTTCGAAACCAGTTGGACACTTGTGTCATGGTGAGAGCAGTACGTTTAGCAAGTTCTCGTTTCTGGGCGTCTGTTGGATACGGATCTGACCAGTTTGTGCAGTCAGCCATCCAGTACTTCAAAATGCACACTTGATACACTTGAAGTCGAGCAATTGTTTTCATGATTCTCTCCTCGTCCAGGTAGTCAACAGGTACATCCGGGTGCATGCGAAACCCGGGTGGAGGCTTGAACCAGGCTGGGTCATAGGCTTGTTTCAACTTTGCTGCCCCTCTTCGCGGAAGCGCCTTGGGTGGATCATTTTGTACTGAACGTGCATCATTGCAAATCATGTCATGTGCAGAGCGCACTGTTTGGGATGACAGCGTCGAAACAGCAGTCGTGCAGTACCCTGCTTGGTGCTGGTCTCCTCCTCCGCCTCCTGCGGCAGTATTGACCCGCTGCACAACCGCTGCAATACTGCTATATCCCTGGGGGTATGAATGCATAGGATGGGCATGTGCATAGCCTGATGCTGCAAGATACCTGGCCTGCTCAGGATTGTATCCCCCCTTCCAATGTTTGGAGTGCTCGGCTTGATCCGCGGCTGAGTAGAAGTCAGCACCAGCTACCACAGGATTGTTGATAGCTGCGTCATAGAACTGCGCTGCTGGAGCAGGCTGCCATGTCGCTGCATTTGCAAAGGCCACTGGGTAGGCCTGCACAGGGTTTGACACGACAGCGTGGCGGTAGTACTGCGCAGGCACTGTGCCGTGCATGGGGTAGGTCTGCTGTGCGCTTAAATATGTTGCTGCTTCCACCCATGATACTGGAGGGTTCATATTATACTGCTGGAAGTCTTGTGCTTGAACCGTTAATTGGTGACGAGCTGAGAAATGTGCTGAGGTTGGTATTTCTCTAGCTTGAGTGTGTCTCTGGTTCAACTGAGCAGCACCGTATTCAACAGCTGAGGACACCTTATCAATCATTTCTGGCAAATGATGAGTGTACTGGCTGTGCGACACGGGTGCCTGTGCGCGTAGGTTGTCATCGCTTGCCACTCGTGGAAATGTTGTGTAGTGTAAACGCTGGTCATGGTATTGAGTGCTCGATTCATAAGCATGCAGAGTATCATGCGCTTCGTCCATATCCGCACCATCGTTATCTTCTATTTTTTGATCTGTGATGAAGATTTGAGTCAATGAGTCCATGAGTCTGCGGGACTGTGAGTCTATGAGTCGGCTGCTGATGAAAGTTCCGTACCATCGGGTATTGCTGAAGCTAGCTTGTCCGAATCAAGCACGTCAGCTATCTCAGGCAAATTGCTCCAAAATTTTGCATCTTCTTTGCCCTTCCCGTGCGTAGGAGACACAGCATCTACTGCCTGTTGCTGCATTACTACAGCCTAGAAACCTTGCGTGCGTTGTGAACTTGCTTGCTGAAACGCCAATTCGACTGAAATGTGAGGACTGATTCAGTGGGCAAAAGCGGTCATGCAAGTCACAAATTCGTTTTAAGAATGACCCGCGTTTAGACCTAGAATTTGTGTATGGTACAATGTCAACAAGGCTATTGCGCAACGGTCCATTGAGCCCGAGCGAACGGGCCCAACACATCTACCTACCTACCTGGCTTGCGCAAATGTGCAAACAGAACAGGAAACGCTTACACTTATATATTCAATTTCATCGCTGTGCACAAAATGAATAAGTTGTCTACTTAGCCTGAACAAGAGCAGATGTGACTCGGGACATTTCTGCCTCAAATTCTTGCACAATTTGTGCAGCATCTCCAACACTTGAGTCACACTGTATAGCAACTCGCAACGCAGAGCCGTATGTAAATAGACTAGCTGTCAAAGCGACATTGCTTCGGGCAGGGGCCCAAAAGACAATGTCGTTCACCGTGGCGTCAGCCAGGTGAACAAGCCGGGTTGGCCCGGGAACATTCGTAACAACCTGCACAATACATACGGTGAAGCACAGCAGCTGGAAATAGAATACAAGCAACTCACTGCTGTAGTTTTGGATGCGATCAGGTCCACAAGCCAAGAGGCCAAGTTTGTCGGCAGCGTTGCAAAGGTGACCTTGATCGCCAGCATCACAGCGAAAGCCACCCCACTGGCTTTGTAGGCACTCATTTCTTCGTGAGCTTCCAAAACAGCACGAACACCTGCACAATCAAAGATAGAAGGCTGCGTGTGGATGTGTCCAGAGTCATTTGGCTCAGCCTGCCCTCGCAGCTGCACGCCTGTCGGGAGGTCAAAGAGCAGCAGGGAGAACTCATTTTTCATCTTCAACTCTGGCGTGCGCGGCCTGAGGTTCACAGGAATATTGATGCGAATGGTGCGCTGGGGACCGGTTGCCGCTTGCCGGCAGCACATGCAGCGTGCTCCTCGCCGGCCGCCCCCCTTATCTGCAACCATGGGGGGGTCGCTGCTTGGAGCCGACATCCGCTGCTGGCAATCACTTGTTCCATCGCCATTAGCCAGTGTCTTGTTGTTTTTCGGCAAAGAATTGCTCAGCTCCACCATTGGACCGCTAGTGGGGGGGGGGGGAGAAGGGGAAGCTGTGGGGGCCTCTTGCTTCCCCACTTCGACATTGCTTGTCTGCAGCCTCGCCGCGTGCTGCTGCAGTGCTGCACCAAGCAGCCCCATGAGCACGTCATTGAATGTGATGCGTCGTGTGCTGTGCGATTCGCTTCTTGCGAGAGCTGCGATGAGGTCCCGGCGAATCTGCTTCAAGTCAGCCACACTTGTCAGACTGCTCCAAGCAACGGAACGACGTCCAATGAACTGTGAGGTACCGTGCAGTGTAGATCTGTTTGGGCAGATGATGAGCATACGCAGCACCTCCCACAGTGCAAGCAGCAGCCCCCTGCACAGCATGTCGCACAGGCACAATCTGCGACCTGCTGCTTGTGTAGGGGCAGGCAGCTCTACAAGCGCGCCGTCCTGGGCTGGGGAGCTGCTGCTTTGCTCCGCAGGCGCATCGATGCTTTCAATGCTTTGCAGCTGCCCGGCGTCTGGGGGGGTGACTGGTGTCATCGGGGGGGCGTCGCTTGCCAGGCTTAGGGGGGCTGCAGCGCTGCAGGCTTGACTGCTATCTCCAGCCAGGGGCTGCAGGGTCTCAGGCCTCTTTGGCTCTTCTGCATCCACCAGCTGCTCAAGCAGCAGTCGTACCAGCCCCACCCCATCCACCATGGCGTGGTTGATGCGGAAGATGACCGCGCTCTGGACGGCAGGCTGTGCAGCGTCGGGTGCTGCTTCACCTTTCACACCCCCGTCAACTTGGCCAGCTGCTGTTTCCATTCTGGGGATGAGCCATATGCACCAGGGAGAGGCAGCCGCGCACAGCGGCTGCGAGGACATGTGGGACATGGCAGCGACCAGGTCACTTTGGCTCCATGTGTGCAGGGCGTCAACATCAACCTCTCCCTGGCCGTCAACCTGCCCAGCTGCAGCTCCCACGGGACCATCGGCGGATGCCTGGGCAGCCCTCTCGCTGCGGCTTGCTGTCGGCAGCTGCGGGTTGCTGGGCAGATCAAGCGGCAAGCTGAGGACATCAGCGGGCCGCTCCAGCAGACGCACGTGCTGCTCAATGTCAAACCCGGCGTAGGGCTGGAAGGCCCACTTGGAGCCGAGGCGGGCCATGCGGCGGGAGAAGCGCGGGTGCTGGCTTACCCACCGCTGCTGCACCACCCCCTGCAGCGTGGACAGGGGCAGGGCGTCCAGCTGTAGCACGCAATCGATGATGGGGTGGTTATTGGACGCCCAGCGGTGAGGGTCCTGAGAAGCCCAGAGCTGGTCCTCGCCAAGCATGATCTCGTCTGCTTCAGTGTCGTCTGTAGCGCTGCGCGCGCAGCAGCATCCACTGCCCCCAGCAATGCAAAGGTGAGCTTGCTGAATGCACCACGACAGAAAGAGGATCGGGGCAATTGCCACATAAATTGGAATGGTGACGAGGCCAAGGAGAATAAATTGGCTGTCATGAACACACGGATACCTGCAATACTGCGCCATTGCTGTGCGAGGAGCTCTTGGAAGTGAAGATCAGCTGCGGCAGTGCACTTTCTTGACTTGAAGTGGCTTGGACACTATTTTGGAGCATTCCCAGCGGCTGGGCAGCATGTCGAAACAACGAACTCTTAAATTGCCTTGCTTGTCACCATATGTGAAACGAGGTGTGTGCTGGCAGTCAGAGTTTGCAACACCTGGGTACAAGGGGCTTCCTGCTGTGCACGACATTTCCCATTGCAGTGTCTGTGCGTTGTGTCTCAAACAAAAAACCAACATCAGCAGGCACGACAGACAGAGGCACACATTATAATCATGTCAGCTGCTCGTCGTCTGGAAGCTGTCACAGCAGCGGCTGGTGCTGCCGCTGCGGGTGGTAGCAGCTCAAGCCTCAGCAATGCTGATGATGTTGTCATTGTGAGCGCCTTGCGCACACCTTTCACCAAAGCGAGACGCGGTGCTTTGAAAGACACACCACCAGATCGGCTCCTATCAACTGTGATGCGGGCAGTCCTTGAGCAGACAGGCTTTCCAGCCGACCAGCTCGGGGATATTTGCGTGGGTGAGTTTTGCTGCAGTGCACTTTGCCGCAGCTTCCTTGCAATTTGCCATGAACGCAGGCAATGTACTGCAGCCAGGCGCCGGTGCTGTGATGGCCAGGATTGCACAATTTGAGGCTGGTATTCCCAAGGAAGTGCCTGTGTCTACTGTGAACCGGCAGTGCAGCAGTGGCCTGCAAGCACTGATGAATGTCGTGGGCGGCATCTTGGCCGGCAGCTACGATGCTGCCTTGGGATGTGGTGTCGAGAGCATGTCTTTACGGGATATGCAAGACCCCAGCAATCTGCCTGATATCGATTTCGATGTTCTGTCTGCTGATGAGCTGGCTGCAGACTGCCTTGTCCCCATGGGCATCACTTCAGAGAATGTCGCTGAGAAGTACGGCATCACCCGCGAGCAGCAAGACGCCTTTGCAGCTCGATCCCAAAGCAAGGCTGCCCAAGCACAGCGTGCTGGCGCGTTCAAGGACGAGATCGTGCCGGTGAGCGTGTCGGTTGAGGGGGGCCAGGGGGGCTCAAAAACGGTCATCGTGGATGCAGATGACGGGATTCGAGAGGGCACCACTGCCGAGAAGCTCTCCAAGCTGCGCACAGTGTTCAAGCAAGATGGCACTACCACTGCAGGCAACTCCAGCCAGGTGTCTGACGGCGCGGCAGCAGTGCTGGTGATGCGCCGGTGGCTGGCCACGAAGCACAGCCTGCCTGTTCTCGGTGTTGTTCGGGCTTACTCCGTGGTTGGCGTTGAGCCCAAGCTGATGGGCATCGGGCCTGCCGCCGCAATTCCCCCTGCAGTCGCCAAGGCCGGCCTGAAGCTGGGTGACGTGGGCGTATTTGAAATCAACGAAGCCTTTGCCAGCCAAGCTGTTTACTGCGTGCGGGAACTCGGCATTCCCCTGGGCAAGGTGAACCCCAACGGAGGGGCCATAGCCCTGGGGCATCCCCTGGGCTGCACTGGCGCCCGCATGGTGGCCACCCTGCTGCACGAGATGAAACGCACCAAGCAGCGGTACGGCGTTGTCAGCATGTGCATCGGGTCTGGCATGGGGGCTGCTGCAGTGTTTGAGCACGAAGTGTGAGTCAAGAGACACATGCACGAAAGAAAGCGTGTAGAATTATCTCGAACAGCGCGCTTCCTTGTAAAAAATCCACACATTACTCACCCAACAATGCATGCAGCTTGGCCAAGGTGGCCTGCAGCTCAGCCTTGGCAGCCACCTTCTCCAGTTGGGCGGCCGACAGCTGCACGCCAGCTGCCGCCTTGCTTTCCAAGTCGTCCACCTGACGCAGCTTCTTGGCTACCTTGCGTTTCTCCTTGGCCTGATCCTCTGCACTCAGCTCCGAGACGTCGCTCACGCCGTCGGTGCGGGCAACGTTCTCTTGGGGGGCTGTGGCTGCAGCCAGTGCCTTGGCAGCGGCGGCTTCTGCCGCCGCCTGATCCACCCCGGCAGCAAGCAGGGCGGCACGCGTCTCCTCGGCTTCAGCTGCTGCCTTGGCAGCCTCCTCCTCCCTCTGCTTCTTGGCAGCACGCTTGTTGCGCTTCTTGTTGCCGGCGGCGCCAGCTCCAGGGGGGCCAGATGACCCTGGGGGGCCCCTGGAGGAGGGGGGCACGTATACGGCACCCCCCCCCTGCACCTTGCCAGCGGCGACACGGGTGGTGCCCAGCCCCGAGGCTGCAGCAGTGCTGCTGCCGCCGGATGTCCACTTGGAGCGGTACACGGCTTTGCGTGGGGCCTCCTGGATTTCAGCTGCTGCCACCCCCTCCACGGCTGGGGGCAGGTCGGGGTAGGCGCCCGCGGGGGAGGGCCTCCAGTCCACACTGAGCAATCGCTCGAACTTGTCCTTGAACACTGGGCCAGCACCGTAGTGCGTGTACACCTTGAAGCCGTTGTCCGTCTTCATGCGGCGATACAAGGTGTTAGTCATGAACCATCGGCCGTCGGGGGAAAACTCGCCTGCAATCACAACGCGGTGAAGCATGGGACACTCGCACACAGTAAGAACACAGCACTGGAACAAATAGTTGTTCGGGTCAGACTAGGCATTGCACCTCTGGCTTAGTGATGCTGCCAGGGGTAGTTTCATAGTCGATCAATAATGGGAAAGAAAGGGTCATCATCCCCGAGCACAGATGTTGCAGCAGAACAGTCACACACCAACACTTACAGTCAGTCACCATGTTCATCTTTGCAGTTCCCAGACGTCTCTCAGTTTTCACGTCCCAGAAGTCCACCTCGCCCGCCATTCCTCCAAAGCCGCCCAGCATCAAGAATCGCCCCTGGGGGGACCACCGCACCGTGTTCCGGTACAGCGCACCGAACGAGAAGACAGCCTTGCCGGTTTTGTTATACATGGTGATCTTGGGTGGGGAGTTGCCTGTGATGGCGACAAACTTCTTTGAATCGGGACACCACTTGACTGCGTGTACCATGGCCCCTGAGCTCAGCTCGGCACTGGTGCGGCCGTCGGCAGTCAGAAGGGCAAGCGTAGTTTCCCCATAGTAAGTGGCGTCTGATGCATCTGAGAACACAGTGGCCAGCACTGCTGTTCCATCTGACGCCCACTCAAATTCCGCACTGTCTGCGGAGAGGATGGAGCGAGCTGCGACGATGCCCTCCCGGTCCAAGCGGGGGTAGCGGTACAGCGCGATGGAGCCAGGCTTCCCCTTAGCGCCTTTTTGCACCAGGGCCACCTTGTAGGGCGCTGGGCCAGGGGAGACAGAGAATGCCGCGAATGAAGGCACCGCCATGCCTAAGGCGGGCGCTTCACCCAGGGACGTGGTGCTGTAAAAGCTAATTCTACCGTTACCGCCGCGAGCGATGAGCAGCTCATCTCCCGTGAACTGCATGCTGGGCCATGCTTGAGTTGAGAAGTTTTTCTGCTTGAAGCCGCCGATACACGAGCCAGTCTTCACATCCCACACGCAGAGGTTTTCTGCAATGACGCTTTGAGTGAATCAGGCGCAGGGCACAGCGTGGTCACACAAGCGCAAAGCGATTCGGGTCAGACTAGGCATTGCACCTCTGGCTTAGTGATGCTGCCAGGGGTAGTTTCATAGTCGATCAATAATGGGAAAGAAAGGGTCATCATCCCCGAAAGCTTTGGCGTGGTGCTTGACACGGTTCAAAATTCTCACCTTCGTCAGCAGCTTGCTTGTGCCATGTCAGCAAATATGAGCCCAATGGCGACCAATGCAAAGCTTGGATCTTAGTCTGCTTGATTGAACAGACCTCCTGCTGAGTGGTGGTATCAGTGACTGTGATGCCAGTTGGCCCGGCAACGGCGAAAAGCCTCCCATCATCCGAGTACTGGCAATGCTCGTTATCCTCCACAGAGAATCCAGCATCATCAATTGATGCAGAATTCGAGTCACTGCTGGACATTTTCGCAAACTTTGTACCCTGTGAATGAGTTGTGGGTGAGGCACTGCAGGCGAACACCACTAACTGACGGGACTTACAGAGTAATGACGCACAGCCAATTGCAAAGTGGCAACTGCACAAATCAAAACACCCATCCACTATGATCCTGCCTCGATCAAACGTGTCGCCATGACTCACGCTCAGAACTCGAGGCTGCGGCTGCCATGCTGTGCGGAAATAGAGATCCTTTACAAGCAACTCAACACTGAATTAACACTCAAGTAGGTCTCGACTCATTGGTTTCTTCGTGGGAAATAATTTTGAAATAATCGGGGCTTGTAAGCTGAAAAATTACACTGTCTGTCAGAGAAACTAGTGTCGGGGGCCTCAAAGTTTCATGACCACATACCTGCGGAGGTGCGCAGCGACATCCGCGCCTCAGTAAACTAGCATCCTGAACCAGCTGCGCTCCTGAATATTTCAGTGTGCATTGCAAGTTTTTGACATTTGTAGCGCTGCGAGCTTGAAGCCATTCATTTGTCTTTCTGACGTGGCTTACATACGCTCGTGCCTGAGTTTCGTGTTTCGCAAGTGTCTTGCGTTGCGTTGTGAAAGCTCTCATCCTTAGCAAGCAATGGAGTTGTTCCAAGATTTTCAGCTCAGCTGGTCATGGCTTTCAAGTTTTCCAGCACACTATACTGAGTAAGTCGCTGAAGTTCTGTGTTGTGGTGGCTGTGCGGGGTTGGGCAAGATGCAACGCTGCTCTGTTCACAGGTGGTGGTGGAATGAGTACTTGACGAACCCAGTACACGTGTACATCGAGACATTCCTATTGTTGCTGGCGGTGTATATCATGGTTTTCAAGCGCCAGTACAACCCTGAGAAGAAGTGAGTTATTTTTCGACTGCAGGTCCGCAATCAGTGTCCTTTCAGCTCACGCATTACTGAAGGCTTTGGTTGTTATCCCTTCGCTTCAATGCCCGATTTCACGCGCCTTTTGTTTTCAGAGGCCATGGGGCGCGCAAGCCGGCTCCACTTTCTGACAATGAAGTTGCGGAAATTCTTGACGAGTGGGAGCCAGAGCCGTTGGGTACGCTTGCGAGAAATGCAACGCTGCGATACTAAATGACACGATTATTTTGCAGTGCCACCTTCTTTCATCAAGCAGCGTGCCAATGTGCGCGATGCCCCCAACGCTGTTGTGATTGAGGAGGCGCTGGATGATTGCAAGCATGTGATGGTGGAGGGCAAGGACCAGCCCCTGCTCAACTGCGCATCATCCGATTTCTTGGCGTTCTCTTCCAACCGCACTGTGAAGGCAGCAGCAGCAGCCACCATGGAGGAGTTCACCTTTGGCTCCTGCGGCCCTCGTGGCTTCTACGGCACCACCCTGAAGCACCTGGAGCTGGAGGCCGCGTTGGCAGACTTCATGGGCACCCAGGAGAGCATCACGTACAGCGACAATACGGCAGCTGTGGCGTCTGCCATTCCCGCCTTTTCCAAGCGCGGGGACCTGCTGGTGGTCGATGCAGGCGCCAACCACGCCATCCAGACGGGCTGCAGGCTTTCCCGCTCCAAGACTGTCACCTTCAAGCACAACAATGTGCAAGACCTGGCAGCAGTGCTGGAGAAGGTGGTCGAAGATGACAAGAAGAACCCGGGGCGTTCGCTGCAGCACCGCCGCTTCATCGTGGTGGAGGGCATCTCTGCGTACTGGGGCGATGTGGCACCACTACCTGAGATCGTGGCCCTGGCCATGCACCACAAATTCCGCATCATCCTGGACGACTGCCTGGGCTTTGGAGCCCTGGGCCCCAATGGGCGCGGCACCCTGGAGCACTTCGGCATGCCCGTGGAGTCGGTGGATGTGTTTGTGGGGTCCTTGTCCACCACTCTCGCGTCGGTGGGGGGGTTCGTTGTGGGCACCCAGGAGGTGTCTGACCACCAGCGCCTCAGCGGTGCAGGGTACTGCTTCAGCGCCTCCACCCCCCCTGCTCTGTGCGCCACCGCCACGCAGGCACTGGCCCTGATGAAGTCCCGCCCCGCGCTACTGGGGGCGCTGCACCGCACCGCCGCAGACATGCACGCGGCCCTGAAGACCGCTGGCCTGAACGGCACGGTGAGCCGCGGCACAGTGGACGCTGCCCGCGCGATGGCACAGAACACCGTGTTGCCTGCCGCCAGCTCTGTGGCAGACGGCCTGTGGCGCGTGGTGTCCCAGCCTGAGAGTCCAGTGGCAATCGTGCAGCTGACAGGCGTGACCGCCTTGGCTGTGCGCGCCGTGGCGGCTGCCATCGGCAAGTACCGAATCGCCCAGGAAGCCGCCTCTGGCCGCCGCGCCACTCGCACCCTCACCACACTGTACTCCGTGGTGGGCTCCACCGAGGTGATGCCTGTTGCCGCGGGGCACTTCAGCCGCCCAACAGCAGGCGTCACCCCTGAGGAGGCCCAAGCCGTGGAGGCAGATGCATTCGGCGCAGTGCAAGACATCGTGACCTCCCCCGAGGGCGCCAACTTGCAGCTGCTGTGCGCGGCAGCGGAGGCCCCAGAGATGGAGGCCATTCTGGATGCCATCATCCGGGAGGCCGCTGATGCCGGTGTGCTGCTGTGCCGGGCACGCCACGTGCTGCAGGACGAGTTCGCAGCCCCCCCCCGCCTGCGGGTGTACTCCTCTTCCGCCATGGACTCGGGGGACATTGCCACGGTGGCACATGTGCTCAGCGACGCAGCGGCAGCAGTGGTGCAGCGCTACGTACGTCTGGCTCAGGAACGCATCGAGGCCATTGCCGACGCCACGGAGCGTATTACGGAGGACGGCCTGGGCGGCACGGGTGGCCTGTCCACCCTGTCTGGCGCCCTAGGGGACGACTGGTCGCCCCCCCCTGTGCTCCTGCACGTGTCCGCGCTCACAGACGTGGCACCCGCCATGCGCGCTGTGGACGAGACCCAGCGCAACGTGGATGTGCTGTACGCGGACCCCCTGCAGAACGTGCAGGTGTACGGTGGCGATGTGACGCCTGCTCAGCGCAAGGCCACCAACGGCGCCGCTGCCGCTGCAACACTGCACGACACCAGTGCACAGGTGATTGCCGAGGTGGCTGCCCTGTCCCGCGACAGCCCCAGCGGCATCGTGCGTTGGTCCCCAGGGTACCCCGTGGAGAGCATGGCGGAAGTGCGCGCTGGCGTGGACATGCACAAGATCGGCGTGGGCAACCCTACTGTTCGAGCCGAGGGCTTGCTGCACGATAAGACGCGGGGGGCTGACGGCGCCTCTGCAGGCTCTGGCTCTGGGCGCTCTGATCCCGGTGCAGGCATGGAGGATGAAGAGGACGAGCCCAGCGGCTCTCCCGTGCCCGTGGGACGCAGGCGGGCACGCAGCACAGGGCGCTCCAGGGGGGGCGCAGTGCAGGCGTAAGCACGCCACGTGAGACCCAGCTCCACACTTGAATGCATTCCTGTTGAACATCTACTGGACACACGCACACATGCTGCGGCCCAGACACACATCCACGCACTGAGCACTCAAATGACGCCCTGGCTCTCGAGTTGCTTGTACTCAGCTGCGCTCAGCAGGCGGCGAAGCGTAGGCCGCATGGTCTGAGGTACCACCACTCGCAGCGTCAGCCCCGCCCCCTGCTCGTGGTATGGCTGGGGGGTTTCACTCCAGGCGCCCTCCCCGCCCCCGCAGGCCTTTGCAGGCTTCTCCAGCCCAGTCTTCACAAGTTTCTCTGCGTCATTGGGCTTGCCGGCGGCGTGGGCAGGGAAGCGGGAGTCCTGGGCAGGGAAGGACATCCAAGTGATGCGCCGGTTGTCCTTGCCTCCACGGACCCCCCCCTTGGCGTTCATGAAGGGGGCGTCGTGCAGTGCCACAACAGGCAGGTTGGCCGCTTTCGAAGCACCGCCACTGCCCCCACCCGCCCCCGCCGCGGCAGAGCCAGCTGCGCCGCCTGCCATCCCATCTACTGCTGCAGACTTGTACGCCTCTCGCAGGCGCTGAGTGAACTGTGTTTTGCGCTGAACAATGTACAAGTAATCGTGGGACGCAGGACACATGACCAGGACGTAGCAGTCACTGTGGGGAGACATGACCACTTGCTGGATGTCAGCCAGCGGCACTGCACGCTGCACCTTGGGCTTGGCCAGGTCATCAATGCAGTTCAGCAGGTGCGTGCCCGTCACCACTAGCATGCGGCGCTGGGACTTGAAGCTCTTGTTCAACTTGATGACCATGTCCGAGAACAGCACCTTGGTTGCAGCTGGGGTCAGTGTTCCGCCTTCCTTCTTGACCACGTCGGCGATTTGCCCTTGCAGGTAGGCGTTGCCCGCCATGTCGCAGTGGTCCCCCGTCGCATCGTCCCACTGCAGGGACACGCGACGACGGCGCTTACCGAAGAACTTCACCAGGCCCAGGTCGGCACGCGCCTTGATAACCTCCGGCTTGGACCGTTCTCGCATGCCCCGGGCAAACGCCTGCATGAGTACAGCCTTCTGCCGCATGGCTGCATACAGCTTCTTGGCTAGCAGGCCTCGCGCGGAAGCCTGGATACATACAAGGGCGTGTCGGAAAGCCCGGTACCGCTGGGAGGCTTGGTGGCCCTTCACCACAGCGGTAATTTGGCTGGCCAATTCCGCCACCTTTTTGTTCCGCCTTGCCTCCAGCGCGAACAGGGTCGAGGGGGCTCGGATGAACACCTTTGTTTTGCCCAGGGCGAAGCCGTCACCCTCTTTCAGTGCACCGCCATCCTTCGCCGTGACTGCTGTGGCGTCGGTCAGCAGTGCCTTCACGGCTGCCGAAAACGCTGGCATGAGAGCGCCATCTGGCGCCCCCTCCCCCCCTGCACGGGGGGTGCTGCCCCCGCCTGCGCCGGCCGCAGCGCCAGCGGCACCTGTGCGGATGCCACGTCGCGATGGCACATACCCCTTGATGCCTGTCACTGCCTCGGGCAAAGTCAGCCCTTTCACAGCCGCTGCTACCTTCGGGTGCTGAGGGTAAGTGACGGAGCTCAAGCACTTGTACCGGTGCAGGAATCGGGGCAAGGTCTGCCGGAACACGAACCCCGCACGCCGAACACGAATGTTTTCCAGCAGGCCCAAATACCGCACTTGGTGAGCTGTCAAATCGTCTTCAAAGTTGATGGCCAGCTTGCGGGAGTTGGGCTTCACACAGCGCACATAATGCGGCTCCGCTGAGCGCAGGGTGTCTACCAGTGTCTGCACTTGCTTTTTGAACTGTGTTCCGGCGGTGGGTGGGCGCTTGCGCTTTTCGGCGTCGCTGCGTTCGTCTTCGAACAGCTCCTGCACCAACTTCAACTTGGAACCCGCCATGAGCATGAGCAGGTCGTTGAACAGCGTATCCTTGTTCTTCTCAATGAAGCCACTGGCATCGTACTGCACATCCCCTGCGTAGTGTTTCACTACGAACACAGTGGCCGCAGCGCGTTTGGGCAGCTCGAACTGCTTGCTCTTTGGCGCAAGGGTGGTGGAGAACGCCCCCACGAGTTGCTCATCTGAGGCGTCCTTCTGTGCGCACTTGTCGTCCATCAGCGAGAAAATGCCCACCTTGCCCTCAATCAGCTTGCACACAACCTCGTTGTTGAAGTACTCCACAGGCGTCCACGTGATGCCCTCCTTGGCGTACTCCTCTTGTTCCGACTTCAACGTGAGGTCGATGAAGATCTGCTGCAGTTTCTCATTCACGTAGTTGATGCACAGCTGCTCAAATGAGTTCACCTCGAAGATCTCAAAGCCGTAAATGTCCAGAATGCCGATGCCACGACCCCCCTCCCCAGCCCCAGCGGTGGCCCCCGTGTCAGACACAGCAATGCACTTATTCACCGTGCGCACGATCCAGGAGAACAGGCGCTCGTAGGAGGCCTTGGCCAGGGAGTCCCGTGTGAACTGCGCTGCTGCCACATCCAGAAGAATGTCGTACACGGAGGCCTTGCGCTGACGCCCCCCTGCACCCCCCCCCCCTGCAGCGGCCTGCTGCCCAAACTTGCGTGTGGTGAGAGCCTTCTCTAGACGCTCCTCGGTGATGCCCAGCAGCACAGCGATGCTGGCGAGGGCCGCCCCTGATGCCCCCCCCCTGGTCACGGCGCTGCCTGCGGGCTTGCCTGCGGAGGCCCCCCCTGCCTCCTCAAACTGCAGGTTCCCCAGGCACAGCAGGGCAGAGAGCAGGCGCCAGATCTCACCCTGGGTGCCCACATCGATGCCCAGGGTGCCCATGGCGTGCACAACTTCCTGCAGCTCCTCTGAGTCGCTGTGTCCTGGGATGCTCACGGCTCCATTGCTCAAGTAGCTGTAGTCAGCAGCATTCAGCAGCTGCAGAGCTGATGTGGAGGGAACACCAGAGACACCCTTGCTTGCACCTGCAATGAGCTGGTAGAACACGTGGAAGTTTCGCTCCTCCCCAGCTTGGTGCGTGACTCGAGATTTCTCCAGCAGATAATTCCGCACGTGGCCTCCACGGACAACTCCGTCGTAGTCGAAAACAAGCGACATGTACTTGCCGAACCGAGACGAATTGTTGTTGCGAACAGTTTTGGCGTTACCAAACGCCTCCAACAGGGGGTTGCTCTCCAGAAGTGCAGCCTTGACGCGCTCAGTTTCTGCCCAGGTTCCAGCATCACGTCCTTGGGTCGACACTGACGCCAAGTACTGCATGATTTGCTTCGATGCCTCCGTTTTGCCGGCACCTGACTCGCCAGTAATGAGAACACACTGCGATTGGTCCGCCCGCAACATAGCAGCGTACGCATCTTCCGCGATAGCAAACGTGTGAGGTGGTGTTTCGTGTAGCAGCTGCGAAGGCAGTAGGGTGCAATCAAGATGATCAACGAAGGGGCGCTGCCAAGCCACGATTACTCCAGCACATACCTTGCCGCTGTATGCATTCACATACTTCTGGTCATATATGCCCAGCCCATTCTTCTTGACCAGCTTGTACGGATTCATTGCAATCAGCACAGGGCCTGAGCAATAATTCGGCGTGTTGCAATGTGACGTCAATGTGCAGCAGCACACGAGGCGATAGGCAGCAAGTGATTGCCAATCCAGCTTGAGCAAGTGAATGGTGCATGTTACACATCAATTACAGCATGTGCTTGCTCATACATGCATTAGGACTGCCTGGCTCACATTTGCAGGCATAAACCCAAATTCCGCAATGCACTTACCGATGTAGGTGTAGATATCCTCATCCAAGTACCGAGACTTCAGGACATCCAACACTTTCGATTCTTCGATTTCATCCAGCAGGATCAGGTCATCAACGCCTGAGCGTTCCAAGATGACAGCTGCCATACTGACTTGAATGTCACCAGGCACTTCAAAAATAATGGGTGTGCTGCAAGCAAACTTTATAGACCAGTATGGAACTGGCCACACTTGGAGCCGTTTCAATTCAAAGGCATTCACTTCTTTCCTAATTTGCTACGGTCAAGTGCATGCTATCCTGAGGTTGGCGAATGGGTTGCTGTGCACGCCCCCCAAAACAAAATATGGCGGCTGGAATCAATTGGTGGTTGGAGGGCAAATTACGCGCAGAATTGAGACTCACCTATCACACACTGCTCATGTCACTCCTGAACATGAGTTCTTGGGCATGCTCCCGTGCAGTAAGCGGGTCAGTGCACAGGCACACCTTGCGTGTGCTCGTTCGTTCGAGGGAGAGCTGGCGGGGGCTCGAGAAGTGATCCACTTCAGTAATGGCATTATATTCTGGGCTGAACTTCAGCGTTCACCCAGAGGGGTGGGTGGGCGGGAAAAACAAACCATGTGCTGTGCTACAGAAATTGCGGACTCCAAGAAAGTTACTCACAGGGGTGTGTGCAGTAGGCCGGATTTCCGGATTTCGCACTACAAGTGACGCACTTGCACTGATGTGCTGCTGCTCACTGCTCCTCGCCTGTCTTGGGGGCCTCTCATGCTAAGCTGGGGCCTCTGCTTGATCTATCATCACTACACGCAGCTTCAGGTAAACTTGCGCCGCGGGGGTAATACCTTATGGTAGCCTACGTATACCTGTATCCCAGGGCATGCATGCTACCCGTGCGCCCAGGGTGTGTCACTGCGCCTCGCGCAGGTGGGCAAGAGCCCCTGCTGCACAGGTGGGGTCGAAGTAATGGCAATCAAATTTGGGGGTCATAGTCAAATTTGGGGTCAATCTTGCCACCCCAAACCCGGGTGGGCGGGATGGGTCAATTGCCACTCAAAAGACGAACATTTCGTCTTCACTGTGTGCCGAGAATGGCCATGGCACGCTCCGCTGCTTCTCAGCCTCTCCTGCTGGCTGGGCCTCTCGACGCTGGGCCCCTACGGGCCCCTACGGGCCCCTGCGGTACAGGACAGGGGGGCTGCAATTTCAAGCTGCACAGCTTCTTGAGTTCAGGCTTCATCAAACTTGCCTTACTGAAAAAAATCAAGTGTCAAAAACTTCGCCCAGCGGTGACAACTTTCAAACACCCAGTCTGTGCATTTCTTACGAGTGATGGCTTCGGCAGCAACTTCCGCAGGGAAGCCCGCGATGCGGGCGGCGACAAACCCCAAGGACTGGACACTGGCGCAGACTATGCTGCGGATCAAGGACCCCAAAGTGGCGATACCATTCTTCACGGAGCAGCTTGGCTTCAGGCTGCTGCAGTGAGTGCACTGGCGGAGCTTGCGAAGCTACCACGCCTTGATGAGATTCTGCGCATACTTCACGCCATCTTGATCTGCAGACAGCGAGACTTTGAGGAAGCTAAGTTTTCTCTGTACTTTTTGGCAACACTTCCGAAGGATGTTGTGACACCCGAGCCTGGCACACCCGAGGCCAAGGAATGTATGTTGGAGACCCGTGCCGCATTCTCCCGCTTCCGTGCTGCTGCTGTTTTTTGAGTATTTTCTGGCCATTTGCAGGGCTTGATAGCTGGGATGGATGTGTATTGGAGCTGACTCACAATCATGGCACTGAGACTGAGGAAGGGCCCGTGTACCACAATGGCAACAGTGACCCCCGCGGCTTCGGTCACATCGGCGTCATCGTGGACGATGTGTACGCCACATGCGAAACCCTGGAGGCGGCAGGCGTGGCCTTTCAGAAGAAGCCCGAAGAGGGCACCATGAAGGGCCTGGCCTTCGCCAAGTCCCCGGGGGATGAGTACTGGGTGGAAATCTTGAAACGCACCCCTGGCAGCGCCCCGCCTGGGGGCCTGCCTCTGTCCTTCCAGCAGAGCATGA
>Ga0307982_1001862_pt1 | contig 17171 bp, 18 predicted proteins | sample OrgLakmetagen989_FD_201847 | JGI IMG/M metagenome (GOLD analysis project Ga0307982, IMG submission 201847) | Saline water microbial communities from Organic Lake, Antarctica - #989 | ecosystem: Environmental > Aquatic > Non-marine Saline and Alkaline > Saline | place: Antarctica: Organic Lake... | reverse complement strand
GTCACTCTCACAATATTTCATACCGCTATAGCTATAGCCCAAAGCAAATGCGGCTGTATCATATCCCAGGAGGTCTTAGTTTTAGCTCTTGAATTTTTTGAGATTGGTATGGTAGAATATATATCTATATGTGCGGTTCCGCGGGCTCTGGTGCCCTGGACAATGGAAATGGCACTTGAAACATTCCAGGCGGCTCCCTCTCTTCCTTGTCTCCCTCTCCTCCACCTCCCTTCTATTATTGTATAGACTGTTCCGCTATCGCTATCGCCCTAAACGAGAAGCAATAAACAACTAACACCGCCCTCAGATGGCGATATCAAAATAGTCTTTAGTGTGGAGTGTGGTGTACTCAAACAGCAATGGGGCCATACGGAATGCGCCCCAGCGTATTTTTCAGCGGCGCCAGAGCCGCAAGGAGGGCATCGTGCGCTTCTTCCGTGGTCTCGGCCGCAAACCTCAACACCAGCGCGGGGGCGCCCTTTTCGGCACCTTCGGCCACTCCAGACAGCGAATGTTCGTCGCCGCCCATGATCCACACGTCGCTCGCCGAACACAACGGTGGAAACGACGGTGGCACTGCGCCACTATCTTCGCTGTTGCTATGTGCGCGCTGCTTCATGCCCCTGCCGCTCTGATTGTGAAAGGTGCCGCGCTGCATGAGGCAAGCTCGAATGTGCTCACGGGCAGCTCGAAGGGCGGGGCCCACCAGAAGCACCATGCCAAACACGTTTACTTTGCCCATGCGGTCCGCCACTGACGGCAAGGCGCTTGCTCCGTCCGCCTGACATGAGGCGCCACAACAACCATTCAAATAAAAAGGGAAGGGAAGACTTTTTACTGAGAAGCGCAGACGCACACAGGAGACACTGAGTGCATGTTTTAGCACTGCATTGAGAACCGCTTACCACATGGAAGGGATCTTCGAGGAGCACAGCGTCGAGAAAAGCCATCCTGTCGCCGATCCAAACCTGCGGAAGTAAAACCCACACGCGCAAGCCAATGGAAGGATCAATTCACTGAAATGCCAATGAAAACTTTTTTTAAAAAGCCTTGGTATTATGGGGTAGTAAACTCCATCCAAAAGCCATATTCAGTGCATGATTCCACTAACACACACACCTCATTGCTCGTGGCAAAGCGCTGAAACTGCCACGCTTCGCCTCTCTCCATGCGACCTGCTGTCGTCCAATCAATGAGCAGGAGAGACCCCGAGCCGTCGGCAGGCAAATCAAAGCGCTGCCGCTGCGAGTACCTGGTGATTTGTGATTATAAGGAATTGAAATGTTAAAAAGTCGCATCTATACCTGTGCACGTATAGTGCGTGATGGGTTTAATTGGAAGGTATAGGCATCAACGAATTCAGGAGCTAGAAGTGCAACAAGCTCGTCAGATGGTGACAAGAATGCAGTGAAGGTACTACATTCACATTCAAGATGACGCTTACCTAGCGTCTCGAAACGCTGTCACAGGCTGCGGTAACACAGCGCAAAGTGCTTCTCGACCTATGGAACACGTCATCAATTGCATGGCCTCGCTCAATTCATCGATGGGCGCTTTGCCTGCTTCAGTACTCGACAAATTCCAACTCGCGGCTCCAACGTCCACAGTTTGACTACTCCTTGCACCACCGTTTGCAATGTCAGCGCCAGTCGGGTCACGTGTGTTTTTGAAGACTTTCGTGGAGCCCTGAGACGCCAGTACCGCTAAGCAGTGGTCGGAAACTCGCACACGTAAGTCGATGCAGTCTCCTTGCAAGAGGCCACCTCCGAAGTTCAACAAGTAGCACCAATTTGCCTCCTGGTCAAAGTAAAAGAACAGCGACATAGAATGATTCATGGGTTTTGCTAAAGAAATGATTGCACTGAAATCTAGTGATCATCCAGTTCATTTGTTTTGCCATTTGTGCGCTCATAAAACGCAAAGATGGGACTGCTCGGCACATCAATTGAAGAAGCTGTGTGGTACCTGAGCCACGTCTGTGCAGTGCTTTGGAAGCATTAATCGCAAAGGAAAAGAGCCTTGCACTCGCGTTGCAACAGTTTGGCCATGCACAAAGTCGAAATCTAAGTAATTCAAAGAGGATGCATCTCCTGCCATTTTCTACTCAACGATTGAGATGCGAAGCGCTACCCTGAGTCTGCTAGCACAGTTGCCGCTGATCGATTCCTGAAAGCTTATTTTCTCCTTCAATTGGATTCATCACATCGATATCAAAAGTTCGCGGCGCGCACGCAATGTTGAGCTTCTTCTTGCAATCCGCAAGTGCCCATTCTTCACCCATTTCAGCATTCCATCAAGAAGTTGTGTCCCCCTGTAATCCACACATGCTCCACTGTCGCGTCGCGTCGTCGCGTCGCGTCCACCATGTAATATGCACTATGCATGTGTGTGCCTCCCTACACTGGTGCCCGATTGGTAACCGAGGAGGCTGCTAGCAGTGATTTAGCGCTCGATAGTCATCAGGCAATTTGCTATCTATGTTAAATATCTGGTTAGCCTAATTAATTGTGCACATGTTCCGTCAACGGCGTGTAGCGCGTCATGGATGTTGTCCCTCGAGCTTCTCTATGCCAGTGATGCCATTGGCGAGAGCACAGGTAGACAATATTTGGTCATAATTCGACGATGCTCAGCCGCAACTTAGGCCTCGTGCTTAACTTAATTCTTTCATCGACGTCTTGTTTCGCGGCTGGATTTTCTGCAAATGCATTACTGCAGAAGAAATCGATCGTTGGAATTGCACAAATTACTCCAGAAGAAGGAACCTTCTTGAGTGCCCTTTACGCCAAACACAGTGCCAGTGATATCTGCAAGGTTCGTGATCCCAGTAGATGCAGGTGGCCATCTTGTCGTCTTCTACGTGGTCTCTTCCTTGATGATAATGACTGCGACGCCTTAAGTTCGAGAATGCGGGCTCAAGGTGTAACAAGAGAAGCAGGCTCCCGTCCACTAATCCTGTTTCTGCAGCGAAATCCAGATCTTATGAGAGCAATACGCCGTCGTTCGGCTGATGCAGTCCTGCAGAGTACTGACCAACATTACTTAGATCAGTCTAATGTATCGAAAAAGAACGACCTTAGTGCGTACTTTTCAATGATCAAGTTAGGCAACGAGTTTCTCTGCTTCCCGCCAACTAACGAACTCCATGACATGCTTGAGCGAAACACATATTACTTCCCACACCCAGCTGCTGGCTCAAAAGGGCCGTGTGTACTCGACCAACCTGCGGAGGCCCTTCGATTTCTCCTTGCAAATCTATCAAGTCCAAAAGAATGCGTAGCAAAGCATCAAATTACTACTGGGAGCATATCATTTGGGCTTGGAGCCCTCATAAGCAGTTGGTTGAAACCTTTGATGTTCGCAGTTGACAGTGGATTTTCTTTCTGGAGTCCTCCACTAGGCCCTTACAAAGATGGATCAGGGTCAAGTTTGGGGCGAACTGACTTTGGAAAGCGTTGTTCGCTGAATGACATGCGCTGTTTTTTTAAACCACTCTCAAAGTGTGAAAACGAGAAAGTGCTTACAGGTTGTAATTTGGTAACTGCACGAGGCACGCCTCGCGAGAAAAATATCACTGGTGGCACCAGTTGCACGTGGAACTTACCTGTTACAAATGGGCCACCTTTGCGAGAGTATTCACATGTTCATCTATTCGATGAGCAGCGATATTTCGACAAGGATGGAAGCTACCCCACCCTTGTTCCTCTAGCGTTTCGAAAAATGGGTTATTTTTGGTACATGTCTAACTTGATACACTTTATGTTAGCGTCACCGAACGATTACTTTTCGCAAGTTCTTATTGATGCCAAGGCAGCTGCAAAGTGGAGAGGAGTAGAGCGGCCGCTCCTTTCAATGCACGTGCGCCATGGCGACAGTTGCACCAAGGCTGAGTTGAGGAAAGCAGGAAGAATGTGCGAGCCGTTGTAAGTATTTGCTGTGTGAAACTATCCCTCAAAACTCTAGTATTGACCTCAACTTGAATTTGGATTGTGCAGGGATGTATATATGCACAGGGCAGTACTTCCTTTGGCAGACAGGTAATTAATACATAAACCTCACTCGTGTGATTGTTATGTGGGGCAGACATTCGTGCTTACGACCTAATACTCACTTCACCGCTCGACCTCCTCAGATATGCCATTAAGTCGATTTTCTTGGCAACTGATGATAACAACGTCATTCACGACACCGGCCGCTGGCCACAGTTTAAGTGGTTCTTTATTCCAGGTCAGGAGCGGGGTGGCTTGAAGAACATTTCGTGGACCGAAAACATGGCGAAAAAGAAGTTTGACAATTTTATTGAGGCGCAGAGCACTCTTGTGGATATGTCTCTGATGTCAGAGGGTGATGCTTTCGTTGGTAAATTCACGTCTAACATCGATCGACTCACGTATGCTTTACAAGTAGCCAAGAAACAAAGCCTTGTACCGTATGTAAGCTTAGACAGTACCTGGTGCATGGATCACGGCCAGCAAGCTGGCACGTCGTTTTCAGGCGATGGTGGTCGCTTTACGTGCTGATAAATCGTGGAAAGTAGAAACCTAGTATAGTCATTTCAGGCCACATCTTTTCTCTTCCTAATAGTGCCAATTGCCTATCTCGAATTTCGCTTTCTCTGGGTCTGGGACTGAAGATTGGAGAAAGTCAAGTCCACCGCCGCAAGGTTCAGGCTGAGACATATGTAGCGGAATACCTAGGTACCCTTCTGCCAAGGGATTTCGAAAAGACCGGCCCCTCGGGGCCCGACGGAAAAGACTTCAGGACTAGCCCGCCTATATGCGGGCGTATTGCCCTCTACCGCTGATGTGGAGTATTAGAATATAACATTTAATTGTAAGGAAATCACGTAATTTTTAAGGCGATTTCTTGGAGCGAAAGCCCTTCTCAAACGAGTTTAGCGTTTAGATTAGTGCCATCATTTGATCATCTGTTCATAAAAAATAGTGTAAAATGCACATGCTATTTTCTCAGCCCGCCCTGCTTGGAAATAGGAATGGTATCGTAATTTGGAAATGAAAGAGCTTCTCATAGTACGAGTACGATCTCTTGACTGCTAATGCCTCGACTAGGGAAGAAATACGAACTTAGACTTTACGACTTTAGTATTACCCTTTGAACCTGCTTTTGAGAAGTCCTTGAGCTTCAACTACCTCCGAAGTCCTCGACAAGTCCATACTCAGACAACAATCGTTTCAACAGGTCCATGTGTAGCGGCTTCGTAAGGACTTCGTCGCAACCTGCGCGCTGAAACTCTGCGACATCTTCAGAGAGTGCGTTTCCCGTGAGACCAAAAATGTATGTTCCGAAGAATCTGTGAATGTCATCTTGCGCCGAATCGCAGCGGCTGCTTCCATGCCATTCACGCATGGCATAACATTGTCCATGAGCACCAAGCTGTACTGCTTCAGAGCGCACATCGCCACTGCCTCGGCGCCATCGCAGGCTTCTTCGCAGGTAAAGCCAAGCTGCTGTATGCATCGCTTGATCATTTTTCGGTTCATGGTTACGTCATCGACAATGAGTGCTGTCATAGGAGGAGCAGTCGATCTTTGATGAAAGGCACGCCCACGAAAACTGGTATGCTCAGCATATGGGGACGATGCTGGGAAAGGCAATGAGTGTGGCGAAGGAGAATCCAACAGAGAGTGTGCAACACCACCGCAGCCACTGTCGTCCAAACTATCAATATTTTGATTTTCATGACTCCTACTCCTACTATTTGAGCCAGACAAAAAGCTGCGGCGCGCTTCAGCCGACCCTAAAGCTGCAACGCGAAGGTTCACTCTGAAGAAAAAAGTGGAACCGTGTCCAGGTCGAGAGCGGACGTCAATGATGCCGCCCATGAGATGGATCATATGCTTGCAGATGCTTAGCCCTAAGCCAGAGCCACGGCCACTCTGCAAATCACCCGCTCTAATCTGCGAAAATGCTTGAAAAAGCTTCTTTTGATCTTCGGAGGTAATGCCAATGCCCGTATCTGTCACACTGAACTCAACAGTGGCAAGATTTGCTGGTTCCACTTCCGAGTAGTGGTAGTGGTGGTTTGCTGCGAGGGGCGCTTTTATGCATTGTTCTGACAAGGTGGGGTCAACTTGTTCTAACGCCTCTCGAGCCGGCTTTAACGCTATGAGTCGAGCCTCAACAGTTATAATCCCATCCTTGCCTGTAAATATGATCGCGTTTGACATTAAATAGTTCAAAATTTGTCGAAGACGCATAGTAACACCAATGAGCTCATTCAAATGAGAGAAAAGTAATGAAAACAAGGCAGCAGTGCATAATTTGGTTTTAGTATCTTCTGGCATAGAAGCAATCTATACCACAAATGGTCGAAGTTCGAGTTCAACTTTGCCTTCTTCAATCTTTTGATACGAAAGAACGTCATCAAGAGTACCCGACATCGTGTTGACTGCCTCGTCCATGCAGGACACCACTGCGTTCGACTCGGAGTCGAAATTATTTCCTCGTTGGATGGCATCGATTCCGAGCCGAATGGTGTTTAGTGGGACGCGCACTTCGTGGAAGACATACCTGATATTATGAGAGTTAGAATACTGAGAGGTGACTGTTAATTAGGGAGGCAATGTGATGACCAATCAACTTATAATTAGTAAAGAGATTCCGCACCGCAAAAAATCTCGTTGAGCTTCGTTGGCCTGCTGTTTTTGGGCAAGTTGAGCTCGATATGCCTGCTCGGTCCACAGGTCCATCAAGTTAGCGTCCGAGAGGACATTCGCATAGACAAATTTGGCGACTAAGTCGCCCGCAGTATATGCTAACTGGTGTTCAAAGATGCAATGTACGCGGCAGTCGTCAGTAATCATAGAGAGAACATGAAATAAATATTGGATGATTAATGCCAGGAGTCAGTGACACAATCTTTATGAAAGGACCTCTTCTGTTCTCGCATCGAGCCATTTTGGGCTGAATGTCGCAATGATGTGTACAATAACAAAGAATGAGCACTGCAAAGTTGCAAATGCCTGCAGAAGTGCAGCCTGAGCAGCACTCGTGGTTACTGCAGGTTGTGCGAGGCGCCGTTGTAGAACTCTAATCAAGTCCATGAAGCACACAACTGAGAGGAGTAAAAACACGATCTGAATCTTGTGGATTATGCTTGACTGCATGAGAGCAGAGGGAGCCCACCAGATGCGATCATCAGGACCAGACACGCCTCGATGCTTCCAGTGACCTTCGTTTGCGGAAGCACAGTTACTGCTAAAAAGCTCCTCAACATCAGAACCCGTCAGGTTAGAGCAGAAGCCATTTTCGCACATCGGTCCCCATAAATGGCAGGCAATAGTTGCAATAAAGCCAAGCGTGATACCAGTAAATTGTATTAATGTGGACCACACAAGTTCAGACCACGAAGGGCAGTCGAGCGCGTTGATAACCACCGCCAGCAAAAACACATGGATAACCATTCAGCATACCGGGCAGCCTGAAATCAATGAAAGTTGTTTGTCAAATAATAATTACTTCACTCCAAGTTAATGAAAACTTTTTGAATGTTACGAGCTTGAAACGCATTCGAATACACAGTACATGAACATTGAGAGTATATTTATGTAGTAGCTAAAAGGTCTATTTCAGCAAAAAGTGTTACGTAAGTCACACAAACGTAAAAAAGGTATTATTAAAAATGGAATTATTGGTAAAGTGTATCATCACATGCATCTTTCGACCGAAGCACGAGTCGTAGACAGGCGCGCTGCTTGAAGCCATTTGCCAGTGTGCGTGAGCTGCTACGCAATTCACAAGCACCACACACCAAACCACTGGCCGCTGAGCTGACCAGTCGCGCCACAAAACCAGAGCGCCAATGTTACGCGCTGCTGATGCCAGAAATGCTGCCGTGCACATCTCGGATACCCACTTGAAGGTCTCGTCATTTTCATTCACATATCTGGGGTCCTGAAGCCAGCTTGCTGTTGCACCTCCACTTCCAGGCAAAGCTCCAAAAATAGCCAGGGCTCCGACATAAATTATTATTGCCGCGATGCAGGCATGCACCCACACTTCTGGTAGCACGTTGCGATTCTGCCTATGCCCGGCTTTGAGATCTTTAAAGCTTGAGTTGCAGTTTTGGTCAACAGCAACTCCCCAGCCATCTCTTCTGACCGCGGAAGCATCATCTTCCCTACTATCAGTTTGTGAAGCATTCGAGGCTGCAGTCATCTGGATAATAAACATGAAGTCGCAGAGTATTATACTTGTAGCATCATGTGAGACGCGAACATGACTGTAATCGCTGCAGATACCTTCATTGCAGTGGTACCATTGTTCGACATGTTGGTCCACTTCAAGAATGACACGGACGCATCAGAAGCAGCCGTAATCATGACTAAGTTGGCGTTGGCACGTGATGACATGTGACAGATAACAGAGATTGTTGTCAACTACTTACTGCTGTATGACATACATTCGTCTTTGTCTTAAACCCTCTCTCAGGGTGCTGGGCCAGCTCAGGGCTGCTGAGAAACAGGTATTTTTACAATTCCAACCTTGCGAGGTGCAATCGAAGTGCCTACAAGACCAACAGGCACAGCAGCCGGGAAAGTCAGATCCCGTCTGATATACCTTTAAGGAAAGCCAGTAGAAAATAAACATCACTTCATCCATGTGGTTATCGCAGGTATTGAATTGAACGATTGCCAGGAGAAGCCATACATCCGATTGACATCGGTGACATTGAGACTTAATTGGTATGGTGATGGTAATATACCATCACGATGTGGAGGATATAGAATGATATTCAAGTCTGGTAAACATGTTCTTCCATGATCATTAAGGCAGCAGTTGTCTGAAAGCATTTACAATTATTCATTTTGCTTCAGCGAGACCAATGATATGAAAAGATCTATTGCAGAGACAGAGACTGCTAAAGGTGCATAAAATCCGATAGTTTAGTTATTACTTCATCAGTTCATCAGTCATTCTGATCGTAAGTTCTCATGAAGAGAGTTTTGGTATGAAGCGCATATGTGCGGTGCTACACAAAGCGCTACAGCGGTTTCCATGTGATTAGGTAGAGAGGTGAAATTTCATGCGTGCACTATAAAAATAAAATGAACAATAAAATGCAAGCATCATTGCAGCAAAGGCGTATAGTAAGGCCGTAGGGACAGTAAGTACGGGAACGTCAATGGAGCAATCTTGTTCGTGTTGTTTCCCTGGGATTCCTACCTGCTGTATGGTTTCCAGTTTCCAGTGTTTCAAATGATATTTGAGCAACAAAGGAGACTGACTGTTGAGTGTACATTGAGGTAGCGAAGTTTGCGGCCGAATAGCTGTAGCACCCAATGCCCTCGAAGAGAAGAGAGTCAAAGAGTGGGGAGACAGGAAAAAAATCCGAAGAGAATTCCTGTGCATGTCTTGCTTTGCCCATAACAAAATATGAGGCGGCAAACAAAGAGTACAGTACCACGGTCGTACAAAGAAGCTCGACTCTGAGCTGAATGGCACGCAGCAGCAAGACCAAAGGGGGTCCAATTGAGAGTCAACTCAATGAGTACGGCCACACAATGGTCGATTCCTTGTCCCAGTTATTGGCCGCTACGGGGATGCTTCTTCAGACCTCAGCCTCATATTGGACCGTGTTGCCCGGGAGCTAGCTCGCAAGCACACGGCCTTCTACAACATCGGCTTTTCAGAAGCCAAAGCCTTCTTCAAGTAGAAGTTCGCTCGCAACTGGGGCCATGCGATCCCTCGAGGGTGGGCGACCCTTCTTTTAGACCGCTTAAGGGGTTTTGTTGTGCCCCCCTCCTCTGTGGGTGAGAACTCCTCTTCTCTGCATGATTCTCAGGGCGTGGAGGAGCGAGCTACTTTGGACCGCTACCACCACTTCCATAGTCACTCTGGCCTGTGTGCCTGATAAGTCATTCCTCCTAGTACTGGTTGCTTTGGATTATCTGTTTGCCGGTTATCCTTTTAAATCCGGCCTCTCCGGGCCTGTATCAAAATGGGGCGGTAGCATCATATTCACAATAGGAAGTGGTAGTAGGATAAGATCAAAACACGGGTTCCTTGTTGAAGAGTTCTTCTTTGTGCAATCACCTGCTGAATAAGTAACCTGCGCGTTCGGTGCTATGGTGAATTTTGCCGCTGGAATGGCATCAAGGTGCGCTTGGCGTCTAGGGATGGCTTTATCTACTTCCCTGTCATGAAGAGTTCCAATATATTTTGGCTTCGAGGAGGAGACTTAAATTCCAAATTTTTTGTCATTAACAGCTGCCACTTCAGAGGGAGCTGGAAGTACTGCACTTCCTTCTCTCTACGCACCTCCTATTTCCGGTTTTCACACAGGCCCCGAAGGGCCGGAATTAGACGGCTAGCACAAAGGAATTCAACGAGTGCATGCCTTAAGCAACACTAAGGAGATAACTCCCACAGCGGCCTTGACTTGCACGCATTTAGGAAGTGGAGAAGTGGATTGCCATCGCGAAGGAGAGGCCGAAGTGGAGACAGCAGGCTCACTCCAAACCCAAACCTCCTGGCGTCTGGTGGCTGATGGACAACACAAGAGTATATGGTCACAATTGCTTTAAGCAACAAGGACTACTGTGTGCTTGTTTTTCTTTGTTATTGGGAGAGTATTAACTAGACTAGACTAGAACAAGGACACTCATGATGGCATCCTGTCTGCTACGTAGTTACTAAATCTAGTTCCCCCTCGGGGGGGGTCAGAAAAAGGACACTCAGCCCATTTAGACTTGTTCTGTAGGATACACTTTTCTGCTACTGCATTGTACTGGGTTGTTTCTGTGTATTAGGGGAGTATTGACTGAACTAGACTATGCTAGCGCATCGCATGCGCGTGCACTTTTGCCCGAAGCATTGGCTAATACTCCAACGCAAACTCGAACTATTACAAACCTAAATGACACAGATGCCAGTGCTCCGGGCAGAAGTTTACGCGCATGCGATGCGCGCAAGTCAGTATAGTAAATTAGGCTTCCAATCTAGCGCGGGGGACTCCAGTCCCCCCTCGGAGGGCTCAGAAAATCGTAAACAGGAAGTGCGCGTAAGTCCTCTTGCGTTTTGACCAGTGAGTCGGGAGGCCGAGAGACCCATGCGGTTGGTTTCGGTGTCACTTCGGTTTGTATTAGTTCGAGTTCGAAACAGACGCATCGCAAATGCAAATCCGTCTCCTACTCGCGTGTATACTGTGGTATTTGACTTGGCAATTTCTCTTCGAGCTATTCCACACTTCTACCAAGGGTATCTACTATCTTCTTTTGGTTTTGACAGTCCGTCTCCTTGCACCTTCTTTTGGTTGGGCATGTCTGAGCTGTCCGAGTCAGATGCAGCAGCATCAGCAGCATCAGCAGCAGCAGCAAGTTCGGCTTCAAAGTCAGGATCTAAAGGTAGAGTTGGCACCAAGCGCCGGCGTCGAGGCTTCATCCGCTGTGTCGTGGTAAATTCTGCTGCGCTCGCTGCCATGTTGTAAAGAGAGCGCCCACCGAGATCGAAATTCGGTGGTGTCCACGGCAGTGATTGAACTGATTGAGGACTGACGAGCTGTGACGACAGATGAGCAGATGAGTCAAGAAGTTGGCATATGCGGAAACAGCTAGAACATATTTTTTATCATATTAGTCGCAGAGCTGGCACCCATAGTAGATACCCTTGCTTCTACTTACGTCACTACTATATTAGGTTCTGCTAAAAAATTCAGCTTTCACTACACGGTGCTGGATAGCTTGATGCTTGTTGGGCTTGGGCTGGGCTCTTCGCATTCCTGGCATTGAAAAGAGCAATTCGAGTCATCTCTGCGTCTCCAGAATCCAGCAGGAAGGTGCTCGGCTCGTTGGCTTAATCGAGCTACTGTAGTAACTTTGAATGTTTTCATGCATGCCTAGAGAAATTGAAATGGGGTTGCCGTCTTCAAAACCTTGATCATGCCATAACAATTTCTACTACATGGCTGAAATTCAGAATGGCCGAGTTACCTTCTCACAACAACACTCTAAACAAGTCAGCGGCCACCCTAACTGTAAGTGGGACAAGTATCACGTATGCACCCACACTACATCTAAAGCAAACTTACAGTCCTGTGCGCATACTTTTCGACCTAGGCTTTATTACTTACCGACAACAAAGAGCACGCTTTAAGCCCTCAGCCTGTTCTGTTGCCCGATTCAATGGGGCCTACTGAGCCAGCAGCTGCTGCATCCAAGGACAATGAAAACAAAAGAGTTGCTGAAGATTCTGCAACCAACGGCACTAGATGCGATGCTAGCCATATCACACCAGCGGTTCCTGCAGTGCCCAACGATGCTGCAATCTCAACTTCTCAAGCACTGTCAGTTGAGGCTGCATCTGTTGAGGCGGCCACAGACGCACCTCCAACGCGCAAGAAACGCAAATACGAACTCAAAGCTCCAAAGCCTCCGATCGAAAATGTGCAAGCAGTCGAAAATGAAGACGGCACTTTGTCTTTCCCTATGGTAGAATTTTATATTACGGAAATTTTCCTATCTTTTTCCTGGCTAAGATTGGAACTGTAATCTGTGCCGCACAGCCAAGCTCGCGAAAACAACCGTATCTTATCATTGTTGAACTTTCTGGCCACATCCTTCATAATTTTTACCTTGTTCTGTTATGTAGGCGGATTTGAAATTCAAACACCGCGGCTTGAAAAAGTACGGCAACGGTTTCGCCGTGCGCAAATATAAGGGCCAAGTGCCCGTAGAAACGAAAATCACCAAAAGCTTAGACGAAGCCATTACTTGGTCGCAGGAATTGACTGCAGCCGGGCAATTCAACCGTCCTCGAAGGCTGTTGCCGCCCAAATCGGAGCGACCGTCCAAGAAATCGCAGTACCGCGGGGTCTCATGGAACAAAAATTTGTGTTTTTGGACGGCCAACGTGTACTCGAAAAGCGAAGGAATGAAGTTTTTGGGGACCTTCGAGTCAGAGATCGAAGCGGCCAAGCGTTATGATTTAGAGGCAGCTTCGTTAAATCGACCGGTTAACTTCCCGACAGGCGGCCAAAAACAGGCGAGCAAATGGCAGCGGCAGGGCGAAGGTGGAGGCGACGGTATCACTGTGCGTGAGGCGCGTGCCGCGAGGAAGGCTCTCAAAGGGACTGATACATCAAAAAGAGATGGCGAAGAACCAGCGGGTTTAATCAATACAAATTCCACCAGAGAGGAAAGTCCATCAACAACCACGACGTTACTCTGACTAACAGCTCTAAAAATTCGGTATGACTAGATTTGTGGCCAGAATCACATACGTGATATATGAAAGTATGGAAGGCGAGGCTTGCTGTGTCAGGTAATGCGCATTGCGCATATTACACGCAATTTCGCAAACACGACGCACGACGGGCGGATAACAGCAGGTGCATGGTACATTGGATTAACCCAACCCCAATACGCCAATAGGCACGAAATCGCAACCGCACGAACAGGAGGCACCTGAAACTGAAACCTATGGGCTAACAGTGCAGGTGATAGTGAATCTTAACCCTGAGAATTGAGAAATACTCGGACTAATTCACCGAGGCCCTTGCGAGACGCAGCCCGTTCTACTACTGTGGTCGATAAGAAGTTGGCAGTTAAACCAAGCCATCATTGCTTGCAGAAGCACGGTAGACCTCCCAGGAATCTCAGTCCCACAAAGCGATATCACCTCATTCGAAATAGCTAGAGGATCGCACGCTCATTCCCCCCCCTCTAGGAAATCCACCACGTCTGTGTAGCCGCTTTCATAGGCGCGATCCAGAGCCGTTTGGCCGTTCTGTGTCATCGGGGATTACAAAACGAGTTCAATGGAGGATGGTTACAGAAAAGTGTAATACGTGGAGCAATGCGAGAAGATCTTCGCTTAATGTGGGACTCTTTCTTTTTTCGAACTCAGTACCTTGTTCTTGGCATTCATATCGGCCCCCGCTTGAAGGAGAAGCACGACGATGTCAGTGTGGCTTCTTAGGGAGGCATACATCAACGCAGTCGAACCATCCTGAACGACAAAGCAAGCACGCAAAAAAAGTAAATACGAGGAAGCAGTTATGAATTTTGCAAGAATTGATGGAAGGTGGTGCAAAATTTGAGAAAAGAAAATAGCATGGTAGTTCCGGTAAAAAGTAGTAAACATAACCGCAATCCTTACCACCTTGTTCAACACAACAGTGAAGAAGAATTGGCATAGGAAGTGTTGGTAAGATAGGATGAGCTACCTTTTGTGCTATCTTCTCTATCACATAAGCTTGCATTTGGAGACAAAGGATTGCATTATATCTTACAATAAGATCACTGCACCCCACATCAGCGCCTGCTTCAAGGAGAAGCTTTACTGTGGCAGTTTTGCCGTTGTCAGAGGCGGTGTTCATCGCTGTTCGCCCATACCATATAACTGCAAACAAAAAGGCAAAAGTTCAAACTGGGGATCATCCGAATGCCAGCAGTGAAAAAAATATTGTTGCCATTGTCAGTGATTTTTGTATCCACCTGCTGTATTCGTTTATAAGAGCATGAGGATTCGACTCACGTTGCTTTTGGCATCTTTGTTAGCGCACGATTTAAGGAGGAGTTCTATGATACTTGTGTGGCCGACGAATGAAGCAGCAATAAGAGCTGTGTAGCCGTACTACCCGCGACAGAAGTAAATACTGGAAAACAAAAAGGATAAACGACGAGGACTATAGTTTATGCTAGGAATTAAATCGACGAAGTCGTGTAAAGGAGAATAGGAGAGCAGATGTGAATGGAGAACGATACGATGCACGCACATTACAAGGATTCATTGACGATATAAATTTACATGAAGACAACTGTCTCACTAAGTTTGTAGCCTCTTTTTCAGCGCCTGCTTCGAGCAAGAGCTTGACGACAGCGAAATGACCATGACTCGAAGCAATGGTGAGCGCTGTGGACCCATTCTGCAACAATAAAAGTGACGTAATCAAAAAGTAGACGAAGGTGTAATGTAAAGAACTTTTGAGGAAAGGATCATACATACGTAGAACTAAAGTCACCTCAGTTTTTAACCCATTCACAAAGCCTCTATGCTCAGTATCTCCACAAACGTAACGTAAGTGATAGTACCAACTTTCCTCCCTATAAATCCGGTTTCTCTGCAATTGTGTAACAAACCTTGTCTTTGATCTCCATATTAGCGCCTGCTTCGAGGAGTAGCTTCGTAATCACGGAATAACCTCGGAATGAAGCAATGAAGAGCGCAGTACAACCCTAATTGCACGAAATTGTGCATAAAAGTGATATTGAAATAGCGAACTTAACTTAATTGAAGCATCTATGAATTCATTCGCTCAACTACAGTAAGAGGCTGATAGATTAGATAGGTACATCAATTTATAATGATCGAATCAACAAGCCTGCGCACCCTCGGATCTTATGCATCGATAACAGCTCCTTTATGTAGACAATCTTGCACAATTGCCGAATTGTTGGATGAAGCTGCGGGCCAAAGCTCACGAGTTGCTTTGGACTGAGCGCCGAGAAAGGGGATCAAGGCAGAAGCATGAAACTTAGAAAATGTTGGTTTAAACACAAAAGAAAATTGAGGTCTAAGATGCTCTAGGTCTTATCATGAGAGTTACTGATACGTACCACGACTGCTGCAACGATAACTGCATGCACCCAGGTGCGTGCCTCCGGCGATGAGCAATAATTAGAGGCAGTCAACGACTCTTGGCGCGTCATATTCAGTTCAAGGAATTCACAGACATCTCCAGCGCAGTCGTCTGGTAGCCTCGAAAACGGCTCGGTAGTGCCTGCGTGCTGTACAATCCAGGTATCTCGAGCCCACACAAAGATCGCAGCTCTAGCAGCGGATGGGGCCCAGAAGAAGGATGGGTCATGATGAAATGCACGCGAGGTCAGCGCCGCCGCTGGCACAGTCACCCTAGATGCAGAAAGGCTGACGCAGTGTGCGGACGCAGCGGAAACGAGTACTTCTGAATCCGCTTTGACTGCGGTGAGAACATCGTTGTGACGCTCAAGAAGAGTGCCCCAAGTGCTATCGCACGGAGCTAAGTCGAGGGGCGTTGCACCATTTCCGTCTTTAGTGTCCAAGTTTGCACCGGCCGTGATGAGAGCTTGTGCTGTCGAAACATCACTATGCTTTAAAGATTCGTGCAGTGGAGTACAGCCGTCCTGTAAGTGAACAAAAAAAGATATTCGAGTTCATCCAGCGTTTCTTTGATAAAAACGAGAACTTTATAGTGTCTAGGAGATGGGCAAGGCGAAAACGATTGATAGGTAAGGGCACTTCGTTGATGACACCAGGTCAAATGATTAAGGTAGTTGGTTAAACGCCTGAACCCAAAACAGAGAATAACTTACCTCGCCTATGAAGTTACCAACCACTTCAAGGTTCTTTGCAAGGGTCGGGCCAATTACTGCCCGCTGCTTGGAGAGGGCTGCGCGGCACGCAGCCGGATTGTTCACTAAGGCTACCTGGCATGAGGTTAAGACTGCAGCGGCCACCGCCTCAGCCACAATATTATCTGTAGTACCATCTTTTGCGAACACTTGAATCTACTGTCGAAGAACTCGCTGAATTAATCCTTTCAAGATTCGAATCACTCGGAGATCCGCCATTTTCTTCGTTCATTTTGGGACCTGCTTTACTCATCAAGGGCATGAGACAGTCACTGCCAACGACATTGCTGATGCTGCAACTATCAGTTGTGCTAGCGCGACTATGAACAGCATTTTATGCTATTGAGGTAGACATCGTGAAAGTAATCTAGTGCGAAACTAGCTAGGCTCGCCTACTCTGTGGCGGTGTGGTCGGTATCACCGAAAAGTTTCGTGTGATTCTGGGAAATGATTCTGGGAAATTTCTAAAAATCATCACGAGTTGTTGGGGTCGTTCACCAGTATCACCAGGTGAAAGGGCAAGAAGTACGCACGTGACTTTTTTGCGCCTCCCCCGGGGGGAGGACTGGTATTAGTGACTATACAGGGAAGGGTGCCATTTAGGCGGCATCATATGAGTCGCCGGGCCCGGCTCGGAAGCTGGGCTCGGGGTTCATATAGCTATCATACGCGGTCGCTCGAACTCGAACTCGAACTAATACAAACCCGAATGACACAGAAGCCAATGCTGCGGGCAGAAGTGGGAATGCGCGTGCGTTGCGCAAACAAAGCAAGTGCGGAGTGAATCATGAGGGGGAGGGGCATTGGCCAAAATTCTCG
>Ga0307982_1001860_pt1 | contig 17171 bp, 3 predicted proteins | sample OrgLakmetagen989_FD_201847 | JGI IMG/M metagenome (GOLD analysis project Ga0307982, IMG submission 201847) | Saline water microbial communities from Organic Lake, Antarctica - #989 | ecosystem: Environmental > Aquatic > Non-marine Saline and Alkaline > Saline | place: Antarctica: Organic Lake... | reverse complement strand
CCCTGTCAGCGCAGTGAACATTGCACCCCGCATATCCACGTCGCCCCCTCGCCCTGCAGAACGCGCTGCGGTGGACAGCATGGCTTCACACGCCTCTCGGTCCTTGCTGGTCATGAGGCAGTCCTTGAAGCGGCGCCTACCTTCCCACATCCAAGCGGCCAACACGCCCTCGCCTCCTGAAAGGTCGTAACGGGTGAGGCCTTGAGCCCACTCCGTCAAATCGCGGGGGGTGAATTGGTAGTGCCGAGCGTCATCCACGGAGAACCTGCTGCGCATTTGCTTGTACACGTCCACCATGGCTGTTCCGAGTGCGTTCCACGACGACGGAGACGCGAAGGCTGGGTCTGCCACCTTGCTTCCCACTGCTGAGCGCAGCACTGCAGCGGAAATGGCCCCTAGCTCAGCGTCTGACGGGTACCCCATAACGGCGATGCGCATGGCTGCTGTGAATCGAGAGGACAGCGCGTGGCGGCCGTTGGTGGTGCTGGGGGTCATTGTGCACACAAGGTGCACACGCTCCAGGCCAAGGAACTCCAAGGAGTCGTCATAGAAGCCATTGAAGGTTAGCAGCTGCTGCAGGAAGGCGATGAGGGCACATGTGCCGTACATGTCCGGGCGAGGCAGGTTGATGTCCTTGATGAACAGAACAAGGCGGTCACCCTCACGAGGCCGGAACACGCGGCCGCTGGGAGCAGTGAACAGTCCGCAGGCCTGACGGAGTTTTTGGATGACGTGCTCGGGCCGAGTGGCGGCGTTGCAGTGCAGGGTTGCCACGCTGGCGCCCCGAGCCTGGGAGACGGCGTGCTTCACCACCACAGCCTTGCCGCAGCCCTCTGGGCCCACCAGGATGAAGGGCGTTTGTGTGTTGACCCACGGCTGCAAGGCATGCGACATGCGCAGCACCGATGGCGTGATGACCATCCCAGACAGCGAGTCCACCTCCGCGCCGTCAGACACCCCCCCCAGGGAAATCAACGAGTCACTGCCAGGCGCCACAGTGCAGTTCAGGGGCGACATGGGGTCAGGCGCGCGCACACCCGCCTTGGTGAACACGAACTTGGCAAAGGACTCCTGGCTGTCAGGGTCCATATTCCCTCCCAGGCCCCGAATAGTGCCCAGTGTGAAGGCCGCCTTGCTGTCAGCGGCCTGCACCTGCGACAGGCCATTCAACACAGTGCCTACAAGCGTCGTCTCCACCACCTCGGCGCCGCTGGTGCGGTGCTGCAGCACCCACTCCAGCGCCCCGTAGAAAATATCGTTCATCCACGCCTCTAGCGCCACCCTTGAAGCTGCAGGGCGAGCCTGCAGCCACGTGGCAACATTCCGCTTCACATCCACGTCATCGTCTGACAGGTAAATCATGCCCATGCGGGAAATGGTGGCTGGGGAGGCGTACTGGAGGTCGTGCGTTTCAAACAGGAAGTTCACGTTGGAGCCGAATGAGATGCGCTCTCCGTTGGGCAGAGTCAGCAAGTGGTTGTCATCCAGCACGGAGTTGAGACTTTCGATCCACTCTGGGTCAACATCGCCGTCACACACAATCCAAGCTCGCGTCTCCATGGGCTCCTTGACCACTGCGCGGGCGGCAGCAGTAAGCACGCCATCTGTCCACTCGCGTGTGTCGTGGTCCATGGTGCCGAGTAGGTGTGACCGCGGCATAGCCTTGGGGTTCATCACGTGCGTCACGACACGTGTGCCGCATTTCTCCATGGCCGCCTTCAGGACGCGCCACAGGGTGCTCTTGCCGCAGCCAGATGGGCCCACAATCACACAGCCCATGCGCTGGTCAATGCTCTCCTTCAGCTGCAGCATTTTCCGCACTTGGTCCTCGTCCACCAGTAGGTTGAAGGGGGGCGCCGTCATTACGGCGCGAATGGCGGCTTCCAGCTCCGCACTGCGCAGGTCGGAGGATTTCACCCCAGGGAACACATCACGCACCAGCCCGAGGAAGGTTTGGGCATCCGCGAACGTAAGCTTGCTCAGGGTATTCACGCGCACAGCCTGGATGAGGATCTCGCCTTCCTGGGATTCATCCAGCGCCTCCCCGTTCGCCTTTGCGGCTGTTATCAGCTTGCCGCCGGTGTTGAGACATGCCTTGAGTGCACGCAGGCCCCAGTCGTAGTGCTGCTGGGGCGTCAGCAGCTGAGCGGACAGGCCAAACAACGAGGTGACCTTTCCAGCCAGGCCCTTGGCAGATGCGAATCCCTCTGAGTACAGGATCACCTCCGCGATGAGCTCATTGTCAGGGCGGCTCATAGCCACGGGGCGGAAGAGCTGCTTCAGGTTGTCGGGCAGCTTGCTGCGCCCTCCGTAGCCCTTTCCGGCGGGGTTCATTGTGACAAAGATGCCTGCATTGGTGTCCACGTCGATGGTCATTCCCAACATGGACAGGGAGGGCGCCTTGCTCTTGAGAGCAGCCTGAATCACCTGGATCTGCTGTGAAACTGCCGACAGCTGGTCAGCCTTCAGACGGTTGAACTCATCGAAGCACCCCCATGCACCACACTTCACCAGCCCCGTGAAAATGCGCCCCATGGACTGGAAATCAATGCCTTCGTCGCAGTTGAAGACGAGCACCTGACGGCCCAGGGCGCCACCCAGCGCCTTCACGGACTCGGTTTTGCCTGTGCCAGCGGGGCCGTACGGATTGCCTCCGTACCCATACTTCATTCCCTGCGTCAGCGTCAAGTAGCACTTGTCGGTCAGCGGAGTGTGCACAAGCTTGCCCGCGTTACCCTGGTACTCATACGTGTACTGCAGCTCTGCGTCCACCATGCGGGCGAGGCAGGCACCGCCCTCCAGGACAAACCGCAGCTGCTTCTGCCACGCCCAGTGCTGCGTGTCTGCGGCCCGGGCCTTGACAAGTTGGTCCACCACATCCATGTAGTGCACGATGTCAAGCACCAGCGCCTTGACTTTGAGACTGAGCACCTTCTGCCCAGTGGTGTCTCCGCCCACCAGCGCCGCAAGTGTGCGCTGCATGTCTGCCTTGAGCGCCGGCAGCCCCCCACCTCCGCCGTCCAGTGCCGCCTCAGCCGCCTGTGTGAACTCCACGGATGTGGCCAGCTGCAGCACCTGGGAGGGAAAAACATTCAAGTCCCGCCCCGGACCTGCCTGCACCGCCTTGACGAGGGACTGCTTAAGCGTTTCCTTCATGGAACGCACCAGGGTGTTCAGCCACGTGGTGACGTCATCCGTCACAGGCACAGAGGAGATGAGGGCGACCTCCTCCCCAGCCACACTGCGCATGGTGGTGATGCGGCCGTCCTCAATCACGACGCGGTGGATGCCTTGAAAAAGCTTCTTCAGGTGGGCTTGGATCACATTTGGGTTGGACGCTTGCCCCAGGATCTCCAGTAAGTCTTCGTCTCCGAGGAAGTAGAACCGCGGCATGGCGGCGCGTTTTTCCTCCAAGAACGCACTGAGCGCCTTCTGGCAGCGCTCCAGCTGCTCCGACATGGTGCCTAATTGCTGAGCCAGTGCAGGAAACAGCGCTTCATCGGTCACATTGAACACTCGGGGGTCCCGTGAGATGCGCTGCATGATATCACGGAAGTCCCCGTGCACCCGCTGGAAACGGGGCTGTTCCGACGGAAGTGCCCCCCGCCCGAACACCGGCTCCAGGTACACCCATCTGCGTTGGATGGAGTTAAGTTTGTTGGCGCAGTCATCCAGCACCCCCATTCTTGCGCCGTACTGCTTGGCTGTGTCGGCAAACGGCTTGAAATAGGGCGATTGGTTCAAGCTCCCCAGAAGGGACATGTTGTCGCCCAACTCGGTGAACAGGTCTTTCCAGTCTTTGATGAGTGGCGTCACTGCGCCGTTCACGGCGCTCTCGTGCTCCATCAGCGCAAATTCCGCAGTCTGCATCCACGCATGCAGCTCAGAAAGAGCCTCGCGAATGCTGACCTCGCCCTGAGCTCGAGATGTCATGTCCTTCAGCCAGTTGGCTGCACCAGCCAGCTCACCCAGGGTCTCATCAGTCAGGAAATGCCCAACAGTGAGCTTCTCCAGGGTGACGCCACGTGGCATCCGCAGCTTGGCGAACACCTGCTTCCAGTGTTCCTCCTTGAAGGGCTCGCCCCGCGCAAACTTCCAGGCGTTCTGTGCACGCATGATGGCGTTGGTTTCGGTGAGGATGCGGTTTTCCACAGGGGAGAGACCCCCCCCTGCACCCCCCTCCTCCCCCGATCGGTACTTCTCTTTCATCTTGTCGCTCCATGTTTGAGCGAAGTCAGTCAAGGCAAACACATTGCCGCGGAACGAGATCCAATCTTGTTCCGCCAGCTTGCTGCGTTCCGAGTCATATTCTTTGTACACTGCCCAATTGGACACTGCACCCTCCACATCGGCCCGCACTTCATGCAGGCGGCCCCAGTCCGGGGAGCCCACCCCAAATGTCGCAGCACCCTTGCGAAGCTCCTCTGCTGTCTCGGCCAGCTTTTCCATGTCAGCGCCCTGGGAGTCAAGTGTCGCGAAAATGGTGCCCAAGGATGCGGCGTCCCATGTCTTGGGGGCCTCGGGGCGCATTTCTGCCCACCGCGCCGCAAAGCGCTCGATGGACTGGCCATGCTCCGCAATGCGGGCCTGCAGACCTGCCTTGAGCTCCGTGCGTTGCTCCTGGATCATTGTGTCAAAGGCCTCCTGAGCCATGCGTACCCCCCCCCAAGCATCTGGAATGGCCGCCGACCGTGCCACGATGTCCGACACATCCACCTGTCGCGCCAAACGAGCGTCCCCCGACAGGATACTCTGCAGTGTGCGCTTTCCCTCATCCAGACTGCGCCACATGCCCTCCATGTCCCCCATGGCGGCGGAGATGTCCTTGGCAGCGCCCTGCGCGGCGGCGATCTCGTCGATGGAGGTGGGACGGGCTGACAGCGTGCTGGCAGCGTCCTTCAGCCACGCCTCCAGCTCTGACAGCTGGTCCGTCACCTGTCGCCGCACAGCCATGGCCACGGCGTCAGAGACACGGGTCAGTGCGTCCCCAAGGGCGTTCTTCAAGGGGACAAGGCTCAGCAGCACACAGTCCACCGTGTTGGTGTCGGGCAGCTTATCCACTTCTTTCTTCTTGCCCTTGACAGCCTCCAGGATGTCGTGGTGCGCGTTGGCATTGCCCGCCGCCACCACCTCCACCAGTGCATCCAGGTCGACTTTCCCAAGGGCTTCCCACTCTGCGTACTCCTCAGCCACCTTTGCCACCCGGGCGAACAGAATTTCGGCTTTGCGGTACACCTCCAGGACGCTGCTGGAGTTGGCTTGGGCCATTTTTGAGAACCACGGGTGCCGACGGCTGCTACCCGAAGTGGCAAAGCTAGCAGCAAACAGCCCAGAGACGCTGGCGGGCATCACCAGGAAGCGCCGCATGTCTGCGTAATACGCAGAGCGGAGTTCCTCCAGGGGGGGGCGGAACACCAGGCGTCCGCGGGCAAGCGTGAGCTCAGCTCTCACTTCGCCCAGGGACTCATTCAGGGCCTCACAGCCCCAGCGGAAGCCAGCCTCCACCACCTTGAAGATCTGGGCGTCCCAGTGCCCGAACCAGCGACGCACCTGGTCGGGCTCAAAGCGGCCCTCTTTCACCAGGGCGGTCACTGTGCTCTCCATGCCTGCCAGGGTGCGGCGCCAGGCATCCCGCTGTCGCAGGGGGGACAGGCTCATCAGCACCACACACTGCTCCCCCAGCCAAGCGTGGGCCTTGCGCAGGCGCCTATTGGCCACGCCCACACGGTCGGCTGCACGCTGCAGGGAAGATACGAACGCGGCGCACTGTTCCGGGTTGGCCCACGTCACCACACCATCGCTGCCCTTGCTTGCCCCGTGGCCGTTTTGCACAATGCCCTCGAAGTCCGCAAGGGGGCCCAGCAGCATGCGTTTCGTGGTAGGAATGATGCTGGCTGACATGGTGTTGTAGAAATTCGCAACTTTCTTCAGCATGACGGCGTAGCGGAAGTACGACTCTGCGTCAGCCACTGCCTTGCTGATCTTGGTGTGAATGCGGTAGCCAAGCTCCCGCAGCTGACGAACCTGCCGCAGCAGCAACACCAGCGCTTCGCTGTAACGCACCACCATGCCGCCATCTGAGTCAAAGCCCATTACACGCCCGGAGGCGTTCAGGGCAAAGTCGCCCTCGGAGTCATCGGCCAGACTCTCCCGGACAACAGCTTGCCAGTCCGCAAAGAGGTCTTTGGCCCACGTGTCGGCATTGGCACCCACCTCGCGACAGGACTGCGCAAAGGCGCCCCACAGGGACAGGGAGGACAGCAGGGGCTCCGCGGCCGTCTGCAGAGCCTTTGCTCGTGCTTTGATGCCGGCCGCCCAGACGATACTGGCCACCACTGGCGCAAGGCCGTGCACCCCAGGCTCCACCTGCAAAGAGCTGGAGCGTGCATCCAGCTGCGACTCCATGCCCTCCACTGTGGCGGTGAGTTGGGCCAGAAGGCCCTCCCGCTCCCCGGCTAGCCCACGGGCGATGGCGGGGCGGTCGAGCAGGCCGGCGTAACGGGAGAACTCACGAATGGCAGCCAGGGGGCGCGAAGCTGCACCTGTGGCGCCCCCGGAAATAACGCCGGACAGTGCGCTGCGTAGGGCAGCTGCCACTTCCGCCTCCAGTGGGCCCACTGCCTCCTGGTATTGCGTCTGGCACTGCCCCCACAGCACATCGCCGGCGGCATCCACAGACAGGATTTCGGGGGTATTGCTGGCCAGGGGTGTCAGTGCCTCCCACGCAGTGCTGCGCTTTGAGCTGGGGAGAAGAGACACCAGTTCATCATGGGCGGCGCGAGTGGAGGTGACAGACTTCAGGCGGTCGCCCAGGGCGTGCAGACGGCCAAGGCTGGGAGCCCCGCCACTCCAGGGGTGCTCTGGGTCCACCTGCCACTGCTCCTCAGTGAGACTGGTGACGTGCGACACCCACAAATCGCAGGCCTTCACAGCGTCTGTCAGGGTGCCGCGGGTGCTGCCTGCACCCGCCTCGGACCAGAGCTGCAGGGAGCCCACCACTTCAGAGAGGATGCCGGTGAGAAGAGACGCCACACCAGTCATGAGGTGTGCCATGCGTTTCTGCGGAAACGTGGCGCTGATCGCGACAACGTCCCCTGCCCACGCGTCCTCAAGTGCATGTGCGGTGTCGTTAAGCAGTGCGATAACAGCCCCAAGGGCAGGACTGGGGCCCAGAGCCATCCACCGTGCACCAAGGGGCTCGAACACCGTGGCGTACTCGTTGGCGGGGGGGGGCTGCGACGCCCAGAACGTGGCTTCGGCCTGCAGCAGGCCCGAGCCAGCCTCGCCATCGGCAAAGCTGGACAGGACGGTATCCAAATTGTTCAGGGATGCAGCAGCGGTATGAGGGAGGTGATATTGTGCCGAAGATGCGCCTGTATGTGCCAATGATGGGGCGAACAGGCGGTGAACTGAGGCTGCCAAGGTCGTGGTCATGCTATCTGTAACGGTGCTTGTCACAACACGCTCTTTGAATTCGTCTGCCTCAGTAATTGCCCCGGGCATGGTCTTGATGAACACAACAGTTGTGCCACCTGTGGATTGCTGTAATTTGTCCATACTCGCCCCTGCTGAGGCCGTGAGATTTCCATTTGTGACATTTGCTTGAAGAAGCATGCACCTGCGGATTTTGGCGTGGTGTTTGCTGCATGCTTGTCCTGTAGTTCGGACATGAAAGAACACTGAGACACAAAACACACACATGTTGAGCACACTAAGTACACGACAGGAGCTGCCGGTATGGTGATTGGCTGCTGCACGACTCACTCAGCTCGTTCGCAGAAACGCTGCACTGCCTCAGTTTGTACGCCTGCCTCGCCTCCTGAGAATCCTGCCAAAGCAGACAAAACTGCCGCTATGTGAGCAGACGGGCTAGACATGACTGCTGTCAAAATGATTCACCCGCTAAATGGGTCCAGGAATGTGTCCTAGGTGACGCTGCACTCAATTCACCGTGGAGGCAAGTGGTAACGGCGCTTTGCGACAGGCAATTGTGCGAAACTGCAGTTCTCAATGCCCACACTGTTTGCAGCAGTTACTAGAGCAAGGTTGTTAAGTTGTAGTGTGCTACTAAACTGCATGTATTTGATCACCATTTGCTGGAGACCGACGCCTCCAGGTCTATAACTGGACTTCGCAGGGGACCCACTTAGGGCCTCGTTTGGGCGTTGGGCAGAATTCCTTGCGCACGCTGCAGGACCATCCATGCGCTATCTAGCCTATACACATTCATTACAGCCCACTGGATAGCACGTCACTGCTGCACCAGCACCACGCCCACCACGCCATCTGCCGTCACGGTGTACAGCCCCCCGTTGTTGGGGCACCACGGGCTGAACTGCACATGGGCCCACCGCAGGGCCCCCTTCTCCACAGTGCTGCAGTCAAAAAGCGCCTCTGGGTCCAAACCCATGCCAGCAGCCAGGGACACAGAGTTGCTGGGCCATGTGGGTGAGGCTGTGCTAAGGACCGGGGGACCCTGCCTTGCGCTAGCTGCTCCAATTGCGCCGGCAATCTCGTCCCCATCCCTGCTTCGTTTCAAGCTGCCCCCCCCATGGACAGCCACACCAGCACTTGGACTATCTTCACTGCTCGGTGTCTCTGCGCTGGCCTGCTGTGCTTGGACTTGGCACGTCTGCAGCGCTGCAGCCATCGCAGCCGGGGGAAGGGTGACTGGGACGGAGAGGGGGGGTAAACTGCCAGCGGGGGGGGTACGTGTGAGCATCACCCGAGCAGTCACACAGTGTGACCATACCGCTCCTAGTGCTGCTTTGGTGCTACCTTGCTCAAACCCCCCCCCCCCTCCCCACACATTTAGGGGTACTGCGGCTGAGGCAGCTGCCGAAGTCGCCCCCCCTGCACACCCACAGGCGCGCATTTGATCTGCAATGGGCGCACTTTGGCCAACATTGCCCAGCTCCACACTGGCTGCAGTGACTTGGTTCACCACTAGCACAGCAAGCCCGTATGTGTTAGCAAGCCGCTTCAGAGCAGAGCTCAAATCATACATGTACTGTGCTCGGGCAAAGCTGCTGCTGCGCCCGGAGGTGTCGAATTCGGCGCGCAGCACGCTGGCAATGGAGTCAATGACCACGAGTCTGATGCTGGAGCGAGGGGCAGGCTGGCTGCCTTGCTGTGATGGTGCGATGGGGGCAAGGGCCTCGACTGTAGGGGGGGCAGTGCTAGAAGCGCCGTGGGTAGGCGCGAAGACACTGTGCTGCCGCAAAGATGCTGGCAGCTGTATGGTGACTGCCTTCATGAGAGCTGCAGCATCTGCAATGTCCGAAATGAGGCACTGGTCCAGCAAGCAGTTTGCCTGCAGTGGGGGGGCACCAGCGGGCAATGCCTTGTTTGCCGTGGAAAGCAGAGCCATCTCCAGCTGGCGTGCGCGTGACATGGGGAAACGGCCTTCTGTGTTGAGGTACACAGCACGAGCAGCGTTGGTTGGCTTGCCCTTAGCGCTCATAGCAGGCGTGCTGCTGCGCCTGGCTGCAGCCTCAGCGTAAGGCAGGGCAGCCTGCACAGTTTCAAGTGCGCCACGGCTACACAGCTCGCATAGGAGGACAACATACATTGAGCATAGTTTGCACAGCAATTTGCGTTTTGCCAGCTGAAGCCTCGCCACAAATCTGTGGAAAGGGCACGGTGGGTTGCTTGCTTCAAAAAAAGTTTACACTTTGACATGTCTGCCCCGCACCTCAATGACAGCAGAAGGTAGCCCACCACCAAAGCAAGCATCAAGAATAGGGTCCCCTAGTGAGCATGCTTCCTGCTGTACACCCATCAACGGTACCGGCGTGACCGGTGGTACTCCTGCCTGGCCACTTTGCATTGCTTTGGGTTGGGAGAGCACTTGCTCGGTCGCTTCCGGATATTGACTTGCCAGCAACTGCCATCCGAACCGAACATGTTCGGGTCAAATAACCGAAATATCATTTCAGACACATTCTGCCTGACAGAGTTCGACAACTTGCACTTTTGTCAAGATTGATCAGCCCACTTTCTTCGGGGGTCCTGTTACACGCTGACCCCCCTGAGTGCTTTGTCACATGCAGAGATCGCTATGAGTGCCGGCTAGGCCTGACAGCCCGACAATACAGAATTCATGCAACCCATGCAGTATGCTGATCTCTGCCTGCAGTCCTCTTCTGCTCCCCGACATGCAAGCGCCCTGAGAGCACACGCCCATGGCGAGTGCATCCAGTACAAATTACATCCACTTCGTGCTGTAGCATTGTTTCCATCTGTATTGCTTTCATTGTTCCAGGCAACTTACATAATGGAGCCTGCAAACCATGGTGCAGCGTCACTTGAGTGCTTTGCGTGCCTGAAATCGTTTGTATGTGTGCTGAATGTAGCCACGCGACATTTCCTGCTCGCAAGCTTGACGGGACATGTCTGCCTTGCCTGCAAAGCAGCGGCGACCGCTCGCTACAGCCTCATGTCACTGAGTTTGCAGGCTATGATGAAATTTCTCTGAAAGTGGCAGCTGGCGTCCACGATGCTGCAACGTCGCCAGTGCAGAGCATTGTGGACAATCTGCTGGCGATTGCTGGCAGCAGCTCGCCTGACGGCACTGATGCTGCGCTGGTGACTGCCCTGCAGCAGGTAGAGGACACAGGGGATATGTCAGCTGTGCGAGGTGTGCTGCGTGCACTGTGGCAGGAGGCATTGTCTTCTGCCGCATCTACATGGCGGCTGCCTGCGCTGGGCACTGTGGGGTGGCACCCCCTGGCGAGGGTGCTGCCGCCTGCAGGGGCCATGCTTGGGTCGGCTTGCCAAGGAGGTGATATGGATATTGCGTGTGGGCTGCTGGGCGTCAGGGGGGCGGCAGCTGGAGACGTGAGTGGTGCAGTGCAGGAGGGCTTTTGGGTGGCTTGCCGGGAGGGGCATACTGGCGTGGTGCGTGAGCTGCTTGCACTGACGGGGGCCCGCACTGTGGATGTGCGTATGCGAAGGGACAGTACGTTTCGTGGCGTATGCAAGTGCGGCCACGACGAGATTGCACGCGAGCTGCTGGGCCTGACGGGGGAGTGCCGTGTGGATGTGCTCACAAATGATGGTGAAGCCTTGAAAGCTGCATCCAACTGTGGAAGATACGTTGTTGTACGTCTACTGCTGTCCCTGATAGGGGACCGCTGCTCCTGCTCCCAGCCCACATGTGCCCTGGACAGCGATCAGCTGCGCGCAGTGCAGGCAGCGCTGGCTAGCGGCGTGTCACCAGCGCAGTGGGGTGCCATGGGGGGCGAGGGGGGGGTGATACGGCACCCGCATGTGCAGCCGCAGCTGCGCGCGGCGGCGTACCGGGGTCACCGGTGGGGGGTGCGGGGGGGGGTGGTGGCGCACCGGGCCGCTGTCAGGATCCGGCATTGACCTGGGGGGATGGAGATGACAGGGAACATGGCAGGAAGGCCGCCAGGGTCATAGACATAGCTTGCCCTCGTCCACAGCGCAGCAAGCATGCTTTTGACCGGGGTGTGCCCAATAGAGGCACGCCCCGATACCGTGCGCGATACAGCTGCAGCAGCAGGTGGTTGCAGGTGCTTTACGATTGTTGCTGCAGTAAACCTCGCACATGAAGCTGTACCTTGCATGCCCCCAGCCCCCCTGCTATGCTTGTGGCAACTGCGCATGAGCTGGGTCCGGGCTTGCGTTGTGGCGACTGCGCATGAGCTGCAGGTGGTAGTCACTCATGCTGGTTGATGCATTCCGTTGTTATTGTGGCTGCTCACGCCAGGGAACACGCAGCAATTGTGTTTGAGTCTTGTGTCTTGCACTCAGGCTCGCAGTCCCCTGCCGGTCCGGTGGAGAGGGCATTTTTTTGTGCTTGTGAGCATGTGAGTATACGCATCGTGGCAACAAACACGATAAACCTTGCAAATTCGGCTGGAAAGGTTTTCTTCTGCACTCATCGACCAACTCACGGACTGCAAGACACACACACACAGCCTACCTTCTCGTTCAGCGGGCAGCGAGGTCAATCGGTGTAGTACGCCTGCATCAACGTTGCCAAGGCAAAGAGCGCACTTCTTGGCCAAAGTCATGAGCACAGCAGACGAGCCTGTGTTCAAGTGCATTCCACACACACATCTTGACGTCAGCCCCGGGGGGTGCGTTGCAGTGCACCCAAACGGAGGAGTTGTAAGTGCACTGCCTCTACGACAGGAGCGCAGCACGTGCTCATGACGTTTTGATTGTCAGGCTTCTGGATTGTCCAACGGCAAAGTACACGTATCAAGTTCCTCAAATGGTGTTCATTGCGTCTCCCACACCGTTTCATCCAGCAATGTGCTCGGCGTGAAGTGGGACACTGCGGGACATATCTTGGCCGTGTGCGACTCGACAGCTGCAGGCGCCTCCGGGAAATCAGCAATCACACTGCTCAACACAAGCAATGGGAAAACTCGCCGAATCACTTCTCCAGAGCCCATCACGTGTGCAGCATTCCCTCCAGAATACTCGTGGGATGGCCCTCAGGCTGTCGTGCTGGGCACAGCAGATGGCGCCATTCTCATTGCCAAGGAGTCATCCACAGCGCTCTTCGGACAAACCGGCTGCCACCAGCTGCACAAAGACACTACTTCCGGGCGTGTGTGGGATGTTCAGCTCAGCGGTGCCCGCGTGGCATGGGTGACAGTGGCAGGCGTGAAGCTGCACGATGTGGACTGCAACGCCCGCCTGCTGGTGGATAAGAGCCCCCTGCAGGCCCAGCTGGGGGCACTGGTGGGGGAACAGATCCCGCCCCGTCTGTCCTGGCTGGCGCCTGAGTGGCTGGCAGCTGCCTGGGGCAACAGGGTGCTTGTGTACAGTGTTGCCCCCACCCTCACCCGCCCCGACGGCACCGCCCAGCCCGCCTCTGTCATCCGCTGTGCAGACCTGCACGTGGATGGCTTCGTGGTGGGCATGGCACCATTTGGGCCCTCACGTCTCCTGGTGGTGCACGTGGAGCTGCGCGAGAGTGGAAGCTTAGGCCTGAGAGGAACTGTGTGGCCAAGGGTGTTTAAAGGGGGTAAGGGGGGCCACCCTGAGGTGTCTGAAGCATTTTCTCTGGGCGATCACCCATCCTCTGCCGAATGGCTGCCAGGAAATTTCCATGTTGCATTTCACAGCGATTTGAATTTGCAGCCAGATTATCTTGGTTTGGGACCGGATCAAGCCCCGGCTCCAAGCCGGGCAATGTCTCGCATATTCTTGCAAACTCCAGCGGAAGTGCTGCAAGTTCAACCAAGAACAGTGTTCGATCATGTTCATTGGTGTGATGAGCACGGGATGGCTGAACAGGCGCTGCAAGTTGCGCTGACGCTGCCGGTGCCATCGCCGGAAGCGGCTGTGACGCTGCTACAGCGAGATATGGCTGCCCGATTCCTCACTGGCAGAGTGCAAGAGGCACTCAACAATGCACCACGTCTGTGGCTGTGGGCATGTGCACCTCTGACTAACCAAGGCGATGAGACCCGCAACAAGTCGTTCTCTCTGAGTGCCATTTCAGGGGCGTTTGGGGGCGGCTCAGGCGGCCGGGCCAACCCCCAGGGGCTTGCTGCAGAGCAGTTGCACAAATCAACTCGTGCCCTTCTGTCCAGCCTCACAGCCTGGTACTTGTGGCTCTTGGGCTCTGTGCCTTTGGCTTGCAAGGGGTGGGGGGTGGAAAGCACTACCCCCCCTTCCGCTCAGGGACTTGCACTGGCTGGCGACGATTTGCGGGATACGCTGCAGTTGTGCACACTCGCCTTTGGCAGTGTTTGGTGCGATGGTGCCCTGCTAAGCCCCCTGCTTTCGCGGGGTGCCGCCGCCGCCTCTGGTGAGAAGCTACCTGCACTGGTGAGCAGGTGTCTCCCCAGCGCCAAGGGACGGGCAGGGGGTAGAAAGAACTCTCAATCGTCCACTGCCCGGGCTGGAAACATGGGTGTACAGGCGTGGCATCCTGTGAGCGACGTGCTGATGGCTGCGTGCGGCTGGACCCCCCTGTGGATCGATCGGGGGGCCCCTCATTCCCTCGCTCTGGCCAAAGCCATTCTCAGCAGCTTGCCTGTTCTGGGGACAGCGTTACCAAATGTGCTGTTTGAGAACATCTTGCATGTTCTCGTGTGGCATGACCCGGCGAGTGTGGGCCCAGTGTTGAAGCAATGGGCCCAGCTGAGCCGGGCTCGATTCCAAGCCGTGCCGCTTTGCTCTGCAGAAGGCATCACATTCACTCTTCAAACCGCACTCAAAGTGCGAGCCGCTGTCGCTGAGGCCATGCAACAGGCGGAACACGCAGGCGGGCAAGAAGGAACACAGACTTTCAAGCTAAGTGTCCCCCCCTACACTCCCACCCCCGAGGCACTGGTACAGCTGCATGAGCTGACTGCCCTGGGGGGGCTACCGGCCCCTTCTCTTGTCCTGCACCACCCCTTGCAGCAGCCCCTGGGGGACCTGGAACGGACAGGTCAGCCCGGCGATTTGGCTGAGGAAACAACGCCCAGCAAAGGCATGTGGTGGGGTGGGGGGCGTGCTTGCAGCTATGGCTTGCTGCAGCCGACCCCCCCCTCGACCCCCCTCACCGGTGGACGCGCCCCCCCTCCCGGTATTGAAGCCCCCTTCAGCCTGCAGCAGAACTCTACTTGTACTGTGACAGAAACCCAGGAACAGTTTGAACGGAACACAGCTGTCCTCCTAGACGTGTTGGCAGAGCAGCTCATGCAGAGCGGGCGCCACCACACCGCCCTTCGTGTCGTCCTGCAGCGCGCATCCAGCATGATGCTGCGATCGACGGAAGAGTCTCAGGGTGATCGCGCCGCCGCACATGGCTGGAGGGGCAGCTTGGATGTGGCCAGCACTGCAGCGATGCGGCCGTACTCTCTACTGCCAGAGTCTTCTGACAGGTACACCTTTGTGTTCCGCATAATCGAAGAACAAAAGCTGTTTGATGAGTGCTTGGCGTCACTCCCGCAGTTGCTAGCTCTGGATGCAACGGCAACGTTGAAGTTCTGCGCCGCTCATAAAAGCTCGCTGCCTGCAGTGTCAGTGCTCGCCGCACTCTTGGGCTCTCAGTCGGCTGCTGTGCTGCAGGACAGCGCAGCAGCCACCCTACGGCAGTTACGCGAATGTGCCCCTGCCGTAGCTGCTGTTCAGTTTCGAGCGGTGACCGCGTTTGCCTTGCTGCAGGCGGGGGGGGCAGATGGGTGGGACAGCTTGCAAACGTCTGCACTGAGGCCGTGGCAGCCAGTGCTGCTGATTCTCTTGACGCATTTTGCCCCCGGCCAGGTGATGCCCATGCTGCAACGGTGCACACAGCTGCCCACTGAGCGTGCACTGTTGATTTTACGATCAAGCCCATGCCAGCTGTCTGCAGCAACTGGAACAGCGGACACAGAATCTTCCGAAACACCGATTTCAGGCCGAAGCGCTGCTGCACAGGGCCTGTGGCTGGAGATCGCCTTGCTGTTGCAGCGCTCCGGAGCCCTGGAGTCTTCTCTGGACCTGCTCATCGGCACACTGCACAATGTAAAGCAGGCTGTACAGTTTGTGCAAATGGTAGCACAAGCACCCGAGGTGGCTCCTGGGGGCAGCTCCAAGCGAAAAGGGGGGGCGCAACGCTCCGGTGACGGTCTCACTCCCCCGTGGAAGGCACTGCTGAAACAGCTGAAAGCAGCCCCAGCCGCCACCGCCTCTGCGCTTTGGGCGCAGCTGCTGGACGAGCTGCCGTCCCAGGGGGATCACATCCACGCCCTGGCCACAGTGACGGCTATTCCATCCCTGAATGCCATCCCCCAGGCCAAGGAACGGCTGCACCGATTGCTGCAAGCCCAGAGCCTCACCGCCTCCATGCACCGTACAGTGCTGTCAGGCGCCCAGGAGGACCAACGCCAGAAGCACCTGGACTTGGCGTACCTAGCTGCACATGGCGTGTTTGTTCCGGGTGAAGCTGTGTGTTCCTTAAGTGGACTCCAGCTGGCTGCAGGCATGCCCAGTGGGGACCCCAGTGCCCAAGTTCACGAGCTTTTGGAGGACGGCACTAGTGCCGACCTGCGCGTGGCAGCTGCTTTGGCTTCATCGGAAGCCCTGAAGAGGCAGCAGCAGCGCCGGTCCCAGCATTGGGCCGTCCCTGGGGGCAGGGGCAGCAACACTGGGGCAGCAGCTGGGGGAAGCGACGCCGCTTCTGACGATTCCAGAAGTGTGGGCAGTGCTGCACTGGGACAGCGGGGCATGGGCCCACGCCGTGGAAGCCGCAGCAGCAGTGTGGATTCCATGGGGGGGTTTGGTGTGGACTTGGGTGGCGCCACATCTGCTGTGCCGAAATCAAGCGCAGTCATAACTTGGGGCGGCCAACACTATCTAATGGGGGCACTGCAGAGGCACTCTCCAGCTGCTGCTGGGGCCCTGAAGCCAGCGGGGGGGCCCTCTCTTCCTCTGGGCTTGCTGAAAGCATAGACTGCTACATCCGGCCGAGCTCACAACAGGAGTGGTGCAGCATGCACAGATAAGATGGGATTCCAGTCAAACTCCCGCACATGATGTGCAGAGAAGCACGCCTTTCAGGCTCCGCAGGCTAAGTTTATCGAAGTTTCCAGTGGGCGCGAAGACGACCCCCAACAATTTTGGCTGATGGGCCCCTGCCAGTAAAAGTGAGCTAGGCCTGGAGGTGGGTTAGCAGCGAATAAACACGATGAAATATGCTGCAGCTGGCCTGTCCTTGGGCTGCATATTCTGTGGCGTGTGGAATTATTGTGCGCTAGCAGCGTGCGATCGGCACCTGTCGGCTTGCTCAAATATCTCTCTACGGGCAGTCTGCTGCCGCTTGAGCTGCAGACCCACATGTTTTGCTGTTGACTGCTGCATACAATGGACAAGTTTTTGACCTCAGTGAAAAAAGCAGCAAGCGATGCAGCCACGAATGCATCAGCTGCTTTCAATGCTGTGAGTGTTGCGGACATTGCGAGGAAATATCAAGGTTTTGCGTGTGTGGGACGCCTGCAAGAGTCTCACATGAATCAACCCATTCAAAATAGCATGCATGGTATACAACTTCCACGCAGAACGGAAAACCCCCCAGCACGCCCTTGAGTGGCCGTGCTAGTGCCAGTACACCTGGCACGGGCACACCTGCCAAACGTCTAGATGACTTACCCCCAGACAAGCTCCTGACCTACAGCAAAAAGTTGCTTTTGCGGTACAAGGATCTTGACCGAACGTAT
>Ga0307982_1001859_pt1 | contig 17172 bp, 9 predicted proteins | sample OrgLakmetagen989_FD_201847 | JGI IMG/M metagenome (GOLD analysis project Ga0307982, IMG submission 201847) | Saline water microbial communities from Organic Lake, Antarctica - #989 | ecosystem: Environmental > Aquatic > Non-marine Saline and Alkaline > Saline | place: Antarctica: Organic Lake... | reverse complement strand
CATTGCCAAGGGGGGGAGTAGCCGCCCCGGCAGTAGGGCAGCGAGGGAGGGCACGGCGTCGCGGCTAAGTTCCAGCGGGGGGGTGCGCGTGGGCTCTGGCACCGGCAACGCCGCCACTGAGCGGCTTATCGCTGGCAAGGGGGGGGCCGCAGGGGTGCAAATGGCCATGAAGCAGCAGCGGCGGCGCCAGTCCGCAGCCAATAGCCCAGCTGGATGGGACACTGCATCCGCCACACCCCGGTCTGCCACCGGTGGTGCTGGCACCAAGGGGGGTGTAGGCGCCTCCTCTGCCCCCCAGGCAGCTCGGCGCAGGAAAGCTGCCAAGCAACTCAGCTCGGGCCTGTTAAATGTGGGAGCCATTGAGAAGGGGCATTTGCATAGTGCCGACGGAACTCTGTTCTATGGCGGCACAAACAAGGCCAAGTACAACGTGAGCCATGCTTTGGCTGGGGGCGCCATGTCGCCTGTGGCCCCCATGCAGTCGATGGCAGGGGGGTCTAAAATCCACTCTCCCCTCACAGCCAAGGAGACACCTGGCCAAGGGGGGGTGGGCTTCATTGCCCCAGTGTCGCCCACACTTCCCCCTTCCACGCCATCCAAGGCCGCTCCTGCCTTGCAGGCTATGCCTCCAGGCAGCGCAGGAGCCGCCGGCAGCACCCCAGTGCAGCAGCTTGCAAGAGGTCGCAGCGACACGCAGGCCAGTGATGCATCTCCCAATACTAATGCACTTCGGCGGGACAGTGTGACTGCGCACAGCCACCCCTTCGGAACTGCCCCGGCTGAGGCTGGAAGCACCCTGTCGCTGCGGCAAACACTGCCGGCACAGAGCAATTGGTCGGAAGTGTGGGCAATCATCAGCGCCACCACGGGACAAGACAGCCCTGAGCAGTTCGCCAAGCGCTTTCACACCGCTAACGATGCCAATTATGACCTGTACTTGCGCGTGGATGCCCTTGCAAAAGAAGCCGACGACTTGCGACTGGCGGTGATGCGCTGTCAGCATGAGCTTCGGTCTTCGCAGCTGACCACGGCTGTGGTGGATGCGGAGCGCACATTGGCCATGACAGACGTGCAGGGCAGGCTGCTGGGTGTCCGGCATCGCCGTTCTGCCCTGGGGGAGCGGCTGGAGAATGTGTACGCCTGCGAGGCTGCCCTGGGGGACGTCCTCTCTCGAATGATTGCTGCCCTGGACTTTTCAAATGTTGGCGGCAAAACATCTCCTAGGCGTGCTCGTGCCACTACTATTGGCCACGCAGGGGGGATGTCACAGAGGCGAGGGGGGGTTAAATCTGGCGAAGGGGCCGGCTCCCCTAGCACCACTGCCAGCGGAGGAAGCCATAAGGCAGCAGCAGCAGGGGGGGGTAAAGTGACCACAGTGGGGGCAAATGAGCCCCCTAGTGGTCCAGCCACCAAGGCCACCCGCAGTGGGGGCGATGGGCTTGCAGCGTCGCTCTCCACGGGGCAGCGGCTTATTCGGCAGCACAGGCTGCTGGAGCAACGCCTCCGGCAGGTTTTGGTGATTTTTAAGCAAAGCGGTGGAGACATCGTGGCTCTGGCTCGAGCGCAGCCAACGCCGTCGCTGTCTCTGGCCAAGCAGGCAGCTGCTGCGGCGGCCTCATCTGTGGTGGAGGCGCTACGAACGGCGGGGGGGGTGCTTGGGGACCCCTCCGCCGCCATGAGTGCGGAGGACGCCAGTGCGGGGGATGGGCCCATCAAGGCGGAAATGTCTCGCCGGCAGCGCAGGCGCAGCGTGGACATGTCTGTAATTGAGATCAGGCGGGGAATGCTTGCTGGCGCAAACGATGCCTACGCGAGCGAGGAGGAGGATGATGATGACGATGAGGAGGGGGCGGCGGCTGCCCAAGCCGGGGCGGGGGATGATGGAAACGATGTGCCTTCTGAAGCGCTCGCACACGGCACCCCTGCTGGCGCTGTGGCGGGGCCTGCGATGGTTCACACGGGCAACAGCGTGTCGGAGTCAGCTCGCTCAGGTGCAACCACACAAAGGCGACGAAAGAAGAACGCAGCAAGTGTTCTTGATGAGCGCATGATGATTCTGGGCCCAGACCAGCCCGGCGTGCATGGGCTGCCGACAGCCCCCCTGCTGCGAACCGCCCCCCCCTCCAGCACCGATGACGGCTCCGCACTCCGGGCAGCGGAGGCAGCAGTGGCAGAGTTTGTGGCTCGACGATTACTGTGACCGGACACAGTTGAGTGTAGTGTGTGCCTATAGTGTGTGAGGGTAGGATGGCGGGTTTCGGTGGGCTGCAGGCTGCAGGTGTGCCCCCTCGACCTAGCCCCCCAGACTCAGACCACCTGACCAACTGCAGCGGGACAGCATCAATTCAAATCATGCAAACAATCCTCGTGGCTAGCACTTTCAACTTGATCCCCTAATTCACGTTTCAAGTTCATTGTATCTCTCGTCATGGCTGCATCATCATCCAGTGATGTTGACAAACAAATTGAGGTACGTTCCTTGCCTGGGCACCTGGCGGAGAAAGTCCATTCCCTGCTGCTATGATTCCGCACGGCAACGTCATGACTTTTCGCAGGAGGTCTGGGAGAAAATCCAAGCACGCGACCCCGACCAAAAAGAGTTTCTCCAGGCAGTGGAAGAAGTTCTCCGAACTCTCACTCCGCTTTTCAAGAAGCAGCCAGAGTAAGTGTTTCCGGACACTTCTCCAAACACGATGCCGTGCTCGTGATGCTCACGGCCGCCGTGCCACCTGCCTCGTGCCTCAGCCACTACATGCTATATGTGTATCAATATTGTCATTTCGTAATTTTTGTGCCAAATCGGTGCCCAAGCCAATGTCAACAGTCTCCACAAGTGCACTGCACTTGCGTCAATTCCCAACACGCTTTTGCACTCTGAGCCTTCTCGCAGGTACATCCCCATTTTTGAGCGCATGGCTGAGCCTGAACGTGTCATTCAATTCCGTGTCCCATGGATTGATGACGAGGGTAAGTCATATGTGTGTGGGGAGAGGCAGCCTCACTTCGCGCGGAATGCGTGGCTGTGTCCCGGCTATCCACGCGCTGTTTACATGGCACCGCTCTTGCATTGATTTGAGCACCAAAAAGCAATCACAAACCAACTGAAACCTTTCTGAGTTTTATTGTGACTCTATCTTCTCGCGAAGTACTCTGCAAGCCTTTTTCATCACCACGAATCCAAATTCCGCAGGCAACATCCAAGTGAACCGTGGATTCCGCGTGCAGTTCAACCAGGCAATCGGCCCATACAAGGGCGGTCTGCGGTTTCACCCTAGTGTGAACCTTTCCATTGTCAAGTTCCTCGGCTTTGAGCAGATGTAAGAGGCACGCGGCGTGCATTGGTGGCGATCGTCATGCTACTCCGCCAGATACACACTCCCCCTGTTTGCAGCCTGAAGAACTCTCTAACCACACTTGCACTGGGAGGCGGCAAGGGCGGCAGCGACTTCAACCCCAAGGGCCGCAGCGACAACGAAGTCATGCGTTTCTGTCAGTCCTTCATGACAGAGCTTGCTCGCCACATCGGCCCCGACCGTGACGTGCCCGCCGGCGACATCGGCGTGGGGGGCCGCGAAATCGGCTACATGTTTGGCCAGTACAAGCGTCTGCGCTCGCAGTTCCAGGGCGTGCTCACGGGCAAGGGCCAGGAGTACGGCGGCTCCCTTCATCGCCCTGAGGCCACGGGCTACGGCGCCGTGTACTTCGCCAAGGAGATTCTCAAAGCCAGGGAGGGCAGCGACGAGCCTCTGAAGGAGAAGACCGCCATCATATCAGGCTCAGGCAACGTCGCGCAGTTCGCCGTGCAGAAGCTGCTGCAGCTGGGCGTGAAGGTGCTCACCATGTCCGACTCCGGCGGCTACATCCACGACAGCGACGGCATCGACACAGAGAAGCTGCAGTGGATCATGGACTTGAAGAACAAGCAGCGCGGTCGCATCTCCGAGTACACCGAGAAGTTCTCCAGCGGGGAGTACTTCAAGGGGGAACGCCCGTGGGGAGTCAAGGCCGACCTGGCTTTTCCTTGTGCAACCCAGAACGAGGTAGAAGAGGAGGACGCCAAGAAGCTGGTGGACAACGGTGTGAAGTTGTTGGTGGAGTGTGCCAACATGCCTAGCACAGCTGAGGCCCAGGATGTCTTGCAGAAGGGAGGTGTGTGGTTTGGTCCCGCCAAGGCTGCCAATGCAGGGGGGGTCGCCGTGTCTGGCCTGGAAATGGCACAGAACTCCCAGCGCCAGAAGTGGTCTGCGGAGAAGGTGGACGGTCTGCTGCACGAGATCATGGTGTCCATCCATGAGGCTTGTGTGGACGCTGCCAAGCACGTGGACGCAGAGGGCGACCTCGCGGCCGGCGCCAACATCGCAGGCTTCATAAAGGTGGCAGATGCTATGATCGCGCAGGGTGCAGTGTAATTGCTGCAGGGTGGAAAATGGATTTGAATTGGTTGAACCTCGGTCACACCCACTGCTGCACCCACCAGGTGTATGCAGCAAGCAACAGTGGCGCGTGGACGACGATGCATGGACGACGATGCATGCCTTCGTGGTTGCATCACCCACTAGTATGAACTGGCTCGCTGCTCACCCGGTGTGTGCATTTGAGCCTTTCGCCTCAATGTCTGCTAGAACCCACCATGTACCACCCCCAAGCATATCAAGAGGCCCCGGCAAGAACTTTCGTCCCAATCTAGGGAGTTGCAGCACTGCAGTGGGGCTGGCTGCCTATTTCAATCCTTTATTGTGCTTCACGTTTGTTCTTACATGCGATAGCTACATGGTCAACACAATTCTGTGTGAGCTTGAGAATTGAAGCCAGCCGGCAGCTTCTTGCGCTGCAGGCGTGTTGGTACGTTTGTCTTGTCGAAGCAGCCAGAAACTCGAGTAATCTTGCCTGCGTGCCCAGCTAAGGCATCTTTGTTGTGTGTGATACTAATTGTGCGCCTGTTTCTTAAAGCTGGTCTTGTTTCGGTGTGTTTCCCGGTGCACTGAGCAACAACAACACTTCTTCGCAGCCTCCGGTCACTGAAATCAAAGCCCATGGACACGCCATGCCAGGCCACCCACACGGCTGCTGACCATCTGGGTGCTCGGCTAGCTTTTCTCCGAGCTAGTCAGGAGGGTGACATTGAGTGTCTGCGGAGCTTGGTGAGCAGTGCGGCTCTGCAGGGCGCTGCAGGGGTACACGTGACCGAGGCACTTCTGTCTGCTTGCACCCGAGGCGACACCAGCATGGTGCACGAGCTAGTCCATGGGCCATATGGTGTCGGGCCTCGCCAGCTGTCCAGTGACAGCTACGCTTGTGTGCGGCTTGCTTGCACGAGTGGGCACCTGGGGGTGCTCCAAGCCCTCCTGGCGCTTGAGGGGGACTGCACCGTCGACGTGCACGCCAAGAACGAAGCTGCACTCGTCTCTGCATGTAGGCATGGGCATGTGGAGGTGCTGCGTGCATTGCTTGCCCTGCAGGGCGACAGGGAGGTGAATGTGCACGTATCGTGTGAACTGCCGTTCCGTGCCGCGTGCGAGCAGGGTCAAGATGCAGTGGTGGAGCAGCTGCTAAGCCTGCCGGGCGATCGCGCAGTGGATGTGGGCGCTGATTCCTACGGCGGCTTTCGCGCTGCGTGCTGTGATGGCTTGGAGTCCACAGTCAGACTGCTGCTGGCACAATCCGGGCAACACACCGTGCATTCACATGTGGATGAGGAGTACTGCTTTCGCACCGCTACATCGCGGGGCCACCTTGGCGTGGTGCGGGCCCTGCTGGACCTCACTGGACACCGAGCTGTGGATGTGCACGCCAAAAGCGACGCAGCATTTCGTGGGGCGTGTGCCGCCGGCCACTTGGAGGTCGTGCGTGAGCTTCTGTCCCTACAGGGGGCTCAACAAGTTAACGTGCACGCTTTGCAAGAAGGTGCGTTTCTTGCAGCGTGCTCAGGCGGACATTTGGAGGTCGTGCGCTTGCTGCTGGCCCTTGAGGGCGAGCGGAAAATTGACGTGCATGCTCAGCACGAGGCAGCCTTCAGGGGCGCCTGTGCCCGCTCAAAGGAGCACATTGTGCGCGAGCTGCTGGCGCTAAATGGTCGCCGCACTGTGAATGTGCACGCAAAGCGAGACGAGGCCTTCCGTACAGCCTGCCGTGGCAATGGGGGGGTGTTGGCCTTGCTCCTGGCTCTAGAGGGGCCCCGTGAAATCAACATGGCAGCCCGCAAGCCAAAGATATTCGTGGAAGTGTGTGCGTATTGTCATGTGAGCGTCGTGCAGCAATTGCTTGCCCTGAAGGGCCCGCGGGCAGTGCAGCCGAATGCCAAAGGCAGTGCAGCCTTTCGTGCAGCGTGTGAATCAGGGAGTGTGGATACAGTGCAGGAGCTGTTGTGCGTGCCCCCCCCCCACGCAGTGGATGTGCACGCTGCGGATGATGGCGGCTTCTGGGCTGCCTATGCTGCTGGGCGGCTGGATGTGATGCGGCTGCTGCTGGGGCTGGAGGGTGAGCGGGGCTTGGACATGAGCTGCTTCCTGCAGCGCTGCCTGATTGTGCACAAGGCTTCAAACCTGCAGGACTTTGTGGAGTCGGTGGTGGGTACATTGGAAGTGTTGCAGGATTGCTCTCAGAGCCTATATCTTCAAGATGAGGCAACCCATGCTCGCATGAGGGCGCTGCTGGTGACACAGCTGGACACAGTGCACGCAGAGGAGGCTCTGCAAAATATTGCTGCCAAGATGCACAAGGCCTTCGCCTGCTCGGAGCTGGGGTATGACTATTACAGCGACGACGAGGAGCGTGCTGTGCCCCTAGGGGGCCTAGCTGCAGCGCTGGGTTTGATGTTGCAGTGCACCATGCTGCCGCTGCCGGGCTTCGAGCCGCTGCGGCACTTCCTGCTAAGCTTGCCTCGTAGCGCTGCAGCAGGAGGCCCGCATGAGTATGGCTTCTGTTCGCTGGGGGCGGCACTGCAGGACAGCGTGTGGCTGTCGTGGCAAGTGCACACGCCCCTGCTGCACGAAAAGCGCATTTTACTGGACAGTGACGTCTCCGCATGCGCTGGCTCAGAGCTGGATCCTGACTCGCCGGCAGCATCATGCTTTGTGTGCCCCCCCCTGCGCGTGGGCAGGGGGGCGCTCATCCTGTGCCGGACTGCGCACCGGGCCATGAACAGGCTGTCGGCCTGAAAAATGATCGACAAGAGGACAATGTAGGCTGCATATTTCGTTTGGGTGCACTGTATAGCCATTTGCGCTGCTCAGCTCTCCAGTAGCAGGCTGCCGCGGTGAGTGGCCAGGAGCTTCAGAGGCGCGTGCCCCCTTCAGCATCCAAACGCGCGCGACCTTGAAGGGAAACGCTGACATGACAAAGATAAGCTCGTCATGGTCCAACAAATCATCTTGGTTTCTTTTATCCTTTGCCTGCTACTGAACAGTGGCTGTGTTCAAGTGAATCGTCAGTACTTTGATAAAAAATGGAAGGCGCCTCTGCTCCTGGCGTTCGAGTCCGCCGCTTCCCTGCCGTCGCGGCCAAAAATGGTGTCGACTGGCTATTTGTCGCTTTCATTGTGATTTGGCAGCTATTCATGCTCGTGGTGCGTATTGGCGAGCTCTGTGTCAGTGATTGTTTGTCGCACGCGACCTTGCTCAGCTTTTTGCCGGAGCCAGCGACTACGAAGCTTACAGTGATGCCCCTGTGCTGACTGGAACTTTCACCAATACTACTGCTGGAAGAAGTGCAGAAGCACTCGCCCGTGCTAACCTGGTCTCGCAAGCTGCAACCCCCGACATTGAATTGGCCACCGTTTACTCGTGAGTACTGAGCGAAATGATCGCTCTGCTGGTTCGCTTGCTGTCGTTCTGAATACACTCAAACAATTTCTTTACTGCAGCTATTTCCAGGATGTGTAAGTCAAGCTTTTGGTGGCGAGAATGACTACAGCCAGCTTTGGTTGGCGCATCTGCGTCGGGCTCGAGAGCGTTTTTATTGCCTATTGCACTGCATCTGCGCACGATTCACCGGCCTTGTTTTTGCAGTCACATCATGATGTTCATCGGGTGAGTTGGATGCTGTAATCTTTTCCCGCGGTTGTGTTGTTCACTTGTTGAAGCTCGTGATTTTTTTCGCAATGTTTGCTGCTGGTCACAAGCCCCAATTCGTGCAGGTTTGCGTTCTTGATGACCTTCCTTTCCCGTTACTCATGGAGCGCCGTGGGAATGAACTTTCTCATTTGCGTGCTGACCATTCAGGTACGTGTCGTTTCATCGCCTGCGCGCCCTCCTGTGCACGAGGCATCATTTGCGCTTTGCAGTGGAATACCCTAACCCTGCACTTCTGGAAGACAATCGTTACCGGCGCGGACTTTGCCGATGTGCGTATTGGCATTTCCGACTTGATTGTTGGCGACTTCGCGGCTGCAGCTGTTCTCATTTCCTTCGGTGCGGTTCTGGGGCGCACCTCCCCTCTGCAAACCGCTGTGATGGCGTTCTTGTTGAACTTGATCTTCAGCTTGAACGAGGTTCTGCTTGTGGAGGAAATCAAGGCGATTGACATCGGCGGGTCCATGGTGGTGCATGCCTTTGGCGCCATTTTCGGCCTTGCGTGTTCCTTTATCCTGGGGCAGAAGAAAGACGCCAAGGGCGCTGCAGCCTCTAGCCGCACCAACGCTTTGTTCTCCATGATTGGCACAATCTTCTTGTTCGCCTTCTGGCCCTCTTTTAACGGCGCCTTTGCCGTGGGGGCTTCCCAGCACCGCGTCATTGTGAATACCGTTCTCTCCTTGTGCGGGTCTGCGGTTTCCGCCTTCTTGTTCTCCTACGCCCTGCGTGGCGGGCGCTTCGACATGGAGGACATCCAGAACGCCACCCTGGCCGGTGGAGTCGCTGTGGGCACCTCTGCCAATCTGGTGTTGTTCCCCGGCACTGCCCTGGCCATTGGGCTGCTGGCTGGACTCATCTCTATCGTGGGCTACGTTGCCATCACCCCCATGTGCACCACTCGGTGCAACATCAGGGACACCGCTGGCGTGAACAACCTGCACGGTATCCCCGGCATCCTAGCCGGCATCATCTCCGCTGTGGCCATTGGAAGCGCCAGCGAGAAGACGTACGGGCTGGCGCTGGCCACTGTGCTGCCCAATGTCGCCAACGGCACCTTCACTTTCTCCGAGCAGGCTGGGCGCCAATTGGCTGCTCTGGTCATGTCTGTGGTGATTGCGCTTGTGGGCGGCCTGCTCACCGGCGCCGTGCTGCGCCTCCCCTTTTGCCGTGCCCCCCTCTCTCTGTACGACGACCGCGAGGCGTGGCACCTGGACGAACTTGACCTGTTCCCCAACGAGATTGGCGCTGTTGACGAGGAGTACGGCGTGACCAAGGATGTGTACGTGGGCGCCACCGCCACTGCATCGGAGACCACCACTGCCATGCCCGCTGCACCTCTGACCAGCGCTGCTGATGCCGACAGCGACAGCGACAGCGATGGCTCCACCGGCCACAAGGGTGGCTGGGCTCGCACTGCCGCCTCTCCTCAAGCCGACGACGAGGCTGACACCAAGGAGCCCACTGCATAGGTCTGCCTCCAAGCCATCGCCAAAGCAGGCAGCTCTGTCATGCACGGAGCTTCATTCGTATAAATGAATCTGTGCACCAATCACCTGGACAAGCCTGCACTGTGCAGCAAGTCAGTCCTGGCAGCTGACTTCTGTGTACTGCTGTGCTAAACCTTGTAGCACTCTCCTGCTGAGTGCAACCTCAGAGCTGTTGAGTAGATCGTTCTACAGGGGGGTGGGCACCGCCCAGTTTCTGAAATTTGCATTCTCGGGCTACGACAGCCTGTCCACGCTACGCATGGCCCGTGCCACCCCTCAACACACCACTTCTTCGGCTGAGTGCTTGGGTCAATCCCAAGTTCACACTTGTCACGCTCATTGGTTGTCCTACGTGTGAACTGGTCCCATTGACAGGCTTTTGAAGCCTCCCAGTGTATAAAGCTTCGGTTGTGACTCGGTGAAGTGCGGAAATTGCACTGTAATAAGCATCATGAGCACAGACCACCCCCCCTCGACGACAGCAGCTGCCAGTAAATTTAATAATTGGACAGTGGCAGTCATCACTGGCTGGCAACTATTCATGCTGGTGGTACGTTGCGCACAGCCGACACTTGTCCGCATTCCTTTGTGCGGCACGCCCATTCAACAAGCAAAAAGCCCCGCAATTGAGCCAAGTGCAGGCCATCATGTGTCATTGACGCTTGAGATTATTTCTTTCGCAGTGTTTCGCTGCATTTGTGGAGTACAGCGAGTTCCCGGAGGAAGGCGGCCACTCAGCGCAATACCCGTACGTTGCTTTCAAGTGCCAGCTGCGCATTGGCCGCAACATACGTCAGCTCCACGCAGCTACTTTCAAGATGTGCACATCATGATGTTTGTCGGTTTCGGTTTCCTGATGACGGTAGTTTCAAGGTATATTGATTTCAAATCGGCGTGTTTCAGAGGCAGCCTCGTCGTTTCATCGCCTCCACGCCCTCCTGGAGCACTATTTGCACTTTCGCAGGTACTCATGGAGTGCTTTGGGTTTCAATTTTCTACTGACTGTTCTGGTGATCCAATGGCACACCCTCGTCAGCGGCTTCTGGGGTCAAGTCATTGAGGGCCCATTCAAGCTCATTCAGATGGACATCGGCAGTTTGCTCACAGGCGACTTCGCGGCTGCCTGTGTGCTGATTTCATTCGGTTCCGTGCTTGGACGTACGAGCATGCTTCAACTCACGGTCATGGCGATCATACAGATCATCTTCTTCTCTCTGAGCGAGCACTTGGTCGTGCACTACTTTTACACGGCTGACGTTGGCGGATCGATGCTTGTCCATGTCTTTGGAGCATACTTTGGACTTGCGACCAGCTGGGTGCTTGGCCCGAGTACAAAACGAGCTCGTGCCACCACCTCCAAGACAAACTCAGTCACAGCCATGATTGGAACCTTGTTTCTCTTTGCGTTTTGGCCGTCATTCAATGGTGCACTGGCCGAGGGAGCTGCACAGCACCGGGTCATCGTGAACTCCGTGGTCGCGCTTTGTGGTTCTGCTGCAGCTGCATTTGTAACTTCTTCGTGGCTTCGAAATGGCCGCTTTGACATGGAAGATATCCAGAACGCTACACTTGCAGGTGGGGTTGCTGTCGGTTCTTCGGCAAACTTTGTTCTGCAGCCGTGGGGCTCGCTCCTCATCGGGCTCATTGCTGGCGTACTTTCCGTCTGTGGGTACATCTACCTTACGCCCATGCTGGCGAAGCACTGGCAAATCGAAGACACCTGCGGTGTGCATAACCTGCATGGTATGCCAGGCGTACTTGCAGGGCTCATTTCGTCGATTGTCGCGAGCACAGCCTCAGCCGCTGACTACGGAAGCAACGAGGAGCTGAGCAATGTCTTTGCTGGTGCGGCCAAAGGCTTTTCAGCCTCAAAGCTGGCAGCAAACCAATTCTTTACCTTGATGGTGTCATGTGCGTTTTGTTTGTTCGGTGGAATCATAACTGGAATCGTGCTGAAACAGCTGCCGCAAGCCAAGGAAGCATTTGATGACTCCCAAGAGTGGGAGATGCACGGCCTCGACCAAAATCCCAATGCACTGCTGCCGGCTCGTGGGGAAGATGATTTTGAGGAGCCGCTTGTCACATTGTCGGCAGTGAAGCGTATGATCAGTCTAGCCATGGAGAGCAGCCGTGCACAGACCAACACTGCAACGGCTCACTCAGAAGAGGAGGGAGTTGACTTGGAGGTCGGCATGGCAGGAGAGGAGCATGAACCCAGTGCGGTGGATGCCAACATGGTGCCCATACACGTGACCGAAGCGCCCTAGACTAACAGTATCGGCGTCGAACTTGGCCCATAGTCCAGTTATTTTTCAATACCATTGACTATGATCGTATGTGCCACCCTTATACATATTATGATATGCTCTCAGTATTGATATATCTTGTGTAGTCCTCCTGTGGGTTCGATACGGCCTGATGCGCTTATTGGGGCGCATGGTCGTGTGCCACAAGGCCACTCCGGGCATCGTGGGTGCCAAATTTCGCTGCTGCCATTGTATGCCAGCCAATTACGATGCTGACTGTATAGGAGACTACTCAATTCACTTTTATGTCTCCTCTCATCGCCCCGTTGAACGAAGGGGCCATCCGTCCTGCCGGGTGCCGGGGGGGTGGAAGCTCAAGGGACGCCAGTGTTGTGAATGTGCAACTGAATCATGTAAACACTTGCACGCATTATTGATGTCACTGTTTTCACGTCTAGGCCTGGCAAAACGCTACTCGCAAGGTACCATTGTCAGCAAACAGAGCTCCTTGTCGCTGAGCGACCACACGCCCACAGCGAGCGGCAAATCAGACTTTGCGAAGGTTTTGATCACGGAATTCACCAAAAGCAAACAAGGTTCTTTCCGAAAAGTGTGTATCGGCTTGCATGTAGTTTGTTGTTTTCCAAGCATCCCAAGCTGATGGACAGAGCTTGTCAACGGCAGTAAAGTCACAGCCTCCTCATTTTGCGCAGACTGCTTTCAAGACACTGAAGCGACCCCATAAATACAGTAAATGGGTAAGTTAGGCACCCCTGCAGCCTACTTTGTGGCGTTTCCTGCAATCTGCCTTCTGCGCAGCTTCGACAAACACAAGCGACGCTGCGAGCTGGGCAGATAGAAGCCTGATGGAGTCGAAGAATACAGGGCAGCTTCAAAACCACGACTCTGACACATTTGATACAACTTTCCCGTATGGTGGCGGCGGGAGAGGCGGATCTGTGCTGATGGGAGATCTGAAAAACGGTGCCGCACATGCTGCCGCCGACCAGTTTTCAGGTGGCACCGACGTACAGTCTGAATTCACTCCTGATGCTGCGGCTGATGCACAAGAGACAGCCTCTCAAATTGTTTCAAGCTCAGTTGTTGCACCGGGCCCGGTTGCTGGCCGCTCTGCAAAGCGCACAGCTTCCTACGCTGGGATGTCACACGGCCGCATGGGAATCGCTGATAACGCCAACGCGGCAGCTGGGACTGCTTCTGGCGGCATCGATAGCCGAAGAAACACAGCCGCAGTGCTACCATATGGTGCAAATATGAAGCAACACGGCTCTCTTGCCAGCATGGGCCCCGGTCGGAGCGAAACAAATGATGACGGCACCACAGTTGGAGGCGCTGCTGCCTCTGGCATGGGACTGCGCTCAGCTTCGCAAATGAGCGCACACTCCGGCACGCAAGTGCCTGTGGACTTTGACGGCGGCAGCAGCAGCAACGATGATGCCATGACACAGGGCACTGCATCTCCCACACGCAAATCCAAGAAGAGCAAGTAAGTAACCCCCCTTCACCACCCCCCTGCTCTTCCGCCGCACCTCGTCCGCGCAAGCACACATGGCCACCCCACAGGAAAATCCAAAGTGAGCTCAAGGCCCGCAAACAGCTGGCTGCACCAGCCTTTCCTTACGGCCCGGACAGTGACGGGGATGATGCTGTGACAGTGGGCAGCACGGGCAGCGCCTTGACTGGCGGCAGCGCCATTGACGACAGCAGCCCCCGCAGTGCCAAGTCAAAGAAGTCCTCCAAGTCGAAGGCCGAGAAGAAGTCGAAGAAGAAAGCCAAGAAAGCCAAGAAAGCCGCCAAAAGGGCAGCCAAGGCGGCCAAAGCAGAGGCTGTTGCCCCCACCTCGGAGGTGCCTGCAGCAGCTGCAGGCGGTAGCGGGCAACCCGTAGCTGAAACCCAGCCCAGTGCAACTGGCGTGTTCGAAACGCCTGCTCGGCTGGCTGCTGCTGGACAGGAGGACGCAGGCCGTCCCAGGGGAGGAAGTGACAGCGGAAGCGACCGGGTGGACTTCCGGCCTTCCAGCTCCGCCTCGCACTTCAAGTCGAACACGCCGTCACCAACACTTCAAGCCAGACAAGGTGCCGCTGTTCCCAACTTAAGCGGCATGTCTTCCATTGCGTCCGAGGCGGGTGGCGGGCTGCCAGGTGCAGCGTCTGATGGCGATTTCCCCCCAAGAGCACCCTTTCCTGATGAGCTCAGTTCAGGAAATGGCGCCGGCGCAGCTGAAGCACACAGCGCTACTGGGCGCAGCACCCTCCGCGATGCCCAGGGAAACGTGCTAAGCATTGAGACAGGCACTCCCCTGCTGGTTGCCCAGGCTGCACCTCGGGCGGCCAGGGGCCGGGGTGCCTCTGAGCCTGTAGTGAGGATGCTGGACGCAGACCGGCTGCTGCTGGATGACAGCAGTGTGGTGGGAATGTCCCCGCGCGATCGGGTGGGCAGCCTGCCGGACCGCTCCACTGATCTCTCCAGCAGCACCCATATGCCCGGTGCCCTGCGGGGGCGTCTCACCATTGAACTGTATTCTGCAAGCGGCTTGCTCACCGCCGATTCAGCTGCAAGCGGAGCCAAGTGCTTTGTGCGTGCCTCTATGGGGCCCCTTGTGGCAGACAGCACCGTGGTACGTTACACTCCCCACGGCGCCAGGTGGAACGAGGACTTGCACCTTGAATTGAAGCATATCCCACCATCACAGCCACTGTGCCTCGTGGTGTGCCGCAAAGGCGGGCCCACAGGGCATGCGGAAATTGCTGCAATCGTTTTGGAGCTGGGCTTGGAGGAGCAATCTGGGAAGAGCATCGCAGATGCAAATGTCCCCCTGAAGCCCATCCGTGCCGACGCCACAGACCATGGAACACTTGGGGTTGGCTGGAAGTGGCTCCCACATCCCAATTTGTCGGCACTGTCCAGCTCGCCTCGAGCTGTGTTGCAAGACCCAGTGGTGCTGGAGGCTCCAAGCAGAGTCGCACAGGTTTCCAAGCCGCCTCAGGCCATGGCAGCGCAAGCTGACGCTGCAGCTGCACAGCATGCCAACACAGCGGCAACAAAGCGAGCACATAACGCTGCTGCAGTGTCCGTACAATCGGCCTGGCGCGGTCACAGTGGTCGGTTGGCTGCTTCCGAGTTGAAGCTTCAAATTGAAGCAGCACACCAGGCCGAAACGGAACGCATTGTGGCGCAACAGCTGTGGAAAGAGGAACAAGCGGCTAAAGCAGCAGAACAGGCCCATCGAGAGAGGCTGTTCTTGGAGGAAATGCAACGAGAACAGCAGGAACGCGCCGAATTGCTGGAGGAGAGCAACTCTGCTGCGCAGCGCATTCAGTGCACATTCCGGGGTACCCAGGGGCGAAAAGCAGCCGAAGCCAGGCGGCAGGAACTTCAAGCGGAACAGCACCAGGCTGAGCTGGCAGCGGAGGCTGCCCGCCACCACGCTTTGCAGCAATCTGTGCATGAGCGTAGTGCCGCAGCCACATCCGTGCAGCGTGTGTGGCGCGGCCACTCTGCGCGATCTCAACTCGAGGCTGAAAAGCAGCAGCAGGAGGCAGCCGCTGCACGTGTAAAGGCCTTGCATCTGCGTGAGCAGAAGGAGGCAGCCGCTGCAGTGCGAATTCAAGCTGCCACGCGCGGACACCAGGGCCGGACAGCTGCTCGCCAGGTGCAACTGCAAGTTGAAGATGAGCGCAGGCGAGCCCAAGAAACAGCAGGCGTACTGGTGAAGCCCGACTCCCCCCGGCGCCGGCCTAAATCTGCCCCCCGCCAGGTCCGCTTTCACCCCCCCGGGTCATTGTCCAGCACCAGTGTGAATGCATCGGGCAACCTACGGCGCTCGGCTGAGGCGGAGGATACCCTGCCTGGCGGGCACGCAGCCAATGACCACAGTGCCAGCGATGAGCGCCTCACGCGAATTGACGACGGATACACGGATGCAGACGTGAAGAAGGCCATGCGCTTCATGGATATCTACGGCACGTCGCCTAAGGCCGAAGCCAGGGGCCCCCCGAAGCCAACTAGGGGGGGGGCAGCTTCATCTGCTCGGGAAGACAGTGGCATTCTAGCCCAATTTGACGGCATGGGACTATCTGAAAGCGACGATGATGGAGACATTGCCCCCAGCTCCTCAGATTTGGGCCCCCTTGTACCTGGTTTGACAGTGGAAACGGGGGGAGACTCTGTGTCAAGACAAGGCCGCCTTCCAAGCGACGCTGAGACACCTGTGGCTGCAGCACCCTCACGAATATCTGCTCCGCTACGCCCTTCCGCTGAGGTGACCGCCGTTGATATGTCTGTGGCTCAACTCAGACAGAAGATCAACAGCGAAATGAATGATCCTGTGCGCGGCTTGGTACGGGGAGCAGCTAAGGAACACTCAGCCCGGGAGATGAACAGGCAAGTTGCACTGCAGGGGCAGCAGGAGCTGGTGTCGGACTCGGAGCTTTCGCCCCGATCGCGCCCTGCCCCCCCCTCACTGAAGAAAAAGAAGCCCCCTGGAGCCCCCCCCTCACAGCCCCCAACACCTGTGTCGGGGCAAGAGAACAAGTCGCCTGCGCCCAGCGGCACACATCTGCGCTCTGCGTCGTCCCCAGTGCACCCAGGCAGCCGGGGCCTGAACACACGGCGCCCAGAGGCCCCCCCCTCCCCCCTTCAGTCGCCTGCTCGCCTCCATGCCTCCCCTGGGGGCAGCGCCCGCCACCACCGCCGAAGCACGACGTCGCCCAACCCGGGGGGAAACGCCTTGATGCACTCATCTTCCTCCCGCGGCGCCCAAAGCAGCAATCAGCGCAAGAGCAGACGAGCAAGTGCCATTGGAATCACGGCTGCCCTGTTTGGGGGGGGGCTCGTGGCGGGTGCCGGTGCCGATATCGACGCCCAACGCATAGCAGAACATGACTATGAAGATGAACGGGATCACTCACTGGCCCTCTCAGGTGCAAGTGGGGAGGAGGGGGGCTTCAGTGCCGCACAGCTGGCAGCTTCGGCCGGTCACCGGGCCTCCCTAGCGCAGTCAGCAGTACGCCGCCGAAGCGTGGTGGCACACTCCGCTGCTCCAGGTGGATCCCTTCTCTCTGCACGCAACTCTGATCTGCACTCTGCTGCCCCCTGGCTTGAGGGGGTTGAGGGGGGAGTTGGCGGTGACGACGACGGTGCGGATTTGGAGGACACGGGGATCGCTGGCGATGATGTGGACACCTTTCTCAGCACACGCGACTCCATCAGCCCACGCCATGGCCTGCAGAACCGCTTGGATGCTGAGGCAGGTGCACGTTCCGGCACGGTGCGTGGCCACGGTGGTCGCCTGCAAGCTGCCTTGCTGCCGACACAGCAGGCCCAGGAGGGGGGGGGACATGCGCTGTA
>Ga0307982_1001857_pt1 | contig 17182 bp, 7 predicted proteins | sample OrgLakmetagen989_FD_201847 | JGI IMG/M metagenome (GOLD analysis project Ga0307982, IMG submission 201847) | Saline water microbial communities from Organic Lake, Antarctica - #989 | ecosystem: Environmental > Aquatic > Non-marine Saline and Alkaline > Saline | place: Antarctica: Organic Lake... | reverse complement strand
CTGGTGCACGGGGGGAGCACGGCTTGAGTGAGGAGACAGAGGCAGCCCGTGCCAAGCTGGCTGCCGACCGCGCTGCCGCCAAGGCTGCTGAGGCTGAGGCTGAGGCCAAGCGTCTGTCTGACCTGAAGAAGAAGCTCACCACCACTGGTGCACGGGGGGAGCACGGCTTGAGTGAGGAGACAGAGGCAGCCCGTGCCAAGCTGGCTGCCGACCGCGCTGCCGCCAAGGCTGCTGAGGCTGAGGCTGAGGCCAAGCGTCTGTCTGACCTGAAAAAGAAGCTTGCTAAGGCAGGGCCTGGTGGCTCGCACTCGCTGGACGCCGGCACAGAAAGTGCCCGCGCCAAGCTGGCTGCTGACCGCAAAGCTGCTAAAGAGAAAGAAGCACAAGAAGCCAGAAAACGCCAAGCTGACATGCGTAAGCGTTTGGCTGCACAGTCTGGCCGGGATGCAAAAGGCCTGGATGCAGAGACACGCGCTGCCCGCGCCAAGCTAGCAGCGGACCGCAAGGCCGCCAAAGCCGCAGAGGCAGAAGCCGAGGCCAAGCGCAATGCAGAGCTTCGCAAAAAACTGGCCAAGGCAGGGCCAGGTGGCTCGCACGCCCTGGACTCCAGCACTGAAGGCGCCCGTGCAAAGCTGGCGGCTGAGCGCAGAGCAGCCAAACAAGCGGCAGCTGATGCCGAAGCGAAACGCAACGCCCAACTCAAAAAGAAGCTTGCGACTGCTGGGCCTGGTGGGTCGCACTCTCTGGACTCAAGCACAGAGGCTGCACGAGCCAAGATTGCAGCCAAGCGTGCTGCCGAGAAGGAAGCTGAGCAGCAGGCAACACGAAACCGAAATGCTCAAGTGCGTGCAAAACTTGACGCGCAGCAGGGTCGGGATGCAAAGGGGCTCAGTGCAGAAGTCCAAGCAAGCCGCAAGAAGCTTGCAGAAGAGCGAAAAGTTGCAAGAGAAGCTGCTACAGCTGACGAGAAGGCATTGCGGAAGCAAATGCAGCAACGGTACAAAGCTGCCAAAGAGGGCAAGACTGTCACAGCTACTGGCGTTGCCGCTGCTGCTTCGTCTGCGGGTAGCTCCACCCCTCGGAGTAAATTGGCTGCTGCTGGTGCACGTGCCCTTGGTTAATACAATGCGCTTATGTTTCGAGCCTGAGATTCTATCCTGGTGCTTCTTGATGGCAGAGGTGGATTCATATCATTGTATGCTATGACTCTGCTCTCCACGAAGCAGGTAATGGACAGCAAACGCAAGCTCATTGACAATCTGCAAAATGTGTTGCAACAAATACAACTGCCACTAGCTAGCGATGGGGCTGCCAAAAGTCTCTTTGTTGATATCCAGGCCATTCCACTTTGATCTCTGACCCAGCAGGTGCCTCAACACCCCCTCAATCAGCTCCAAACACCATGGTGAAAATTCCAAAACTCGAGAGGCAAACCCATTTTAAAACATCAAACAGATCATGTGACTATGCTGAAATGCCAGTTGCTGCAAGGTTTTTGTACGCTGGCTTCTTCAAAGCGGTCAATTCCCCCACACCGCAGGCGTACTCTTGCATGCGCTTCGGATAACTTTCACTCAGCCATTTTCGAGTCTTGCCATGGCTAGCGTTCCCAAGGGAGCAGGTCTGGTATCAGGAGAAGATGATGAGGAATCTTCAGACTCGGGTGCGTGACTACGATGCGCTGGTACCATGTAGTGTTTGCCACTGCCGAGATTTCTGCAGGGTCCATCTCGTCTGCCGCATCAGAAGCGAGCAGCAGCAGCGCAAGCAGCAGCGGTGAGCAGTCAGATCAAAGCTCACATAGAGTAATTGTATCCACTCCTGGTGTTGCACCGTCCGGCCCGGATCAGAGTGATACCTCTGCAAGCCATGTCCAGCACCACGAAGGATTTGCACAAGCATCTGCGATTGCTGCAGTGCTGAAGCAGATGACGAAGAAGCCCCATCAGCACTTGGTGGAAAAAATGGACGAAGTTGTTGATTTGCAGTCATCAGTTGACCTTGCTCTGCAGCAGTTACGGCTGCAGCACCGCACTGGTCCGGCATCAAATTCCGAGCATGCTGCAGCAGCAGTCACAAAGGTGGCACCGGGCATGTTTGACCGGCTGGGACTCATACTGGCGCGCTCAATGGATGAGCATACGTCTGGCTCTGCACAGGAGGACAAAGCTGCAACCCCTGAAAGTGGCATTGCCGGCTCGGGGGAGGCAGACACAGGGGCATACTCCCCCCCGGCCCAAGCCGAATCCGCGCCAAAAACTGCCCTGGTGCAGCAAGATGCCTCGCTGGAGCTGCCTGGGCCGGCAGCGGCAGCGGCAGCGGCAGCTGCCAACCAAGTACCGGCTCTGCAGCAGCGGCTGCGGCGACTGGAGAAAAAACGGCAGCAGCTGCAAGCGGGCGCAGCTGCCCTGGCTGCTGACGCTGATCGGTTGCACCGCGTGTGCGATGCGCACATTGCCGACATGAAACGCATGGCAGAGGAAGAAGCCGAGGCAGACAAGCAGCTGCAGCAGTCAGTGGTGTCCATTACGTGACGGGTGGGCTGCACACTCCTGGCCTATCTATCATCTGCTGTGTACTTGTACAGATGTGGGTGCACATTGTGGCACGTTGATTTTATATTGCAGGGGGGGGCGTGGGGGGGGGGGCAACAGCGTGTCATCACCGAGCAGGCTGCCTTCAGTGAGCAATTTGCGAACCTTGCCATTGCATGGTACTGGTATTTGCGTGACGGCACATTCTGTCAGTATGTTGAAACCCAAACCCTGTTGCCGAGCACAGGCTGCACTGCTGGCTGGCTGGCTGGCAGTGTTTGCTTTGGCTGTTTTTTTGGTAGCTTGGCGCTTGTCCGGCTTGCGGCCTTGCCCTTTGGAGCCTGTGGCGATTGCACACTATGAATTTGCCGTGTACCAGCTGGACAGTGAAATAATATCTATTGTGCTCGGAGGTTTTGGGGTATTTATCACCGGCAGCTTTCTGGGTGGCTGTGCTACACGCAGATACTTGTCAGGCACTAGGCACGATGCAAAAAGAAGTTCCTTCTTTTTGCTTCGTGTCAGCCTCGCTAATGTGGCAGTGAGTTGTGTGGTTTTGAGCTGGGCGCTTGCTAAAATAGTCCTTGGGGCTGTTCATGACAATGTCTCTCCATTCTACTGGTCCATGAATGGACTGCTGCTGTTTGTTGCGTCATGCACCGCGTCATTTTCAAATTCCGCGCTCTCCCAAGAGCTGTTGATTGCGCGAGTTCAGCGCAGGGAAGAGCTGCTCGCAGATGCTCACCAACAGCCTTTACTGGGACAGTCTGATAACCTTGCCCGCCTGAGCTCCATTGATGGTACCTCAGTAAATGGTTTGCATGCTTTGCAACTCAGCCCCCTCATTCCATCCCCGCGTGGATCAAACTGGCGGAACGGGGTGGCAGCAAATGCACAAGCTGCTGCACCCAAGTCTGAGGAATCATCAACACCAGAGTCTGAAGAGGCTGCAGTGCCGCCTCGTGTGAACATCTCCCGCCTTCTCGCTTTGGCCAGGGCCGACTGGCAGTGGATCGCGGTGGGGTTTGTAGCACTGGCCATCGCCGCACTGGCCACCACTGCCCTGCCCCTGTACACGGGGAACGTCGTGAACGCCGTAGCCATCAAGCGGAACAAGGAAGAGTTCAAGCGGGGCATCATCGTGCTGGTAGCAGTGGCGGTGGTGGCGGCGATTTTCTCAGGCATCCGTGGCTCCACCCTCACAGTGAGCTTCGCCCGCCTCAAAATGCGCCTGCGCCAAAGGCTGTTTGAGAACCTGCTGCGTCAAGAAATGGGTTACTATGATACTGTGCGCACTGGAGACCTTGTCTCACGGATGGCCGCTGATGTTACAAAAGTCGGTGACAGCATCTCTCTGCAGCTGAACGTGTTCCTGCGGAACCTGATCCAAGCAGTCGGAACACTTGTGTTCATGTTCACCCTGTCCTGGCAGCTCACCATCGTGGTGCTCACGATGATTCCTCCAGTGACAGTGCTCACACGGGTGTACGGGGCGTACATTCGGCGAATCTCAAAACGCCTTCAAAAAACCGTCTCGCTGTCAAACGCAGTGGCACAGGAGATCCTCAGCTCCATCGCCACAGTGCGCTCCATGAGTGCAGAGTCCATTGCTGCGCAGCGGCACGCATACAAGCAAGGGCAGTTCTTGCAAGTGAACATGCAGCAGGCCTGGGCCTACGCTTGGTACGCGGCCATGTTCGTTGTTCTGCCCAACCTGGTCACAGCTGCCCTGCTGTATGCGGGCGGCTGGTTGATTTTCCACGGCCGTGTGCAGCGTGAAGCGTTAGTGTCGTTCTTGTTGTACCAAGTGTCTCTCACCGGGTCCCTCGCTTCCATTGCCGATGTCTTCTCAGGGCTCATGCAGGCTGTGGGCGCCGCCGACAAAATCTTCAAGCTCATCGACAGGGAACCCGAAGTGAAGGAAGCCGGAACACTCATGCTCCCCCGTGGGGAAATCCGCGGAGAAATCTCGTTCCACAACGTGCACTTCGCTTACCCCACCCGCCCCCTGCAGCCTGTGCTCCGGGGGTTTACGTTGAACATCCGAGCGGGGCAGTCAGTGGCCCTCGTGGGCGGCTCCGGCAACGGCAAATCCAGCGTGATTCGCCTCCTGCAGCGCTTTTATGACCCCCAAGAGGGCGCCATCCTGCTGGACGGGAAGCCCCTGGGGCAATACTCCGCTCCTTGGCGCCGGCGCATCATTGCGTTGGTGCAGCAAGAACCGACCCTGATGGGCCAGAGCGTGCGCGATAACATCACCCTGGGGCTTGAGAGTGAGGCCTTGCGGTGGGGGGACGAACTGGAGGATGAGCTGTCTGATGAGTCAGATGGAGATGGGGACGGGGCCGACCGTGGGGACATCAACGCCATTTGGGGGGGCGCCGACAGTGACTCAGAGGACGAGCATGGGTCTGTCCGACAGCGGGGAGGGGGGGGTGTGGAGGCGGGGGGGGGTGCAGTGGATGCTGCTGATGCCCTCGTGGGCACTTCAGCCCAGCGCCGCAGCGCCTCGAAGCTGCAACGGCAGATCCAGGCACGGCGCACGCAGGAGGCAACGGGGAAGCGCAAGCCGTTCCAGGCGCCCGCGTGGGCCACGGAGCAGGCATTCTTGCAGGACATGGCGCGACGGGAGGCGGAGCAGTCGCGTATCCAGCAGTACTTTGTCGGCCCCCCCCCCAACACCGGCGGCGCACAGCAGCAAAAGCCGCACACGCAAGACGACTCCTGGCATACCGCTGCAGCTGCAGAGCTGGACAACATATACGACCCAACCACGGGGCGTGTGCGGCAGGCGGCTGTGGAGGCGGCTGCACGACTGGCGGACGCCCATGACTTCATCTCTGCCCTCCCCCACGGGTACGACACGCTGTGCGGGGAGCGGGGCACTGCACTGAGCGGGGGACAGAAGCAGCGCATCGCTGTGGCACGCGCCATCCTGCGGAACCCCGTGGTGTTGGCCCTGGATGAAGCCACTTCCGCCCTGGACGCCACTTCCGAAGCGGCAGTGCAAGGGGCCATTGACAACCTCATGGCGGATCGCTCCCGCACAGTGCTGGTGGTGGCGCACAGGTTGAGCACTGTGAAGGGATGTGACGTCATCGCTGTTGTGCGGGATGGGCGCATTGTGGAGAGCGGGAGTCACCAGCAGTTGCTGGACACGCGGGGAGAGTACTTCGAGCTGGTGCAGCGGCAGCTGTCCACGGTGGAGTGAGTGTAGTACGCTGGGAGTCGGTATGTGTAGCACTTGGGTGCTCGTGTCGGCCAGGTCAGCTCGTCACGGTGTTGGTCAATGCATGGGTTTTCACTACACTCTTCTCGAGCATGCGAGGCGTGCCTTCGGCAGTTTGCCCATCACGGCGAGACTGGCGTGCAGGGTCCAAGCACCAATGTGAACTCCCCCTTGCTGCTGTGTGTATGTCCCTGGCTCAGGGCCTGGGCAACCAGGCTGGGGGGCCCTCGAGTCACCTCCTCGAAACGCTTTGTGAGCTCCCTGCACAGCACCACCTGCCGATGCACGCCTGCGGCGGCACAGGCATCCCGCAAGTCACACAGTGTGCGCTGGATGCGAGAGGGGCCTTCCAGGAACACCAGCGTGTTTGCCCTGGCGTTGCCTGGGGTGGTGTCGCTTATGCGCGTCACGGCTGAGAGCCAAACTCCGCGGGCAGCGGAGTCAGGCCTGGGCACCCAGCCACCCGCCAGCCACCCACCATGGCCTGCTTCTTGCAGGCCGCTGAGTGCCACTGCGGTTGTGTACGCGGATGGCCCAGGAATGCATGTGGTGGGGATGCCGGCGGCGGCTGCACCGGCAACCAGCTCCTGCCCGGGATCGTTGATGCCTGGCATGCCTGCGTCACTCACCAGCGCTGTGCTGTGTCCAGCAGTCATCGCCGCCATGAGCAGTGGCATTCGCTGTTGCCAGTTCACGCTGTTGAAGGACAGCAGCTGCTTGCTGGCAGTGGACACGGCGTGGTGGCGCAGCAATGCGAAAGTGCGTCGCGTGTCTTCAGCTGCGAGAAAACACGTGAGGTTCGCTCATATTTGAAATGCTTGCTTGATGGGCTGCATGTCTTTGCAATAGGTAGCTCACTGGACACGCACCTGCGATCAAGCGCACTTCAGTCAACACCCTCAGGCCGCGGATTGAAATGTCATCTGGATGCCCGATTGGAGTCCCAACAATGTGCAGAATAGATTGTGTGCTCAAGTTGCGATGTATCGGAAGTTTTAAAGCACCGTGCAGCTGCGCTGCAGGCCAGGCGATGACACGAGTGCGAGCACTGCACAAGATATTTCCCAACATGGCCTGTGTGACGAAAATAGTTGAGTACATATACTCTGGCACTCAGGCCATGGGAGCGTATGTGACGTATAAGACGCTAAGGTAACAACATCTCTGTTATCATTATCTTCGCCGTTGGGTTTTAGAGTTGTATATTCTGCTCGTGCTCAACTAGCTGACGGGGAGGGGAGCAAAGTTTTTGGAGGCCGCAGTCTGCATTGCTCAGACGCAGAGACAGGCACCTTGGCAACAAAGCATTCACAAAATTCACGAGAATCTGGGTTTGAATTGCTCATGTATCCGATTTTGGTATTTCATCTTCCATTGCTCAATTGACTGGCGCACTGGAAGGCCTGCGTTGCAACGTAGCTGTTTTCCCGTTTTTTGTGTGTTGCTTTGCAAAGCTAACTACTCATCTGCCGAAATGGCGTCCGATTCCCATTTCGTTGTCCCAGCAGCAGCAGCAGGTGGTATTAAACGATCGCATAAATCGCCCAACGTGGCTGATGGCTACGCAACCAAGCCGTGCAAAAAGCGAGTTGATCGGAAGGACACGCCAGTTGGCTTTGATTCAGACATGACCCTGGGCAGTGATGATTTTTCCCACTCAGCCGCTAGAGGGGCAGCTGTACCAAACAAGAAAAAGGCCAAGAGAGACAGTGATGCCATTATCAGCCCACCCCATCCCAAATGGAATCGTACGATGGACCTCAGACTGCGAGAGCTCGTCTCTAAGCTGGGAACTTTGTCGTGGAAAGCCGTACGCCAGCCATGCACGTCAATTTATTCAGTCCCCTGGCTAGCACTCTCATTTTGTACAGGTTTCCGATGGACTTGCTCCAGGCTACTCTCCAGAAGATGCAAAGCACCGGTGGCAGGATCTGCTAAAGGTTTGTACGGCTTCCTGTGCCTTTCTCGGCGCTACCCGCAAGAAAAGTTGCACAGGTCAACAGAAATCGTGGGAACTGGACTGAAACTGAAGACTTTAAGCTTATTGAAGTCATCACTGCAATTTTAGAAAGTGGTGACAAGCGCCACGCAAAGCACATACAGTGGGCCGATGTGGCTGCTCAAATGGCCTGGAGGGATGGAAAGCAATGCAGGGACAGATGGTACAATCAGCTCGACCCAAGCATTCGCAGAGGTGAGTTTCTTGATGATATTTGCCTTGTATGCAGCTGGCACGGTATGCTGATGCAGACCCGTGGACTCCAGACGAGGAAGCTGTCGTTTTTGAAGCCCAACGCGCGATTGGAAACAAATGGTGCGACATTGCTAAAATGCTGCCCGGCAGAACAGAGAATTCCGTCAAGAATCTCTGGAATTCTCACAAACGGCGGCTTGGTCGGCAAACCACTTTGCATCCTCAAGACTTGAGTGGAAATAAGATCCCAGCGTTGTCGTCACTCGGCGCCTCGATCTCACAAGAAGCCAGGCAGCGTGCCCGTGGCGTCGTTCAGGCGGAGATTGAGAAGTGTCCAGCTATTCTTCTTCCACCCAAATCCAAAGGGCGTGAACAAAAGGCAAGTCGCAAAGACTCCAACTCCACCCACGGCGCGGCCGCCGCCCATCGCAGCTTAGTCCAGGCCCATTCCGCGCACCTGACAGCACAAGCAAGGGCTCACAGAATGGCTATAGCCCAACACAGCAGTGCATCCGGCCTGCGAAGCACTAGGCAAAGCACCCGAACGTCCAGCCAGCAGAACGAAGCCACACAGGCGCACATCGTGCACGTGTCCGCAGCGCTAGTGGCAGCGGCTAATCGCAATGCAGCTGCACACCTGCTCCCAGGCCTGCAATCAACATTCACGCCACAGCCATTGACGGCACCTGTGACTGCTGGAACGTACTCTCAGCCAGCAACCCTGAGGACAGTCAACATCGCCGTGCCATCGCACCCGGCACAAGCCAGCGCGCCCGGCGGCAGCGCCAGCGGACTACCAGAGCCATACTCGGACAACGAGGAAGACGACTTACCTTCGCCAGGAAGCCAGAACAACACAGCCCATCCATTCTTCCAGCCCACGCCTACATTGGACACACACGTGATTCGTTCTTGCTCTGAGCACAAAAGGGACTCAGGGGGGGTACCTTTCTTAAAACTCCCCCCATTTGCTGAATTGCTGGATGATGACGCAATTATGGTGCCCAACGGTCCAGCCATCACGCGCATTCCCCGCATGTCACCCCAGGGCTCCTTGGCGGCCGAGAACTCGTCAGGCGGGAACTTGGGCCGGGGCCGCGGTGGGACAGCGTCCACTCACGACCTGGATGACGTGCAGAGCTCAGTCTCGGGGAGCATGCTGGACCGCAGTGACTTCACGCGTGACGATGGGAGTGGTGTTGCCTCCCACCAGGGTATGCTGCCGGGGGAAGGGCAGAGGGGCCCCCCCCTCACAGAAGAGGCCCTTGCCAGCATCTTCCATGCGCAACTGGGCGCCGACAATGCCAGCACGACCCTGTCTCGGTTCAGACCGCACATAGAAGCCGCAGCTGATTACGCCAGTGGCCCGGGTGACTCTCGCTTGTTTCCTGCGTTTATTGCTAGCAGCCCCCCGAAACTTTTGAGGGGAGCTGCTCAGCTGGGGCAGCTGTATGCGGCAGCTTACAACGCTGGCTTCAAAGCAGGCACTGCAGTGTCAATTGAAGAAGCCTCCTTCGAGCTGCAGCTGACTCCCACATTGGGCTCTGCTGCCTGCAAAATGCTGGCTGCTGCCCAACTCAGTCGAGGGGGGTGGTCTCCAAGCGCCATCACGGAGCAGGTGCAGCAGTCCCTCAGCAAGCCCAGCCAAGCCGCAGGAGACCCACTTGGGTCCTCCTCCAAGAAAAGCGTGTCCCCCCACAGCAGCTTGGCGTGCTCTGCGACCTCTCCCACGCACTGTAGCGACACGCAGGCACAACGACGGGGGTCGGCGGGGGGCGCCCCCACTGAGTCACCCAGGCCATTTGCTGACGCCATTGAGGAAAGCGCTGGGGGCAACCCACCCACCACGCAGGATACGCAACAGCAATGGGGGGCCCCCCAGCATGGCACCCCTGTTTCGGGCGAGGGAGGGGGGGGGCAGTGGCAATCTGGCCACGGGACGGGGTTTGTCGTGCCTGGCATAGGGCTGCAGCGCGGCGCGCTTCGGTCTGCTTCGCAAGCGGCTGCTCCCTGCGTGTTAGGCACAGCCTCATCTCCCAGCGATGGCTTCGCGGGATCGTTCCTTGCTGTATTGCGCACCAACGAGGCGAGCACATGCACCCCGCCCACTGGCATACCCCCTGAGCTCAGCGTGGGCTTGTCGGCCCCTGGCTCCCCGGGGCGAGGCGGCTTGGGGCTGCACAAGAGCAGTGCGTTGACCCGCTCCCCCGGCACCATGTTCCTGCACAGCCCCGACACCTTGGCCAAGGGGGGCCCCCCCACCAACGAAGACTTCGGCTTCTTGCCCTCCCCCGCCAAGGATGCACAGAAGTGACGTGCGGGGGTGGTTTTACCAAGCACATATGAGTGGAAAGCATGGTACTGCTATTGTGCGCTGCTGGCTGGCGTGACCGCCAGCTATTTGTAGATACTAGTTGACCAGACTTACCGAGTGTTGAGCCACAACCAGAAAGCCCACGAGACATACAACGAAAATACAAGCTATGAAGCAAAATTGGCTCGCAGCATGTTTCTCCGCTGCTAAAAGCAGCCTTCGTAGCTCAACTTGGGGGCTCAGTGCAGAAGCAAAGTTCCCTGCTGCTGGCCCCTTCAACGCCGCACTGCCCCCAATGGGTGTCGCCGACTCAAGCACCTGAGCCACCGGTGGTGTCACAGTTCAAGCAACAAATACCCCATCTCTATGCTGGTCACTGCTTGACGCAGCTTTGCCATGCGCAAGAGGAAACTTTCGGCATGAGCAAACAGGAGCATAAGGTGCTGCCTAACGAATCGCCTGTCATGGCTGGAGCAACCGCAGAAAACCCCATCGCGCTCAAGCAAGCCCCGGATGCAAATAAACGCATCGTGTATGCGAGGAGCTCGCAGAAGAATGAGGAGCATTGCGACAACCGTGTCATCACTTCCAAGTTTAAGTGGTGGAATTTCGTGCCGTTGTTTCTGTATGCAAAGTTCAGGTACGAGTGCTCTCGTTTCTCTACCGGCCACGAGACACGTAATTTGCTTCGCAGATATGAGTTTGCAAATCGGTTAGTGCTGCTTTCCAGTGCCTCGCCTCCTAGGACTGAAAGCACTCGTTCGCTGCCCCAGGCCCATTTGTTGCACGCGACAATGCCAAAGTTTTTCTCACGCGACTTATACGTGCAGGTACTTTCTAGTCATTTGTATTTTGCAAGCGATCCCAGTGATTTCCATTACGAACGGCGTGCCAACGACGGCGGCACCTCTCGCTTTTGTGTTGCTCGGTACGGCATGCTTGCGGCAGCCACCAATGGCGCTTGTTCAAACAATCCTCTCTGCAGTCGATGGCCTCTTCACTGCACTGCAAGACTACAACCGGCATGTTGCTGATCGAAGAGTGAATGTTCTTACAAAGGTTCGTACTGCCGTGCCGGACAAATTGTGCAAAGGCTGTTGGCGACAAGTCTTGCACTTCTCAGGTCAAGGTTGCTCGTGATGGAGCTCCATTCACTGATGTTGCCTGGGAGGACGTTCAGGTTGGCGATATTGTCAAGGTTGATCGTGAGGGAAGATTTCCTTGTGATTTGGTGCTGCTTTCGGCAGGTGAGCTGCAAAGCCAGTGTAGTTGCCGCGAGTAACTGCCCTCACCATCGATTCCTCTCGTGCAGTGCATGCGCCGGATGACAAGACCAACAAGCACCGCCGTTGCCATGTGAACACCAAGGACCTGGATGGTACGTTCATGTGCGCGCTTAGTGTGGTCTGTGCGGACTTCAAGTATGTTTGGATGCAGGTGAAAACAATCTGAAAATGCGCAAGGCACTCGTGGAAACCGCGGACCTCATTTGTAACAACACGGATGAGGAAGATGCAGAGGGCTACCCTGTCCTTATGCTGAAACCGCATGATGGTGAGCGTGATGCCGTTTGGCGCGACTTTGACGGCCGTGTGGAATGCGACCTTCCCAATGGCGACTTGGACCGCTTCAACGGGAGAATTTTCTTCAAGGACGGCCCATTGAAGAACAAAACCGACTTGTTCCTGGAAAAAGACAACTTGTTGCTGCGTGGCACCCAGTTGCGCAATTGCGCTGGCGTGTATGGGCTGGCTGTATACACCGGCTACGAGTGCAAAATCAACTTCGGCGCCTCTGCGGACAGTGCCGAGAAAATTCCCAGCATCTCCGCGCACATCGACCGCTTCGTGTTGCTCATGTTTGCCTTCCAGGTGCTGCTGTGCGTCATTGGTGCCAGCGGTTACGTCATCTGGAACGTGACCAACGCAGAGTCCATCTGGTATATCACTGGCCTCGCCTCCGACGGTGCTGAGCGTGCGGGTTCGTGGTTTCTCTCCTTCTTCACGTTCTTCCTGCTGACGTCCAACCTGGTGCCCATCTCCCTGTATGTCTCCATCAAGATGTCCCGCCAGGCCCAGAAGTTCATCATGGATAGGGACCGCGATATGGCAGTGGTGCAGCGGGGGGCCAAGTGGCGCACTGGCCTGCGCTGCTGCAGGTGCAACAAGAACGAAGAGGCGTTCCACGACGAAGAGGCCATGGAATTTGCCCCAGGCACCAAGCCAGAAGTGCTCAACACCGAAGTGCGCACAATGGAGCTGAACGACGAGCTGGGACAGATCACGCACATTTTCAGCGACAAGACCGGCACCATGACCTGCAACGACTTTAAATTCCGCCAGATCTCCGTGAACGGCAAGATCTACGGCCGCGCCACCACTCAAATCGGCGTCATCGCTGCTCGCGCACGCGCCACCAGCCCCGAGGAAAAACAGCAAGTGGCCAACCTGGAACAGCTTCTGGAACAGGGAGATCAAGTGGAAAACGGCGTGGAAAAAGTGCGCTTCCTGGACGACCCCGGGCAGAGTGTGTGGGATGCTCTGGCTGACCCAAAGGAGGAACTGCAGCTGCGGTACTTCATGTACAATCTTGCGCTGAACCACACCGTTGAACTGGAGCCTGTGGGAGACGACATCAAGTACTCCTCTGCCTCCCCAGATGAAGAAGCCTTTGCGTACGCCGCCAAGTTTTTCGGGTTTTGGTACCACTCTGCCAACGGGAACTTCAGGGGGCTGTCGGTGCAGAAGTCACCAGCGGCGCCCACCGTGAGCAATGCGCGACAAGCGCAGTGGCCGCAGGGGGGCGAGACGGACCTGCAGTTCCGCGTGGCAGCGCTGCTGCCGTACTCCTCCGCCCGTGGCATGATGAGTCTTCTCATGGAGGACCTGTCTGTTCCAGAGAGCAACCCCCGGCACTTCATGCTACTGGCCAAGGGGGCAGACAACGCCATTGACGAGAAACTGCGTGTGCTGCCCGACTCCGCGGCAGCTCGGAACACGGAACAACAAGCAGAGTACGAGAACCGCTTGGCCACAGGGGAGCACATCAAGGAGTTTGGCTCAGCAGGCCTGCGTGCTATGGCCTTTGCCGTGCGTTTCATTCCCACCCAGGAGGCGCACACCTGGCTGCAGCGCTGGTCAGATGCCCGCACATCTGGCAGTGACTCACAGAAACGCCAGGCCATGGCCGAGGCGATGTCTGCCCTGGAGCGGGACATGACACTACAGGGCGCCACTGCTATCGAGGACCAGCTGCAGGAGAATGTGGCAGAGACCATCGCAACCCTCAGCAACGCAGGCATCAAGATCTACATGTTGACCGGGGACAAGGAGGAAACCGCCATCAACATCGGCTTTGGCGTGAACATGCTCACCAAGGCGTACACCCAGCACGTGATCACCCTTGGGGAGTTCCAGCGGGATGGACTGGTGCCGGAGGACGTCACCAACCTGAAGGATTTTGTGGCCAACGGCGGTTTCACTGGGAAGGACCTGGTGTGCCAGCGCATCAACATGCTGCGGCTGCAGCTGCAGCGCAGCGTAGACCCCGTCCCCCAGGCGTTAATCGTGGACAAGGATGCCCTGGCTATATTGCTGGGGGGAGAGCAAAGTCGCGAGGACCTGCTGTTTGTTACCGAGAAGTGCACCAGTGTGATCTGCTGCCGATGCCGCCCTGCGCAGAAACGCGACATGTTAAAGCTCATTCAGGACGGCATCCCCGGGGCAAAGTGCCTGGCAGTCGGCGACGGCGCCAACGACGTGGAGATGATCAATGCCGCCAACGTGGGGGTGGGGATCCTGGGAGCGGAGGGTGCCGGCGCCGCCAACGCCAGCGACATCAAGGTCCCCCAGTTCAAGGTGCTGCAGAAGCTGCTGCTGGTTCACGGGCGTTGGAACTACATTCGCATGGCCCTCCTCGTGTGCTACATGTTCTACAAGAACTGCCTCTTTGCGCAGTCCCAGTGGTGGTACGTCCTCTTCACGGGCTGGTCCGGGCAAAAGTTCTTCATTGAGCTGGCCACACAGACGTACAATCTGTTCTACACCGGTATCCCAATTCTGCTTATTGCAGTGCTGGACCAGGACGTGGACGCTGACTCCGCCCAGCGCTTTCCTCATTTGTACCGCACCTCCCAGCGGGGAGAGCGACTGGGGGTGGCGGTGTTCGGCCTGTGGATTCTGTCGGCGCTGTGGGAGAGCATAGTGCTGTTCTTCGGAACAGACTTCCTGTACTCAGGGGGCATTTCGTCCATCGAGGGCGCCTCCCCCTCCGTGTTCATGCTTGGAACACTCATCTATTCCGGCGTCATCATTGGCGTGTCAGCGCGTCTTGCACTGCACACCGCCTCCCACAACTGGTTGTACCAGCTGTTGTTGGCCGCCTGTGCACTGTTCTGGATCCCCACCGCTTACGTGTATGGTGCACTTGACTCCGACGGCTTCCTGGGGGGCGTGGCCCTCACATTCCACGACGCCAACTTCTTCTTCGGGCTGCCCCTGCTTCTGGCGCTGAGCATGTTCCCAACTGTGCTGTTCTTGTTGTACCGTTGGTACGTTACCCCCACCTACCAGCACCGTGTGCGGTACTCCCAGGTTGTTCTGCGCAAGGGACGACACGCTGGCTTCGAGTCCACCCCGGCTTGCCAGCAAGGCTCCAACGCCTGTATGGCGCCTGCTGACAAGGACGCACAGTGGAAGGACATCGAGGACAACCTGCTAGTGCTGGGCCTGGAGTCCAATGTGGACGAGCAGCTGGATGCAGCTGCTGAGGACTTGAAGGCATACAACAAACAGCTGCTGCCTAAGCTGCGTGCCAACAAGTTGAAGTTGAAGCAGACGGGCGACTTGATGGGTGTTGATGTGGAGGCTCTGCTGGAGCCTGCGGAAATGACGTCAGTGCAGCGGGCGGGGCTTCGGGAGGCACTTTTGCGCTCCCAGAAAAACGTCATGGTGCAGTTCGGCAAACTGCACGACAAGTGGCGACAGGACGCTGCAGGCATCGAGGTGAGCCTGCCCAGCACCGGCTCCGGTGGCGCCGCAGCCTCCATCGTCCAGGTGAAGTCTGCCACCACCGACGACGCCCCGGTGCAACGGCGCCGCACGGTAGCGCGGTACACCAAGACGCAAGGTGACCTGCCCAGCTCGGCATTTGTGCGCGGCTCCACCCGCACTGACTTTGCCCATGACGGGGAGACAAGTCTGGAGGCATCAGACGCCATCGCACGAGAGAACTCACGATGGCTCAAGTATGGCCGCCTGATGCCGAAGCTGGTGCGTGTCGCCACGCTGCCCGGCACAGGCACCCACGGCAGCAGCGTGCACGACCGCGGGGGCCGCGCTGCCCGCATGGCCGCTGGCGGCTCCGGCAGCGGCTCGGGCGTGAGCGTCACTGCACCCAACCCTCTCCGCTGACATAAGGCCAGCGCCGGCAGCCCCTCGAAGCATGCCCCTCTGCTCGCGGAAGCCTCCAGCATGGAGGTGCTCAACCCACTTGCAGTCAGTAGGCGCAGCTCGCGCGCTTTCACTCTTTCTTGAATGCATTACAGCCACACACGGCACACACACAACACTGTCAGTCACTCACTGCGTTACCCCTGGCTTCATACACCTGCCTGGGCGTCCAGCCTCGCCATGATTTTGTTCAGAAGTGCCCGCTGGGCTGCCAATTCCGCCATGACAGCGCTGAGTACCTGGGGCGTGACGCTTGGGGCAGGTGTACCAGCGTCGGCGGCAAGCTTGTCGCTGGCTTGCCGCTCTTTTAAGTTGGACCTGGCCTTGGAAGCCCGCTCTGACAGTCGAGACATGATGCTTGTGCCGAAAACGGGCGCTGCAGCAGCTTGGGCGCTGCTAGCTGCCTTGTCTGCAGGTGCATGCGAATGCTGCCTGCGGGGTGTTGGGGCGGCGCTGGCTTCAGCTGCCAGCTTGTGCATTTGCCGCACTGCATCTGTGCACTTGGACACAAAATCATGCATCAGCTCCTGTGTCTCGAATTCCATGTGCAAGACAGCACTTTCAGAAGACAGTGCCTTCAGCCCAGCTGCCTTGGTGTCTGATTTACTCGCGCCATGAGTTGGGGACAAGCCTCCTGGCAAGATGGTTTGCAGCTCATCAGCTGATGCGGGGGCCTGGACATCTGCCGGGCTATGGAAGAACATGGAAACGGAGTGTTCCAGCATAGGATTTGCCTCCATTTGCGCCAGCAGGTGCAACGGGTACTCTTTTCGCAGGCGACCCTGTGCGTCGTACAGTTGCACAGTGGGCGTGCGCATATTGCCAAAGTGCAAGTACAGCTGCCGTGTGCCCAAGTATCCATGGCGACTGCGCTTTTTGATCACATATCGTGGGCGTTCATCATCTGAAGCAAATGCTGATTGCATGCGCAGCATGTCTGTTTGCGTGCCACGTCTTGAGCGGGTGGGCGCCTGGCTTGTGGACCGTGAGCGATCCCGGGATGCAGGCTGGCAACGCTTGCACAGCGCCGAGGAGGTCCAGCTTGCGCCGCTGATTTCCCCATTTTCATCAATGATGGGAGCCACTTTGTGCTTAAAGCCGTCGCTGCGCTTAACGTACCCAAAGATCATGGTGTTGCTCACCTTGGCGTACGCTAGCAGGAAACGCGTGGCCAAGCAGTGCTTGTGCTTGCATGACTCACGCTGAGCCTGTGATGACAGGATACACAATTCATACTGCCCGATGTACACGGTTTGGCCCTTCTCGGCGCCGTCATATATGGCTCGCATGTGTCCTTTCATGTCTACACCAGCCTTGGTGGCAGCTGCGTCTGTCATTTCCTGCAGCAGCTGCATGAAGTGCTCGCGGTCCACCAGTGCCAACGCATGCCGCGACGGCGCATACTGCAGTGGCAGCAGCACTCGCAGCTTGTGCCACTGCAGCGCCACCGCATTCATCAGT
>Ga0307982_1001856_pt1 | contig 17183 bp, 6 predicted proteins | sample OrgLakmetagen989_FD_201847 | JGI IMG/M metagenome (GOLD analysis project Ga0307982, IMG submission 201847) | Saline water microbial communities from Organic Lake, Antarctica - #989 | ecosystem: Environmental > Aquatic > Non-marine Saline and Alkaline > Saline | place: Antarctica: Organic Lake... | reverse complement strand
GCAAGGCGGTGTTCCCACGGCAGTCCAACAAATCAGCGACTTGCGACGACGCGAGCAAGCCGCGCAAGTTGTACAGCCGGTACGCTTCGTCTTCAAGGGCCCACGATCCACCCGGAGACGAAGAGGACGAAGAAGACGATGAGGAGCTCAGGCCTTGGGTTGCGAGCTCTTTGCGAGCGGCTGCTGCCACCTGATAGGCGCATTCTTTGGTGGACTGCTGCTGTGGCTCGTCTTGTGCTGTTGCAGCTTCTCTGACCTTGCCATTGAAGCCCTCACGGGTTCTCCTTCTCATGTTACGCGGTCGCTGCCGATCTTCGTTAGGTGAGGACGCTGCAGCCGCTTCGAGTAGCAGTGCTACTACTTCACCGTGGCCCGCTTTTGCTGCTGAATGCAGAGGGGTGCGGCCGCGCCTGTCTATGGCGGTGAGCACCGCACCCAGACATGTCGCGTAGACCGGCAGAGGAACGACGGACATGCGCTGAGCTTGAACGAGAAAGTCATAGTACATGCCTTGGAATGGGTCTACTAAAAGTGCTGCTGCTGCTGCTACTTTTGCTCCAGTAGCCTGGCTGCCGTTAGGGCTGGTCCGCCGCGCAGCTGGTAATGGCGATTTCTTGGAGCCATTAGTCGGTGTTCCCGCGGTCAAAGGCTGAGAAGCTGCGCACTTCACAATGTGCGCCACGAGAGCCATGTCGCCGCTGGCGCAGGCTGCATGCAGGGGAGATTCCATGTTTGGGTCCGCAGCGGTCCATTGTGCCCACGCACTTTGAGCAGAAGACAACGGCCCGTCTTCTTCACCGCTACTGCTACCGATCCCAAAGGCAGCGGCGCCTTCACTGTGGTGCGCAGTAGCATAGGTGGCTCCTGCAGAGATTGTCTGAGGCAAGGCGGCCACTAAAGCGTGAAGCTCCATCGATCGATTTGATCGGCCAACAGCAGTATTCGGCGGCGGCGATGGTGGTAATGTTGACGTTTCGAATACACCAGCAGATTGAGGAGTGCGATCTCGTAACTGCCTTGAGAAGAGGAAGGTGTCGTCGCCTGACCCAGGAGCACGCTCATCTGAAGCAGGGCTTCTCGTAGGCGACGGTGTGAGAGGTGACGAGCTTCGCTTCGGAGGAGACGAAGAATACGGCGACGGAAGAGCCAACAACGGAGGCGGCCGGCCTCGGTTGCTGCCATTGACTACTTTGCTAGCGCTGCTGATTCCGCTCCTGTTGCGATCCTGTTGAGCATCGGTGGCTGGCGACGCACGAAAGGCGTTACCCCTGCCCCTCACGGCGCCGCTGCTGACGCCGAACAGCACTCGCCACGCCGTGAACGCCACGGCCTTCGCTCGGCCGCTGAACCCGCGCAGCAATGCTCCCAGGGCTACGGAGGCCAGCCGCGCATTCAAGGTGGACTCGAGCTCGGCCCGGGCCGCGAACAGGCGCCACGCGTCCTGGGCTTGGCACACGTGCCGCCAGCTGCGCCAGGCCCCCTGTAGGCCTCGGGCCCGCATGGTGGCGATCACCCCCCGCAGGGTAGCTTTGGCGGTGGCTTGCTTGGCACCGAGCACCGAAGTGGCCAGGGCGTCGCTCAAACGCTTGCGCTCCACCGCGAGCACCTGAGGCCGTACAAGGAAAGGGTTCACATTTCAGCGCTGTGCTATGAATTCAGTCTAGCGTAACTAGTAATTTAACGATAAACGTGTAATATAGTGCATCGATACACAAAGGAAAGCACTCAGAACAACAACAATACTAAGTCAAGTGCAACAGCAAAATAATTTCTTCGCGCACCTTGGCCTGCACTTCTGCTACCAGTAAGTGCACCACAATATCCCGCCAAGTGTTCCACCCGCTTCGCAGCGTGGCCACGCCAAAGGCCCGCAACACACGCTTCAACTGACGCTCCTGGTCGCTGTCGTGCCGGCTCTTCAACAAGTTTGCACGCGCAGCGCGCTCTTCTTCTTTGGACAATTCCAATGCTGACCGATGCGCTTGGGCCGCAAACTCCAGCGCCATGCAATGAGTGGCGCTACGCCATTGCCGCAAGCCCCGGGACTCATACCCGTGCAGCATTTTGCGAGCCACCTTGTGCGCGGCTACCTTGCGAGCCTCTGCGCGCTCGTTTTGCTCTCGCACCAGTGTCTCCATATTCCGCTCGTCTTGTTGAGCCCTTTGGACGTACTGCTTCCAGGCGTCAATCCCTGTAGCCTCTTTCATGCGCAAAATGCGCAACAAGAGCACCTTCATGGTTTTCTCGGTTTCTCGCGCGCGTGCAACCATGCCACGCCAGGTATTCCATGCCGCGTATTGCGCTGCCAGCGTGATGCGATAAATTGTCTTGCGAGCTGACGTGAGCTTGGCTTGCGCTTGCTTGAAAGCATGGTGTTTTTGCTTCCAAGCGTACCAGCCTTTTCGCATTTGGCCTGCGAGCATCGAGCCAACAATGTGCCGCATTTTACTGTCCACCAGTGCTTGTTGCGCTTGCTCTGATGCAAGCTTCGTGCGTGCACTGGCCTGGTTTATCCTAGTCGCAAACTGCTTGAGCTCTGCGTCCATTGCTAACTCCCACGCCAGCTTCCTCGTCACCTCGCGCCACTGCCGCAACCCGCGCGCTTCGTAGCTCGAACGCAGTTTCCCCACCACTCTGCGCATCATGGCCGCCTGTGCCTCTTTTACACGCTCAGCTTCGCTTGTCTTGCGCACGAACAACTGCCACGCGGCCCAGCCCATGGCTTCTTGGAGCATCGAGATGCGGCCGAGAAGCTTACGTGTGGCTTTGTCTTTCTCGCGCATGTGTGTCAACCACCCACGCCACGAATTCCAAGCCCCTGCTTGGGCCGCGAGGGTCATGCGACCCAAGGTCTTTTGAGCCGTAAGCAACTTCCTCTTCGCCAACGCCAGCGCGGATTCCTTTTGCTTCCACTTCTGCCACCTCGACCGCAGGGTGCACATGGCTACTCGTTTCACGACGCGCTTCAGCTGCTGGGTAGCGTACTCAAACTGATGCTTGGCGATGAGCTCGTCCGCGCGCGCACGCTCGTATTCTGCTACCCGAGTCTCAACGCGCTCCTCCACCTCGCGCATCAGGGAGGCCACCACAAAATCGCGCCAGGTGACCCACCCAGACCGCAACCCCCGCGTGCTGACGTCACGCACTACTCGGTGCAACCAGTACTGCCGCTGCGACGCTGCCTCCGCCTGGCGCTTCTGCTGTGCAGCCAACGCTGATGCAGCCTCCACCTTTGCACGTTCTGTGGCTACTGTAGCGGCCGCGGCATTGTAAGCAGCGGCCATCGCAGCACGGTGCGCCGCCTGTTCTGCTTCTAGGGCAAGGCTGTCCGTTGTTTTGCGCCACTGCCGCAGCCCTCGTGCCTCGTAGGCGTGCAGCATACGCCCAGCCACTTTCCGCGCCGCCACCGCTCTCACTTTGGCTAAACGTTCAGTTTCTCGGCTGTCTCGGACGAATGCAGACCACGCGTGCCACGCCATGGCTTCCTTCAGTTTCAAGATGCGGCCCAGCAGCTGCTTCATGGCTTTTTCCGCTTCTTGGGCCTGGACTACGAAAGCGCACCACGCATTCCACGCGGTGACTTGCGTGGCAAGCATGGCTCGTTGAAGGGTCTTGCGGGCCGTCGTCAGCTTCGCCTCGGCTTGCATCCGCGCCACCTCCTGTTGCCGCCACGACCGCCAACCTTTCCGCAGCTGCGCCGCGAGCATTGATTGAATCACATGCTTCAGTTTTGTGGTAATAGTGGCTTGGTTGGTTTGCTGCGTCGCTTGGGCTATGGCCAACTCCAGATTCGCTCGTTCTCGTGCAATCAGCTCTTCGTAGGCTTGGCTCCTGGCCGCGTCCCGCCACTGCCGCAGGCCGCGCGACTCGTAGGTGTGCACGATGTTCGCAGCCACCTTGCGCACTGCCGCAGCTCTCGCTTGCATGGCACTTTCTTCGTGTCGCACGCTGACGACGAAGCGCCTCCAGCACGCCCAGGCAATGGCCTCCTTGTACGACAAGATTCGGCCCAGCAGCTTTTTCATGGCTTTTTCGGTCTCTTGCTCGTAGGCCACAACACCGCGCCACGTGTTCATTGCCGCTGCTTGCGCACGAAGACTAATGCACCCAAGGGTCTTCTGCGCCGAGACGAGCTTCTTCTTTGCACGCAAGAAAGCCCGCTCTTGTTGCTTCCAGGTGCTCCACCCTTTCCGCAAGGCGCTCGTTTTGATCAAGTGCAAGATTCGCTTCACTTCAATGGCGCGGCAAGTGGCGAGAAGCTGCGCAAACTTGCCCTGTTCGTCCGCAATGGCCTTTGCTTGAGCAGCCGCGCGCGTTTCTTCGTGCCATTTTCGCAGCGCGCGCGCGCAGGTGGCGTTGGTAACAGAAAGCACTACTTTCCTTACCAGTGCTGCTCGCTCCTGAGCAAGGTGCTCCTCTTCTTGCACGAAACGCACAAAGAAACGCCAAGTTTCCCACCCAGTGGCTAGTTTCAAGGTTGAAATGCGGCAGAAAATCTTGTGCATGGCTCGTTCTTCGTCTTGTGCGTGCGCGACTACTCCACACCACGAATTCCAGGCAGAAGCTTGGGTCGCCAACAGGAGCCGACAAATGGTTTTGTTCGCCGCGGCCAACGCTGCGCGACTGGTTTTGCGCGCCTGTTCTTCGAGCTTCCACGTGGACCAAGCTTTCTTCAGATGCGACGACTTCAGCGCGCTCAGCATGCGTTTCATTTGTTTGGCTGCGGCCGCCTGGTTCATGGACGCTTCCAGGACTTCGTATTTCGCACGCTCCGAAGCCTGCACGGCCTCGATCGCCATGGCGTGGATGGTGGCACGCCACTGGCGCAAGGAGCGGGCTTCGCGCACCCGTAAAATGCACCCAGTCACTCGGCGCAAAGCCACTGTGCGAGCTTCTGCCAAGCGTTCTTCCTCAACCTCTTGCGCCACGAATGCAGACCACGCGTGCCACGCCATGGCTTCCTTCAGTTTCAAGATGCGGCCCAGCAGCTGCTTCATGGCCTTTTCCGCATCTTGAGCCTGGACTACGAAAGCGCACCACGCATTCCAGCCGCTCGCCTCCATAGAAAGCATGATGCGGCCAAGGGTCCGCTGGGCAATCGCAAGCTTCTTTTTGGCGCTTGTGTGCGCCGCGACCTTTTGTTGCCAGGTGTGCCAACCTTTGCGAAGCGTTGCGTCGGTCATGCCCTTCAAGACTTTCTCCATTCGAGCGGACGCATCGGCTAAGGAATTCGCTGCCAGGAGCGCTGTCAGCCGGGCAATTTCAGCACCTTTCACCTCTTCCATGAACAGAACCCGAGCCGAATCGCGCCACTGCCGCAGTCCACGCACCAACGTGTTGTTCGTCAAATTCATGGCCACTTTGCGCACTGCTGCCACCTTGGCCTGCTCTAGACGCTCTCCTTCTCGCGCGTGCTCCACATACTTGTTCCAAATTTCGAACCCCATGGCTTCTTTGATGTGCAGAATGCGGCCCAGTAATTGCTTCATGGCTTTCTCTTCGTCGCGAGCGTGCATCACAAACCCAATCCACGAGTTCCAGGCCGCTGTCTGAGCCGCCAAAGTGATCCGACCCAGGGTCTTACAGAGCAACGCAACCTTTTTCTTGGCTTCAATCTCCTGCGAGAGCTTTTGTTGCCATGTGTAAAAACTAGTGCGCAACTGGGAAGCAAGCAAAGATCGTACGACGCGGCGAAGCTTTGAAGCAGTTTCCTTGGTTTGCGCTGCTTTTGCGACAAGCGCCAACTCTGCTGCCATCTTCGCTCGCTCCTCGAGAAGGAACGCTTCGAACGCAGCAGCCTTCGTCGCGTCGCGCCACTGCCGCAGACCCCGCGTTGCGGACGCGTGCGCGAGATTGGCGACGACTCGGCGCACGGCGGCTGTTTGCCGGGCCTGGATCGCTGCCTGCTCGCGCAAATACGCCACTACCCCTCGCCACGTGTTGCACGCCGTCTTTTGCGTGGCCAGGGTGATTGAAAGCAGCGCTTTGCGCGCGTTTTTGAGCTTGGCCTGCGCAGCAGTCGAGTAATCGCGCCAGGTACGGAATCGCCGGGAGATCGTTTGCAGAGCAGCGTTGCTCAAAAACTTTTCAAGCACTGTGAGATGCAACAGTTGGCTCCTTGCGAGCTCCTGCTGCTCATCCAGCTTGCCAGTCCACTTGTTGAATGCACCTCCGATGGTGTTCACACGCAGCCTTTCTAACCATCGGCTGACGAGCCTGAGACCGATGTTCATCTTTTCGACTGCAGCTGCTGCTTCAGCATTGGCCCGCACAGCAGCGGACACAAAGCTTTGCCACTTGTTCCAAGCCGAAAGTAGGCCAGAGTGCTCCATGCCAACAATGAATCGAGACAAGACCCGAAGCGCAGTGCCCCGCGAAGCCAGCCACATCTCCGCCCGAAGCGTTTGCTTCACGTAGTGGCACCACGTGGACCAGGTCTTGAACAGCGCCTTGTGGTGGAGGCGGCGGCACAGTAGCAACGCCATAGTCCGCTGCGACGCTCCAAGCACCGACGCGCGACCTTGCGCCCAGGCGTCAGAGACGCTGGATTGGCTGGCCACGTGGCTCCAGAGCAGGCGGCGGAAGTGGTGCATTTCGCGGGAGTGCTGCACAATTGGCGAGCTAACACTGCGCTCAGAGCTTTTACTTGGCATCGTTTGAGCCAACTGTAACCTACTTGGACTCTCAGGGAGTGCAGGCGATGAAGGTGAAATTGGCAACGACGGTTGACCAAGCACTGTAGGTGAACTGCGGCCCACTAAAGCCCGCCAGCGGAGCAGAGAACGCTGCATGTGGCGCATGTCGACCGCGAACAGCAACTGAATCGCGCGGGACCCGTTGACAAGCTGCACAGTGGGCGAATGCACCGCCAAAAACCAGCGATCGATGCACCCGCGAAGGCTGGCTTCAACTCGACGAGCATTCCAGCGCTTGAGCACGGAAAAGCCGCTGCTGGTGGCTCGAAGCCGCCTTGCTCGGTTCGAAGTAGCCGAATACCACGAGTTCCAGGCCGTCACTACTGTGCGCCGACAGAGCCGACTGGCAATAAGTCGAAGCCTCTTTTCGCGGTGTTGCGCAAACTTGTGTGAAGCCACCGCTGTGCGCAGTGTGTTCCAACCCTTGCGAATGAAAGCTTTGTTGCAGCCCAAGGCGTAGGAGTTCAAAATGCTCACAGATTGCGCAGCTGCCCGGTTCTTTTCGAGGACTTGACGCTGCTGGTCAAGTGATTGCGTGAGCTTCGTCTGAAAGGCGTGCTCTTGTCTCTCAGCCTCCACGTGAGACATCCATCTGAGCCAAGCACTCTGCAACGGAGCAAGATGCCCACAACGGTTCAGAACGCGGCGAAGCAAAGTAGTCTCATACCGCCGGGCTGCTGCAGCTGATTCCTCGCGCGCGCGATCCAGAGCACTTGCCCCCATGTAGAGATGCCAAAACCGAAATGCTCGAGTAAGCGCTTTCGTGTCGGCTCCGGCCGTAATGTACCGAAGGATTCGTACAGCGCGCGTCACGCACCGCTCGAAGTCATGAAGACAGCGCCACTGTGCCCACGCGAGGGCAACGTGCTTATTGCTCAAGCGGTTGATAATCAACGTGACCCGCTTTCTGTTCTCGTTTAAAGCATTAACGGCATTCGCGTCGTCCACTTTGCAGCCACCGACGTACTTTGTCCATTTTCGTAGCGATTGACCCAGCTTCATGTCAGCTTTACCCTGCATGACCTTGATGAATAAGGCAATTTTTGCACGCCTCGCTACTTCATAACGCACTTCAGCTTCCACATTCAGCTTCCATTTCCGCAACCCAGCGGCAATTTCGCGATTTGACATTCGGTTCCAGCACTCTTTGAGAACACGCGAGGCTCGCCGAAGGATGCGCTCTGCGTCGCGTATTTGCCGAACAGCATCGCGCCACCTCAACCAGTAGCCCAACTGAGCCGCAGCCAAGAGCCGACGGAGCACTGACACCATTTGCTTCCCACTTTTCTGCATGAAAATTTTAAATTCTTTTGCTTCTTGTACAACTGAGCGCCATTGCCCAAGGGCACCGCGGATACCGCTACTTGCTTTACGCTTCACGACACGCTTCATTACTAGTGCTTGCTGATGCGCTGCGCGTACGACAAGCTTCCATTGATTCCAAACACGTCGAGTCTGCAATGCACTGGCACCAGTGAGCATTCGTAAAAGGCTGTGGCACTTTTCTTGTACGCGCTTCATGTGAGTAACCATGACAAAATGCCACGTCTTGAAGCCTGCTCGAAGTTCTTGCAACAGCATCGCAGCTCGTACCCTGGCTACAACTCCAGCACCTCTACGTAGCACTTTATCTGCGTGTCGTTTAGCTTCTTCAGTTTCTATCGCATCAATAAGCGCACCCGACCATGTGCGATAAGCTCGTCCAACCAATGATTTTCTCAGACCAAGGCCTAATTTGCCGAGACCGCTTGCAATATTTGACGCTTGTGACTCTTGTGCCAAAGCTGCCAACTTGAACGCCTCGAGTTTCCTCAACCAAACTTTGAATACGAGAACAAGATTTGATTTGTCCATGATGAGGAAAGTTCGTCGCACCAACGTTCTTTGGCGGTTCAACTCGCGCAAATGTGCTGCCTTAGCTGCTAGATGGTATCGCCAACGCACCAGAGCAGTCGTCGCCTTTCTCTTGAGCATTTTATTGATGCATCGCCGCAGTTGAGCTTCTACACGTTCAGCACAAAGACCCACGGCTCGCCACTGTGACCACGCCTTGTATGTTTTGTGCCTGAAAATGGATGCACCAATACCTTTCAATTGACGCAAGCGTGACTCTGCTTGAAGAAGCAACGATGTTCGATACCGCCACGACCGAAACGACCGAAATTTCGTTGCTTTTTGCACACCCTTCAGCACCCGCGTCATCATCGATACACCAACAGACCTCAATTCAAGCCGTTTGTGCTCTTGCACACAAGCTCGCCACTTTAACACTGACGTTCGAATGTTTGAAACCTTCAGTCGCCCGACGATTCGAGGTAACAACTTTGCCTGAGAGAGCTCAGCTTGGCGCGCAGCTAGAGTAGTAGCCACCCATGATCGCCACGACGCAGCAGTCAGCCGAGACGCCTGGTGCACTAGGACTGAAAGAGTTGCCCGTTTGCACTTCTCCAGAGCTTCGAGAGAAGCACGCGCGCGATCTTCGTTGGCTAAAATGCGGTCAACTTGCTCAGCAAAGTGCGCAAATCCACATCTTAGAAGCGTTTTGTCAGCATTGTCAAACAACCTTTCACAGTAATGCCTCTGTCGACGCTCAAATTCGCGAGATGCTACTGTAGATAGCGTCCAGATCAACCAAGCTGGGCTCAAGGCACCGCAACGCATCACCGATATTATTCTTTTGAGAATGAAGCGCTTGTGCACAGCTTCAGCTTCTGCACGAATCTCAGCCCGAGTTGTGGCAGCCCACTGACGCAAACCTCGAGCAAGGTGCCCCTGAGCCATTCCACGCACAGTTTTGGCTATGAGCCGCCGTTTTAAGACATCGCAATTTAATTGCTCCGCTTTCAGTGCCCGGGCAGCATTCTGCCAGTAGTGCCAGCCCTTGACGAGCCGACGACGCGAAGCATTGTTCAAAGACCTTTTGATAAGATCCAAACACCTCTGCGCTCGGCCCAACAGCTGACGCTTCATTTCCACACCCTTAAGCCAAGTCTCAAAGCTGCTTGCCAGCGCAGAATTTTCAATCCGGCTTAAAGAGCGAATGAGCATTTGTGCGTCACGAAAGGCACTCTTCCATACCCCGAAGCGAAAACTGACTTTCAATGTATTCTGATGCCGTACTATAGCACTCAGTTGATTAACTCCATCGGAAACACGGCGATGCCACTCTATGGTGCTAGTTCGCGCGTTGGCAATGTCAATGTCCAACTTCGACTGATTTAAAACTGCAGCATGCACAAAATTCCACCATGAACGCCAAGCGATGCCTGCTTTCCCCTTGCGCAATGCCAGCGCTCGGCGAAGAAATAAGTTGCGTAAATGGTGCTTGCGCTTGGCCACTTCTTGAATTGCGCGTACCTGGTTGACCCAATGCCCAAATACTTGCCAAAGTTGCGCCTTGAAAATACGACGCCCTGCTGTGCCCAGTAGTTTCTTTCGCCGCTTTTCCCAACGAATCATAGTCAACCACGCCCTTAACGAAGCTGCACAACGTCGTTTCTCAGAGGATACCATGAGATCAGCACAGCGCTTCATTCCAAACTTGCAACGTTCGTGAGCCAACGCCTCGAGAGCCTTGCGTTTGTTGCACAAAACGGTCCAAGCTCGCCAACCTCCAGCAATTTGCTGGTGTTGCCAACGCTTTAGAAGAGCCGTCAAACTAACAACTCCAGAGCCCTGACGAGCTCGGTCTCTAGCAAGTGCACCTTCAAGAGCCAACAACTTCGCCTGCTGCGACTTCTCTGCAGCAGCTATCGCCGAAGCCGCCCGGAGCCACATGTAGAAGGCACCACCAGCTGCACCGCGCATTAAACAGCTCACCACGCGAAGCACAGCTCGACGCTCAGCTGTTCGCCGTGCATGCTCCCTTGCAGTTTCCATGACAGCTGCACGCCATTGGCGCATGCCTAGGACCAACGCAGCTCGTTTGGTGGTCTCGCCGTTCGTGGCTGCAAGCTGCACGAGGCGGCGCAAAACTCGCTGGGATGCAACTTCTTGGCTTGCTTGTTGCCGCCACATCGACCAGCCTCGAGCCAGCATGCGGCGGCGGCTTCCTTTCGATAAAGCGTTGAGACAGCCCAAGCCGTGCTCCATCTTTGCCGAAGCCATGCTCTGAGCAAGCCGCGCGTCGGCCCGGGCCATCGTCTCAGCGTGGTCCGCGCGGGCAAGCTCGCGCTCTTCGCGGTGGCGCTCCTCCATGGCACGCATTGCTTTGTCCAGCGCTGTCGCGTGCAAGTCCATGTGCTCGCGCATCGCGTTGGCATGGGTGGAGTGGCACTTGGCGATCTCACGAGCCACTGCCGTTTCGAGCTCGCGGTCCTTCTCACGACGGAGCAGCGCCAATTCTTCCCGATGCTTCGTGGCTGCCAGTGCTAGCCGTTGATCGACCTCATCCGCTGTGCCACCAAGCAACTTAGCTGTGTCCGCCTCAACTTCTGTTAGTTTCTTCTTCGTCGTGTCACACTCAGCGATGGCAGCGGCAAGCTGCTGCTCAAGATTGAGGCACTTGGCTTCGAGCGCAGACTCCTTCGCGGCGCGCTCTGCATCTTCGTCGGCTCGTTGCCTGCTACCACTCCTGCCGCGATTAGAAACGTACGGGCTACTCTCACGCACAACGCCATTGATAGCACGACCAATGGAAAGAGAACGACTTCGCAACGCTGAGCGACCACGGCTCGAAATATCGCGCTCAGCTGCCAGAGCTGCCTCCACTGCAAGTTCAGCTGCGGCTTCGGCCGCACTCTCCAGGTCTGCTTCAGTATAAAGCAGCTGTCTACGCTGACTGCTTGTACTTCTAGATGAAGCAGCTGGTGGATTTGCAAGCATAGCAGTCAAAGGCACCGCGCCTGCTCCGCTATCAGCATCTGCGAGGCGCTTCTGAATGAAGCGCAAACGCGCCTGGGGCTCCATTCGAGTGCGCGAAGTTGGCGACGTGCTGCAGTGGCGCGGAGACAGGTACGCACTATAGCTGTAGTTTCGATGCCTGCTGCCACCGCTGCTGCTGATATTACTACTGGCACTGCTGCCGGGCATCAAGGTGGCACGACGCACTGGCGGCTGCTGTGGTGTCGAAGACTGCGAAGCTGCCGGCGAGCGCTGCGCTTCGAGCGCCTTCTCAGCCTCAGAGTGTGCAGCCCACTTCGTTAAGGCAGATCGCATTGCACTGGTGTTGAAGTCCTGCTGCGGTTTAGAAGTGCTGTTATCTGCGTGACTGCTGCTGCTGCCACCGCTTTGCTGTGTGTTGTCGCCAATGTTAGCTCCATTCTTTCCCTGGCTAGTCTCTGCACATGAAGCTTCGACTGGCAAGGACTCAACTGCAGTCATTGGGGTAGAAGTAGAATACGCAGGTGATTTGACGTCCCGATGTCTAGACAGCTGCTCACGTTGTTGACTCGACGGCAGAGTTAAGTGCACCGAGCTATCGATCCTCGAAAGATGCGATGCCACGGAACCCACGCGGGCCGGTGACAGCGGACTCAACGGCGCCTTAGTCGAGGCAGATCCTGGTGTTCGAGGATTACTGGGTTTGGGCCGTTGTTGCGAAGATGCCCAGTCTCCACTTTTTCGTGCACTTTCGCGGTCTTGCACTCTTTTCGCAAGCAAACCTCTGGGATTTTCCGTCGCTCGATCGGCAGGGCTACTCATGCTGCTAAACAAATATCTATTCAATTGAAACACTCGTAGGTACTGATACTCAGATTCTTTTCATTTCAGCAACTCAGGCAAGCTCCTATCGCTTATTCTGAGCGAAGTGCTGAGCACTTGCCTGCGCCCTTGATGACGGCACTTGATGTTTTTGGCGCTATTACTTTCTCCACCAACCAATACACCAATAGTATAGATACATAACTTTTCGCTCCCTCCCAAAGGAGTAAAAAAATGGATCCCAGCTAGGCTTCACATTTGTGCTGCGTGGTGCATGACAGAGGATGACAGGATGACGACATGTATGAAGATATGAAGACATGAGGACACCTCCGGCGCGATGGTTTACACGGCGCAGCCTCTTTTCGACATGCCTGCTTCACTTTCTGTAGTACCTTCACAATGTCATCTTTGAAATAAATAATATTGCTGCGCAGAAATCTTTTTCAATGACTAGTAATCATGAATCCGCCCCGCCACGTCAAGGGCATTCTGGATTGATTCACTGGGAAAGAGATAACGATAACCAACGACAGAGTAGGCGGCTCGCGCCAACGACCGATATTAGGAGCCCTCAGGATATCCTCTATTCTCTGGTCTTCCTTGTTCTAGGCTTGGTTTATTTGAGCGACCGCAATAATGCCGAAGTGGCCATAGCATTTTGGTGCACACTGGCAGTTGGCGTGTGTTTCTACGGGACCACAACCTGCTCCAAGTGGCGACGTGAGCGTCTAGAACAAGCTGCGACTGCCAAAAGGGAAGCCGAGGCGCGGGCCACCGCTCGGGAAATAGCCCGATTAGCGAGAGAAGAAGCGTTACTTGAGCAGCCCCGTCCACTTGGCGTCGAAGCTAGGCCGCGAGCCACGGGGGTTTTACGACCTCCTGGAAGAAATGTCGCATTGCCCCAATATAACAGCCAATGTGGTGCCGGCATCCCTATTGCTGCTCTCACTCCTGTTCGCTACCGAAAGTTGAGTCGTTTACATCGGAGTAAAAGCAGCGGTAGTACTCCAACCCACACTGCTGGTGCCAAAGCTGGTGCTGCTCGCAAGGAAAATGAGCACTGTTGCCCAGTGTGCCAAGAAAACTTTTGTGGAGCAGACGAAGTGTATGAGCTTGGATGTACGCACGTTTTCCATTCTACATGTTTGAGAAAGTGGCTTGACGAGGCAAATGGCACTTGTCCCGTTTGTCGTGCTGCCATTCAAAGTTCCACTTCACCGCCAACTTCGAGGCTGAATAGTCGAAAACTTGGAAGACCATCTTAAGAAAGCAGAGGAGTGTGCTAAGTACTTGGCTGTGTAGCTTGATCTTTCATTTAAAACTGCGAATCGATAAATATTAATCTCTGGCGATGCTGCGGCTGAAGAGGACAGGCTAGGTTAGACAGCTCAAATTAGGGCACAATTTCGATTTCGATGAGAAGGCCGATGCAGGGATTCTATTTGGCTCCTTGGGGCTTATTGTCACTTATGTTTCATCCTTGCTTGTATTCGTTGATGATGTTGAATAAAATGGACATAGCCAATGAGCCCGGTGCCAGGTGTTCTGTGGTTAGAACAACGCCAACCGAGTACCATGGGGTTCAGATACTTAGAAACGAAAGAACGAACTGGCAGAGCCGAGTCCAATTCCCTATTAGATCTCAGATTAGGATTCTAGATCTAGCTGCGATCTCCTATATAGTAAACTTCAGGATCGCCTATTTAATTATTGAAAATTCGCTTACATGCCAACGCATTTAGATTAGGTGAACGGATTTAAGGCCCACTGAGGCGTGTTATGGATTGACCGCGATGCTCGATGAGACGCAACCGCCCACCTTCCCATTCGGGCTTGAGCTTGCTGGACGTCTTGTTGTGCTTTCTTGAGGTCTCTCTCGGCTCGTTCCATTGCTCCAATGATGTACTCGAGACTCTCAAGAGAGCTGTCCAAGAGACGCAACGCGCGCCGCGCTTCAGAACTTTTGTAAACAAGAAAAGATATAATCGACTTCTTGATGTGTGAATGACCATCGTGTGCTATTTTCGTGCGAAATGAAAAGGAAGTTTGATCAACAAGAGGATGAAACATTGCCGAATAGCACGCTTTACTGTCTTTTAGGCTTGATGAAACCCATGCTGCTAGATCCTTGCGAGATCTATCCGGAAGTAGTTTCAACCACTGCACTGGTGTGATAACAGGCAAGCCACTTACGATGTAATCCTGAATTGTGGCAACAGTGCCTAACCTTGCAATATCCTGCATTCCTCTAACCTCATCGAGGTATGAAGTGATAGTCTCAAATCCACCAATCGAAGCAAAATGAATGATTGAGAAGCCATCCGGTGTCATTGTCTCAAAGTCTGCTCCAAGCTCAGCCAATAGTTGTATAGTTGTTGCGTGCCCATTTATGGCAGCCACCGCTGCTGCTGTACGCCCATCTTTGCCAACGGCGTCTATCCGAGCCCCAAAATCAGATGCTAAAAGGTCAATAATAGCATCATGACCATGCTGTGCAGCAACAAGGAGTGGTGTGTAACCATCATTGCACTCAGCATCAACGTTTGCACCCAGTTCACAGAGAAGTCGGACCGTGGACAAAAGATTGTCGTCAGCAGCTAGGTGCAACGGCGTCAGTCCCAGCTTATCAGCCTGGTCGAAGTCTGCTCCCAGTTCAAAGAGAAGCGGAAGCATCGAGTCAATAATAGTTCCAGCCTCTGCATGCGCCGAGTCACAAAATAACACTGAGGCACAAGACCAGCCATCTTGCAAAGTGCATGAATTAATGCTAGCTCCGAGATCAACCAAAGCTCTAACAGAAGATTTGTGACCGTGAAAGCATGCAGCATGAATCGGCTGGAAACCATCTGAGTCACTCAAAAATAAGTTAAATCCATGCTCGACTAATGTTTGAATTATTTCGTCGTATCCACATTCTGCTGCACGACAAATTGGAGGTTTACGCCAAGCAGGACCTGTCGAGACTTGTGCACCATATTGGAGCAACAATTGAACCATGTCGGTGCGCCCATCCTGGATTGCTCGCTCCAGAGGTGTTTCGGCATCCGCGCCTCCTGGTGCATCAACTTCTGCTCCAAGGGATATAAGGAGTTCGACGGTAGATAAATGCCCTTCGATTGTTGCAACAAATAGCGCAGAAGACGCTTCGTTACACGATTCCATCAAAATTTCAAAAGGACGACCTATGTCACCGCAAATTTCGCCCAAGATATCCAAAAGTGGAAGACTCACAGGCTTGTTCAGATTAGAGACTTGGCGAATTTCGAAAGAAGAATGCATCTCGCTGTATATTTGTGCAGGTGATGATGGCGGATAAACCTCGTCAACGTCCACTTGAAATTCAGAGACCAGCAATTTAACGACACCGTCACTGCCTGAAGCTGCGGCCCAATGCAAGATTCCAACCTTGTGGGCAAATTCTTTTTGTATATCGCGGGAGTTCGTTGGTAAGGCGAATTCCTTCACAAGCAATCGTACAATATCTACCTGCTCATAAACTGTAGCACCTATCATAGACAAGAAAGCGAAGCCTCTAGGATCTGAGCTGCTGATACATAGGCTTTTGACTTCTTCTGCTTCGTCTTGATATACGGCAAGATGTAAATCTTGAGCACATCGAAACACATCGATCGCTTCGGGCGTCAAACTCGAGCCCGAATCAAGGCCACATTTGGTATTAGTGGTTAATGGGTCAGGCATATTTGCTAAATTCAACTTCGAGGTCTCCTTGACTTGGACGGCACTTCTACGATGAGCACGTCGTCTATACTTAGATGCAGCAACACCATAGGTAGAGGGGCTGAATCAAAAGCTTTAGATAGAAAGCGAGGACAAGATTCGACTAGACTCACACTTCAATCCTACTAGTATCAATTAGCACAACGATACTAGTAATTGGCATGCTCCTCGCTAGATATTGACTACTGAGGTGATTGGGGACTGACCTCGAAAGCAACGTGCAACGTAGCTTTAGAGCTAATCAGCTACTGTAGCCAAGTGACTAAATATCTGCTAGCTGAAGTTCGCCACCACCATTCCACCATAGGTTTGGTGTTGTTCATTGCTTGCTTATTTCGCTGGTTGCTGGTTGCTGGTTTGCCTGGGTGTCTCGTCGTTTCGCTGGTGGCATGCATTGCACCAGCAAAAATGAACTCCTGAAATCCAGAATTCACAACGAACATACAGTCCTTCTTTTCACCAGCTTCCTTTTTATTTCCTTCTTCTTTCTCGATCTCGATTGAACTTTCGATGAACAACAAAAACATCTTCACTTCACTACTACTACTACTACAAACTCAAGCTAGCCACAATTTTGCAGCATGGGAGCACCTTTGCAATCTTTGCTATGCATACAACTTCTAGCACTGGCAAATGTCGCCCTTGCCCTTGTAGCACTTCGCCCTGGTCGTGAACGCCACGTTTCCCCTCGTGCTTTAATCCAAAGAGCGGCGCCGAAGTGTGAATCTGTTTCATCAATCGCGAAAGCAAAAGACATTGTGCAAGCTTCTCGAAAGGAGCTGATAAGCGAGGTTTGACTTTGATTCTGATAGCTAATCATTGTTATTCTTAGCCAGTACTTTTGATGTACTCTCTTTGTTGGTGACATTTGCTGAATGGCATTGCTACTATGAAACTTATTACGAGAAGACATTTGAAATTTAGGATACCTTCAGGGAGAGTAAGCATTCGCTAAGTATTCATTTCTGGGCTTCTTTTACAGTTCAACGAAATCGACTTGCGCACGCAGCGGCACCTAGATCGAGTGCTGGCAGCCCTTCGCGAGCAGCGCGTGGGTGCTTCCGAGCTCAACGGGGGGCTGGATGGGTATGCACATGGCGACCT
>Ga0307982_1001855_pt1 | contig 17185 bp, 19 predicted proteins | sample OrgLakmetagen989_FD_201847 | JGI IMG/M metagenome (GOLD analysis project Ga0307982, IMG submission 201847) | Saline water microbial communities from Organic Lake, Antarctica - #989 | ecosystem: Environmental > Aquatic > Non-marine Saline and Alkaline > Saline | place: Antarctica: Organic Lake... | reverse complement strand
AGCTTTTGCTGGGGGTGCAATTTCTGAGCTATTTGTGGCATGGCCCCTGTGCCTTCCTTCTTTCGCTCGTGGCGCTCTACCTTGAAGTTGGCGCGAGCGCAATTGCAGGATTTGGCCTCCTTGCAATGCTTATTCCTTTGCAAAGGGCGCTGTCTAAAGCTATTGGGAGCGCTCGCCGTCAAATTTCAAAGGCCTCTGACCGACGCGTGCAAAGGATGTCCGAAATACTCCAAGGCATTCGCTGTTTGAAGTTGTTGTCGTGGGAAGCCAACATGGTTGAAAACGTACAAGATGACCGAAAAGAAGAGCTCAAGTACATTTGGAAGTATTTGAAATACAACGGGTTTCTCCGTGAAGTCATGTTCATGTCAGGTCCACTGACTGCCGTCGTAATATTCACGGTAATTATTTACCTTCTATAAATGTTTCTCGTGCCAACAATAAGCACCTTCTCTTATTCGGTCCAATTTGTGTGTTTATTTCTTTCTCTATAGCTTTATGTCTTTGGGGCCAAGCAAGACCTCAGCTACCAGAAGCTGTTCCGTTGTATGGCATTCATCAACATCGTGCGTTTCCCAATGAATCTTTTGGCGCAAGCTATGAAGTTGCTGTACGACTCGAGTGTGAGCTTAACCCGGCTGGAGAAATTCATGTTTCTTGACACTATTCCTGAGTCTCTTGCTCTAACTGGTCCAGAAGTTTTCAAGCGCGGTAAAGTGCAGCTCTCCAACTGTTCATTTGTTTGGGGCAGTGGTGGTACCGAAAGTGAAGTTTCTGCGATAGCCGTTCAGGATGTCTCTTTGAATATTGGCCCCTCAGAGCTTGTCGCTGTTGTTGGGGCGGTTGGGAGCGGCAAAACCGCGCTCATAAGTTCAATCCTGGGAGAGTTGAACCAGACCAAAGGAAGTCCACCAGAAACGAGCGGCGCAAAAGCTTATATGGCTCAAACTCCCTGGATTCAAGGCCTGACTCTGAAAGCGAACGTGCTCTTTGGGCGGACATTCGCGGAGGCCAGTGCCGATGGAAGCTTCGATGCAGCTCTCAATGCTGCCTGCTTGCTCCCTGATCTTGATGTTTTGCCTGCGCGTGAAGAGGTAAGAACATTACATATCTGGGGTGTTATGGTGCATAACTTTGAAATGCTAATTCATTTCATGCAGACTGAAATTGGAGAGCGCGGCTTCAATTTATCGGGTGGACAGAAAGCGCGCGTGGCCTTTGCGAGATGCTTGTGCCATCATGCTGCTGCTCAAATATTTTTATTTGACGATCCGTTCTCAGCTGTAGATAGTGGAACAGGTACGATGGCAAAATTCTTGCCTGATGCGGTACATACACGCGCGCTTACATTGAAACGGGAGCTGATGTCTTTCCGAATGTCTTTAAAACAAAAAAAATCTGCTACAGGTGCAGCAATGTTTAAGCGTGGTATCCAAGGTGTACTAGCCAACACTCTTCGAGTCGTCACGCTGAATTCTCATTTAAATCTGCTTCCAAATTTTGACCGAATTCTTGTCGTACAAGACGGGCGCATCGCTTTTGATGGACCGTACTCATCATTAGCCGGTAGCTTCCCACAGTACACTTCTGTATCGAGTGAAGGTCCATCTGGTTTAAGCGATGATGGCAATAGTTCTTCTGCTGCAACCAAAGATTCAAAACATGTTGTCACCTCAGCAGAGGTCTCTAATGGAAAGTTAGCACGCACAGAAGCGAAGGCTATTGGCGGCGTAAAAAGTTCAGTTTACTTTTCCTACATCAGTGCAGGCCAAAGTGGTAAGGCAGGAGCTATCGGTCTCTTCGCCCTCGTCTTTCTTTTTGTTCTCGCACAATCTGCTCGAGTTTATGCGGATATTGCTGGTGCTCGATGGGCCGAGCTAAAAGGAAACGTCCACACATGGAATTTGCCTGTAGCAACTTATCTCACAGGCGTGCTGATAACAATTGTTCTTTTGGTGATACGCACCTCCCTTCTCAATCTTTTCGCGATTCATAGCAGCAAGGAACTGCACAATATTGTCCTCAAGCGTGTTATGAAGGTGAATCTCTAATTTTCTGTTCGTTTGAATAATTCAAAGTGAATCATCATCCAATTACCATCTTGGTTTTGCTACGCAGGCCTCTGTTCCACTATTCTTTGACACGCGTACAGTTGGTGAAGTTTTGAATCGCTTTGGCAAAGACACTGAAGTCCTTGATGTCCAAATACCTGAATATCTTCTTCAGGTATACCTCAATTGATCTCTTTCAATATTAAAATGTATAATATTAACCCACCTTTCTTTGTATCTTCTTACAGGTTCTCATGAACTGTTTCATGGTTTTGTCGATCTTTGCTCTTTGCGTGGCGAGCACTCCATTTTTTCTCGTACCGCTCTTCCTTCTCGCACTTGCATTTCAGTACATCTTTTCTGTGTTCCGGGCCACATCTCGTGACTTAAAACGGCTTGAATCCGTTAGCCGGTCACCGGTGTATGCGTCTTTTTCAGAAGCCTTGAATGGCCTAGAGACAATCCGTGCTTTCGGATGCATGAATAGATTCTTGATTGAGCATCGGCAGAAAATGGACAAGTAAGCATTCACTATGACCTATCATACTACTGTAGTATCTGCAAGTCTTTTTCATTACATCTTCTGAATGCCATATCTACGCGCAGGAATGTCAAATTCTTTTACCACCTTTGGATGTCCCTTTCATGGGTTACCATTCGACTCGAGATCATGGGCTCCACAGTTTTGTTTTTAGTTGCTGTCTTCGCCGTCTTTCTCAACCAGTTTGGTCGTATGAATCCTCTGCTGTTGGGCGTAGCCCTTGTCTACGCCCTACAGCTCACTGCTTTATTTCAGCGCTGCGTGCAAGGTTAGAGGTCAGCTTTTGAATCAACTGTACTTTATTTTTGACTTACATTGTTGCCAATCTCTTGTCACACCAGTTTTAATCGACACTGAAACCTACATGACGTCAGTGGAACGTTTGATGGAATTCGTTGAGGCACCTACCGAAATTGATTGTCTGTCTTCAAGCGCCAAAGATATAACTTTGACGGAAAATTGGCCGAGCAACGGCACGTTAAGCTTCAGCAATGTGCATTTGAGGTACCGCGACGGCCCACTCGTGCTGCACGACCTTAGTTTTAGTGTTCCTGGTGGCAGCACCGTAGGTGTATGCGGGCGCACTGGTGCCGGGAAATCCTCACTCATTACTGCCTTATTTCGAATCGTGGAGCTAGAGCGTGGCAGCATTACCATCGACGAAGTGAACATTGCTGGAGTAGACCTTTCGAGACTTCGCTCATCTCTCGCCATTATTCCACAAGATCCTGTGATATTCAGCGGCACCTTGCGCAAGAACCTAGACCCTGGAGGCATCTATTCCGATGCCGAAGTGCACCGCATCCTGGCTCTGGTGCGTCTCAAACCTCTTGTCGAAAAGCTCACCAAGGGGATCGAAGAACCCTTGGACGACATGGGCAGCAGTTTGTCTCAAGGCGAGCGGCAGCTGGTGTGTTTCGCGCGGGCTCTGCTGAGGCAAGCGCGGGTGCTCGTGCTCGACGAAGCGACGTCAGGCGTGGACGTGGAGACGGACGCCCTGATTCAAAGCGTGCTTCGCGACGAGTCAGCCGCTTCAACCAGTGGCCGCCCAACGATAGTGACGATTGCGCACCGCCTCCAGACGATCATCGACTACGACTCCATTCTCGTGCTGGGCAACGGAAAAGTTTTGGAGCACGGCCCACCGCAAGAACTGCTTCAGGAACCCGACGGTCACTTTGCGTCCATCTGGGCCGACGCGACTTCGGAAACGAAGTAATTGCAAGGAAATATTTCATTTTCCCTATCAACGCGCATCAAGTTCTCAATGTAACATGTTTGATGCTTGGTGGACCTTGAGTTGGATAGTTACTCCTCCTTGATCGGATCACAACTGCTATCTTCGTAATTGTAATTGAAGTACTTCAGGCCTAAACAGTGCATAATCAAAAAGACGTATGCTTTGTTTGCGCAACGCACGCGCATTCCCACTTCTGCCCGCAGCATTGGCTTCTGTGTCATTTGGGTTTGTATTAGTTCGAGTTCGAGTTTGTATAGTATACATGCTGTACACTACCCCCCCCCCCCCTAGGTACTGAATATTGGATCTAAGGAAACCGGGGGGAAGGGGCAAAAGGGGGCAGAAAAGAAGAGGATTAATATCCACAACTACTACCCCGCAAGGGTGTTAGAGTTAGAGGCTCCTTCACACCTGTGCATCTCACGACTTCACGACGACCGTACGACGACGTCGCGACGATGTGGCCTCCGCTCCGGGCCTCCGGAATTTTCTTGAATCCGACGAGACTCTGAGAAGTGCTTATAGGGCTCCACCAAGAGTCCTTAACAGATTCTACAGTCGTCGTAATCATCTGATTCGTTCAGACAATTTCAAAATGAGAACACCTGCCTCTCCTGAAGCTATGAGATAATCGACTGCGCCTGCGCCATTAGATTTGATCGTGAATGACCATGTGGAAGTAGTGTTCTGTACAACGCCTGTGTCTATGACGACTCGAAGATAACAATCCAGTTCAAGCAAATGCCCGAGTCCATATAGTATTGAGCTAGCATATTTTCAAGATTTAATGTGGTAGTCCTGTCGTACGCGAAAGAAGACTCAATGGCTTGTGATATTCCCGCGGCAGCATTAGCTTTGGTGGCATGCCAAGCAGCTTTAGTGAATTCTCCAGCTGCGTCCCGTGCCGCTAACACCAAACATCGAACATCAATCGACCAGGCCTTCGCAATAACCCTGGATATCGTGGGAGGCTACAAATACAAGGTCAAGCAAACTGTACCCCTTGATGCATACGGCTTCGTTATTCAATCCTTTTGCTACAATATCAGCATTCACTCAAGAATGTTTACCTCTTCGAGCTAAAGATAGAATCAAGAAATGATCAAGTTCACGCACGCTATTCTTCGTGTATGTCTGTACAGGATGCTCGCACGCCACTCCATGTATCCGTAGAGAAAGGGGATATAGCGACAACGCAGTGTTTAATTGCTGCCGGTGCTTCCATAACCGCCAAAGCCAGAAAATTGAATAATGCCACACCTCTTGACCTCGCAGCAAAGAGTCCGTGTCGCGCTATCCTTGAGCACCATGCTTCTGTTTTTGCCACTCTTACTGCTGACCCAGCTGCACTCGTATCTACAGCATTTGTACATTGTGCAGCCCTTTCCACGTCAGAGGAACCAGCACCGGCTATGTCATTGTCATTGAGTGCGTACCAACTGGAGCCATCGTTCCGCTGGCCCCAACCTGCTGCGCGAGCCAAAGTTGTTGCTTGGGCGCGTGATGCTTTCATACTTCAGCTTGCATCCAGCACTGAGCCTTTTGCAGTCTTACCGGATGACTGTGCTGGTGATGTCTTGGAATATCTTGAGATGACAATAACACGCACTGAGTCTTTACAGTACGTTTCGTATCGTATCCTTAGTCGCCTAAGGCACAGGCATGGGTGCGTGCAGTGATCGCAGCTGCAATTGTGGTAATTTCGAAGACCATTCATAAAATTACACTCGTATTGAGCCCTTTCCTTCTCACAGTTTCCATCTCTGATTCAGATGAACACGACAAAGAAGCTGTTTTTGGCCGCCGCGGAAGGCGACTTGGCTGCGGTCCAGGATTGCCTTGCGAAAGGTGTGGACATTGATGTGCGAGCTGTTGATGCTGATTCAATAAACACGGTGCGCGGTACTATATGTGTAGTGGTGTGCGGCTGCTCATAGGATGGTTCAATGAAATCGCTTGATTGTAGAGGGACTTTCGAGCCAAATTATACGACCATTTCCACGAGTAATGCATTTCTTAGACACGACCAATCTACCAATGCTTAATTATAATTTACCTGGTTACATTCCTCTTTGATCTTTGTGGTCGAAGCGCGGCTTCACAGCTCTAATTTACGCCTCGCGCGAAGGCCATGCCGATATCGTAGAATATCTCCTTCAGACGGGCGCTGACACCACGGCCAAAGACGCCGTGAGTCAAAGCTTTTGTGCCCTCAGTCGTCTGCATATCTGAGTTCGAATAGGTCACTTCTTGTAATATACATTTCTATATTTCTTGACACATTTTAAGATTCAATACAGTATACCATCAAGTAATTTTCGTGCCTGCACTCTCGCTTCTCTTTCTCCTCACACTGATGAATTGCGAAAATTTCCATTCCATAGAATGGTAAGACAGCTCTGATTTGGGCTACAGAGTACAGCCGAGGCGAAATCGTTACGATATTTCGTCAAGCAGGCATTATCTTAAGCGATAAAGAAGAAGTGAGCTATATGATTAGTGATTAGTGACCCCTGGAAGGACTCCTTTGCTGTCTTCTTCAAATTGTCCATCATTCTTTTAATTCATTTGTTGTTCCCCCCTTCTTTCCTTCTCCTGTTTCTATTTCCTATTCTATGAACTCTTTTTTTGTACAGTATCGCTGGACTTCTTTCTTTTCGGTCTAGGCTGGCACCACCGCGCTTTTTATTGACCTAACCACGGCTTCGTAATCAGTAAGTTCGTATTGATAAGGCCAGATAACAGAGGCGCCTTTTGAATAAGCGTTGGAGTTGGTACTAAGTTCACTGAGATATATCCATTCTTAGCCCTCCTTACTCAAGCTACAACTCAACTAGAACTCCCAGAAGCCGCCTGGCAGTAGTGAATTACGAATTATTCGCGAACAATGCGCATATAGTACCTCAGTTGTAGATGCAAGCGATCGAAATGCAAAACGCACGCACAGGGCCCGTGTACGGATATACGGGAAACTGTTTCTAAAGATCTGTAGCCACATAGCGACTTCACGGCGCACTTTACACAGCGCTTACCACTAGCGCCTAGCCTCTAGATTGGTAGCCTAGTAGCGCGGATATTGGGCCTGCTGGTAAGGGCTGAAAGTACTACTACCACCCTTGCTGCTGGAGCTTTGCGTCGAATTGCGCTGCATGAGCGCTTGAAGCATCGCCGACGGGTCGGCGTGGCTCTGAGATATAATAAACACGCAAAAAATACAAGTAAATGAGGTTACAAAAAGGTGCGCGACGTCGCAATAATGCTGGGAATTACTGTAGTATCCATTCCTTCGCTTCGAATGCCTTTCTGACGAAACGACTCTGCGCCCAAATGAAGCTTTTGCGAGGAGCACACAAACAGTAGTAGGAAAAACACCCTTATACCTCAAAATCGTCGTCATGGTGGAGCAAAGCCGAGCCAGCTGCTTCTTGCGAGGGCTGCAGCATGAGGCGGAACCGGCGAATCTGGACCAAACAAAGAAAAAAACCGAAGAGATAGTTTTTGAAGGACGGTAGCAGAGTGAAAATGAAAACCAAGCAGCAAAAAAAGTGGCAAATGCTCTTGTTCTCCCCACCAGTTCTTTTTTTACTCCCTGCACTCCTTGCCCACTAATCTACCGTACGATCTCGAGCCATTCATGCTGCTTGCCTGGTCTCTATCTCTCTAAATGCTCAGACACATCTCCATTCTCATCTCGATTCTACACCATTCTATTCGATATACCCAACCCCACCCTCTTCTCACCTCATCGTCGAACGAGTCGGCAAAGAGCTCGGCCTCTTCGGCTTTGGCTTTGGCCGCGCGCTTCCAGCGCCGCGCTTTGGTCAGCTGGCTCACGTCCCCGCGCTCCACCTGCTCGTTCATGCTGACGCTCGCGTACAGGGGCACCACGCCCCTTTGTTTCGCTTTGAAGAAGAACGAGGTGACCTGTTGCCGCAGCAAGGCGTTTTGCGCCTGAAAAGCTGCGGCCTGTGCTGCCGCCCGCTTGGCAGACCTTCCCTGTATCTACAAATGAAGCGAGGGCAAAAACAACGATGCACGTGGCAAAGAAAGAGCGCAGCCACCAAGAACGAGATGGAACCAAATAATGAGATAAGGGGAGTACAAGAAGAGCTGAAGTAATATATAGAAGACGTTGATTAAAGAAGGAAGTAAAACATATTGAACAAACTCGTCACAAACCAACCATGCTGTTCGTGGTCGCCTGCGAGTCTTTGGTCGAGCTTGTGGCTCCTGTCATGGCCGTGCGGCCGCTCGCAACGCTGCTGGACCCGTCGACCGTCGCTCCTCCGTCCACTGTGGACCCGCCATTTCCGCCACTCTTCGTGGCGCCTTTCACTGCTGGTAGGGTACCACTACTGCTGCTGCTGCTGCTTGTGCTGGTCTTGTTGCCAGTGGTGCTATTTCCATCGCCTTCTCTATCGTCGTCTTCTCCTTTTTCGGCGATGGTCTCATTCGGATTGCTAGGGTCCTCGCGGCGCTTCTTGGGCGGGGGTTGCACTAATTTAGCGTATTCGGAGGGCAGATGCCGCGCCACCTGAAAGAAATGGAAAATTGTGTGTAAAGAACTTGAGGAATTCGAAAATTTTAACAAGAAAAATTGGTAATGGCAAGTGGAATAAAAACGAAGTATACTCTGAAAAGAAAGTATAAACTCGGGCAGATGAAAAAAACTATTTACTTGTCACTTTGAATGCATAGGGATAACTACAAACGCACACCTGCTCTAAGAAGTGGTGCAGGTTCAGCTCCCCGTGCACGTATTCGGCTTCGTGGCCTTCCCACTCCCGCACGGCCGCCGCAAAGAACACCAACTCCCGCCTGGCCCACGCGAGTACCTCGGCTGAGGTGGGGTCCCGGAAATTGCGCGGCAATTCGTCCAACGGGTTGTCCTGGACCTAGTGCATGTAGGAGTAGGAGCACAGAGCACGAGGTAAAACACCATGTGAAAAACACACACGACAAGGACAAAGACAAGGAAAGTTAAGGAAAAAAAAAGGTGCTCGCGTTTAGTGCTCTAGTGCTTCAAAAGTGCACACGATATTCATTTTGAGCACTTCAATAGAGAAAGCAGCGTCGATCTCTAGCCCACCAAAGTCCCAAGTAGGAAGCACCTTTCCCGTCCTATATCAAGGCATCCCACACCTACTGTACACTCGACACTTACTACACCCACCTCAATAGTCTCCAAATCTACCAAAGAGCCTAAGCCAATGGGGAGCGCTCTCAGGACGTTGCGTCTGAGGTCGAGCACCCGCAAATTCCGGAGCAAGCTGAGGGACTCGGGCAAGGCGTGGATGATGTTGTTGGACACGTCTAAGGCCCGCAAACAGCGCAAATAGCCGATGGTCTCGGGCAACTGGGTCACCTGAGAAAATAACGAGACGGAAGAAGAAGAAGAAGAAGAAGAAGAAGAAAGAAACAAAGAGATCTTTCAAGGCAGCACAGAAATATTTTATGAATGAGTGTAATAATTCGTCACGATCTCTGTATAAGATAGACATAGGAGGTAACAAATGCACGTTACAGCAACTTCAAACAATTGAACGCGTTTGTTGACGACACACAAACAATTATACCTGGTTGCCCTGGAGTTGCAAGGTGTGCAAGTTCGGAATGAGCCCAAGGGACGACGGAATCGGCGATTTGATGGCGTTGTGGCTCAGGTTCAGCCATTCGAGGGACACCAGGGTCGAGAACGAGGGCGGCAAGCGCTTCAAGTGGTTGTGCTCAAGCTCTAAAGTGCGGAGCGCCGAGAGGCACGCCATTTCCGGCGGCAACTTCGTGAGCCTAATGAGAATGCATCGAGCGGTAGAGGAAGGAGAAGAGAGAGGAAATAAAACGGTGCTCATACTGCACTGGTTTACGCGCAAATCGAAAGTTCAGCGCAAGAACGCACTGCTCCACTCGTTCACTGACTCGCTCATTACCAATGCTCTTACCGGTTGCGCGGCAGCTTGAGCACATGTAACGACTGCAGCGCACCCATTTCGGCGGGCAAGCTGGTCAACACGTTGTCGGAGGCTTCAAGCGTATGCAAACGCCGTAGTTTTCCGATCTGTACAAATGTATATTAGGGAAAATCAGATTCAAAAGACATGTATTTGAACACTCGTAAGACTTCAAAAGAGTGAGAAAGATTTCAAAAGAAAAATGAACAAATTTATCAAAGTTGCGCTATTGTCACAGGCTATTACGTATCACCATTACCATTACCTCTGCGGGAAAATCTTCCATTTTGTTGTGGCTCAGCAGCAAGCACTCCAATTGGAAATTGTTCTCAAACGCCAAGTCCCCTCCGCAGAGGCCTTCCAGCTGGTTGAACCTAATATAGTAATGAGAAGAAGAAAAAGGAGGGAATAATGTTTGCCATTTGTGTAGCATTTCGGTACATTTATAGTCGATAAAGAAGAAGATAAGACCAACAATCCCTAATATAATATCCTAATATACACCACCACCACAAGCACTGCTCTTACCTCAAGTCGAGGCGGTTCATGGCTCCCATGTCGCCGATGGTCCGGGGCGCTCTCCCCACCAGGCAGTTGTGGTGCATCTCGAAGAACTGGAGCTTCGACATCCCTGCTAGAGCGTGATCGTCGACCTAATGTAGCGGTGTATTGCAAGCAACGAAAATCGATACGAAGAAAGGGAGTACTATGACGAAAAGATGGTGAAAGAAGCTGAGCGTTTTTTTTCAACTCAGACTAACGAAATAACAAAATTCTATTCAATCAAAGTGAAAAGGTGAAAACATGCAAACAAAGAATCGAACAAAAAGTACGACTCCACTGACCTCTGAAATGCGATTGTACGTCAAATCGAGGTGACGCAAGCTCACGAGGCCCGAAAAAGAGGCCGGCAAATCGACTAAGTTGTTGTAGGCTAAATCCAAAACCTGAGAGAAATAGAAAAGATGAGAAACCAGGAGGCAAAGCAGGAATGAATGTGATACGCAGACAAGAGCCGCAATATACGATCACATTAATATCGAGACTCTCTTTTTTTCAGGGTTCGTACAGTGGTATTAATCCCAATTCTAGAAATAACAAAACCCAACCTGTAAATTCGACATCCCGCCCGTGTCTTGCGGCAGCGACCCTAACTGGTTGTGCCGCAGCCGCAATTCCACGAGGCCCGTCAAAGGGCCGAAACACCCCGTTTCCGGTAAGCGCTTCAGTTTGTTGTTGAAGATTTCGAGGCGCCGCAGAGAGGTGAGCCCTCCAAAGGTAGGCGGCAAAGTGACGAGGCAGTTGTTGTCGATGGACAGCGAAACGAGCTGGGTTAAACCTTGTTTGGTTGTTATGGTGACGATGATTCACATCGAAATCGAGTATGCATGGGTTGCCACAGAAGAAACAAAAAAGCGTCTGTGAGGGAGTTAAGCTTTTGAGGCGGATTTAAAAGTAAGTAGACACTGCATCGAAAATCAAACAAGACTACTGCGCTACTGATTGCATTCTGAAGGTATCACTACTCATCATGTAAAAATCAAGCATGTGACAAAAACAAGCACAATGGTATTCCGTCTCTTATCTAAAATGAATTATAATCACACACACTCTCCAATACATACCGTTGATTGGGTGCCCCCATTCCTCCGGTAAGGACGGCCCGATTTTGTTGTGGCTCAGCCGCAGGATTTGGCAGTTGGCTAGTTGCTGCAAGCCCTCCCCCGATGCGATTTGGTTGTGCGACCCGTCGAACTTCAAGAGACCTTTGGAAAAGGAACAATTGCGCGTGTGACGATATTATCCAAATGAACAGAATAGAGGAAGGAGATTCAACGTAGTATAAGAATGGGAAAAGAGGACAGTTGAGAGATAACGTGAGCTAGAAAGATCAAAAAGCTGAAAGTCATCACTTCATAAAGGACTCATCAAAGGCAAAATGTCTCTTCAAACGATGCCATGCGTGTGGCAATACATGCGCACTTACCGACGAGTTGAAAGAGCAGCTGGTCGTCGAGAACGCCTCTCAAGAAGTTGCGCGACACGTCCAACGACAAGAGCTGCCCCAGGGCTACCCGCGGCTGCGGCACCCCCTTCATGCCCTGATATAAGAATAGCAACAATAGAACAGAAAAAAAGGCGCATAAGCAATACAAGTACATTTAAGCCTATTCAATGCATGCATCGAAATGTTTGCATGCTTCAGAGATGATTGAACTACTGTGCCTCAATATTACAGAGAAAATTTTATTTTCGTTCACAAACTACATGACGTTGTGCAAACCTGCTTGCTTTTGGGGTCTAAAAAGTCGCCCAATTTGTGCATCCCTAGACCCGTCAGCTCCAAGTAGTCGGCCCCCACTGAGGCTCGCAGCTTTTCTTTTCGCTCCCGCTCTTCCCTCTGCATGTCAATGCTGGTCCTTAACAGCAACGCTTCGCGCTCTGTGCGTTGGCTGAGGGTGAAAGAGACAAAAATATAAGAGAAGATTGATAAATAAAATTACGACAGAAGCTTATGGAAGAAGAAACGGAAAAGTGGAAACGAATAAGATGCATCGAGATAATCAAGGAATTGCAATGCTCGCTGTATGTCATTTTACTTTCACACCGAGGGCTTATGTCTGCGCTAAATCTCAACTTCCGCTCCTTTTCTTGGGCTTCACAACGCTCTACTGTATAAATAAACACCTATATAGTATGTATACACATGCATGCATCTCTTTTACCGTTGCACGCGAGCTTGGTGCCTGGCCAGCCGCGTGGCCAGCACCTTGGCCTCGGCCTCCCGCTTCTCCCGCATCGCCGTTTCTTCCTTGTACTTGATGGCCGCCCGGCGACGCACGTCCGCTGCGGCCGCGGTGGTCTCTTCGTTCGCGGCCCATCTGCGTGGAATAAAGGTTAGGGAAGGGGCAATTCAAGGAAAATACAAATAATAAGAAGAGAATGGCACAGGACAAACACACAGTCAACGCAAGGGCGTGCGCGCTGCATCGAATCCAATTCAAGCATCAAAAAGCGTTTCATTCATTCATGCACGAATATATACCGGTCAGCTTGCTCCTTTTCCGCGCGTCGCTTCTCTTCTTCTAGGACGGCTTGCAGCGTGGTTTGCACGCTGCTCGGTAAGAATTCGCCCTCGCGTCGGAGCAGAGTCTCCAAATGCTTGGCTCGCCCGCTGCTGCTCCCCGCCACTACCGTAGCACCGGCTGCTAAGCCGCTGCCGAGGGACATCATTTGAGACCACGCTTTGGAGGCAGCGCTCTCCGAACCACCGCCTTGACCACTGCCATTGCCACCTTCACCTGCTTCGCCGTTTTTCGAGGACTTCTTTATCTTTTTATTGCCGAAGATCGCAGAGCTCGACTTCCGAGCCAATTTACTCAACAGCTGCATCCCAAAGGACTCGTTTTCGTCGTAATCATCATCTTCATCGCTCCCCTCTTCCTCCTCCTCATTACCATCGCCTTTCTTCTTTCCCATATGAGCAGACGGCGTGTCTAACCGGTTCTCGTCTCCTTCTGCTTCTCCCTGATCGGCTCCCTTTTTTCCATCGCCCCCCGAGGAGGAGGAAGAAGCCGACGACGACAGGAAATGCGACGCTGTGCGGGCTTTTTTCGCTTCGACTTCGGCTTTGGTGGGGGGGTACCGTATCGTGCGTCGCCACAACTCCTTAGAAGGGTCGCAAAGTTCCAGAAAAGCGTCCACGAATGAAGGCCAGGAAACGCCCCCTGTACCGTCGCAATGATCAACAAACGCCGTCCCTAACGCGCTGTCGTCGATGTGCGGCAGCAAGGACTTCATCGCGTGTTCGTAGCGGGGCTGGTCCAGAACGCCGTTCCTGTTTTGGAACAATAAATAGATGAATGGTGTGTGATGGTTTATGGGATAAAAAAACGTACAATGGATTTATGTCAAGACGCGAAACGAAAATAGAAATACTGAAATCAATAAAAGTAGAAAAGAAAGACTGAAATCTTAAAATTGTCGAAACTAGATCACAAGTCTCCGATTTTATACCTTCCAGGGTCGAAGGCACTGAAGGCGTCGTGCGGCGTCAGGAAAGCAGGCGCTGCTTGCAGTAGAGGCAGCTTGTAGAGCAAGAGCAGGGCCACGGCAAAGGAGTCAGCGTCTAAGCCTGAAACGCCGAGGCCGTACTGGTCGCAGATCTGATAGAGAATGAAATAGAATAGAATAGAGGAATGCGTCAAAGCAGAAGACAATACGAGGTGTACGTTCCTTAGTGGCATATTAGAGAGGGAGGGGGAATTGCGATACTTCTGTACAGTAGTGTGCTTTGAAAAATAGCTCAAACATTTAGTATCACACCATCGCAACGACAGCACCATAGATACAAATTCATAGCCCTTTTTGATTCGGTGATAACTATAAATAACATCATCGTCACATTTTGTACATCTTCAAAATCATACCGCGTCGTGGATGAGCTGGGAGCGAGTGGGCAAACACACCACGCCACACTGCCTCGCGAGAATGTCGTCGAAAAGAGCCCGGTCGATGCGCTTAATCTGGAAGGAGACAGATGAATAAAGCAGTTGAGGTGAAAGGAAGGTTCCAAAAAAGAAAGAAGGAAATGGAAGTACAAAGACTGTCATATGATTTACAGAACAAAAACCTTGGACGCATACCATGGCACAAAAGCCGCGATATTTTCATATCGTGCCAACAGAAAAATCAAGAAGAAAGAAGGTGGGAATATTTCACATGACCATCCAACTACTCTGACACACTTTTGTTCATTACCTTGCTAGGAGGGTCCCCGTGTTTCTTGAGCGCCATCGGCGTCAGCTCTTCTTCTTCCCCAATCCCCTTCTCCTGCCGCCATAGCGCCTGTTTCCGAGCGTTTTCCGCTTTGAAGATCTTTTTGGCGAGCAGGCGGCCGTTCTCAATGTTGTCTAAAGTCCGGACCTCTTTTGCATACCTGTATGTGAAGCAGTAGCAGTGTTTGTAGTACAAAAACAAGGATGAAGAGATGTTGTTTAACATCAAAAAGAAAGAGTCCAATTTGACAGGTAATCAAGGGGAAGCACCACACATCAATATCAAGACATGCACCGCGGAAAGGATTTCACTGTCTTTGGTCTCTAAAATCGTAAAATTGTAAAGAAAAGGGCCCAACGCTATGTATCGTACACGGCATTTCGGATTGACTGGCGCGTTAAAAGCAAAAGAATGATTTGCACTCACCCATCCGACCAGTGGTGCTTTCGGTGCTGGTGTTTTGGCTTTTCTTCCTCTTCTTCTCCTTCTTCTCCTTTTTCGCCTACCTCGTCTTCTTTCTTTTCACCTCCTTCCTTCCCGTCTGCTGCAGGCTTCTCTCCACCTTCGACTCCTTTCTCCAACATGGCTCCTTCACTACTAGGTGCTGCCACCACTGCATCGGAGGGCTCCTTTTTCGCCTTGTCTCCCTCAGTATCTCCTACTTCTTTGTTTGCTTCACTTTTAGCAGCGGCTTCCTTCTTCTTCTTCTCTTCGCCATCTTTAGCTTCGGTTCCCTCTCCTTCTTTAGCTTCTTGGCCTTCTCCTTTCTTGTTTTTCTTGTTCTTTTTGCTCTTCTTTCCTTGGCCTTCCTTCTCTTCCCCTGCCTTTCCTGTATCTTCCTTCTCCTTGCCCTCTTTCTCGTTGCTTTCACCATCTTTCTCCTTCGGCTTGTGTTTGTGCTTGTGATGACCTCCTCCTCCTCCACCGCCTCCACTAGCACCTCCGCCTTCTTCCCTGGCCTTCCGCCTGGCTTCCCTCTCCGCTGCGCGCATCGCGCGGTCTTCTTCGGCCTTTCTCTCCGCCTCTTCGGCCGCCAATTTCGCGGCGAGCGCATCCGCGGCTTCTTTCAACAAGCGAGCTTTCTCCGCCGCAATGTCGTCTTTCACGCGCTGTTTCAGGACCTTTTGGTTGTGCTTGACGGCTCGTTCGCGTTCGCGCAATTCGCGTTGCGTGCGCTGCAATGGGGTTTCGTGCTTAGGAACCGCCTGTTGGGTTATGATTTATAGTTTGAAAAGAAGAAAAAGGTGGATACAAACTTACCAGCAGCATTGAAATATAAAGAAGACGTCAAAGAGAAGAAAAGATGGAGAAACCTACGTTTAGGTGTCAACCTATTCCGTGTTTATTCACCCACTGTAAACACGCGCTACGTGCGCACTCATGAATGCAGCAGCACTAGTAGTGGCAAGCAGCCATTGATAAGCCTCTAGTACACTCCTTCGTTACCTGCCCCGTGAGTCGAAGCATAAACTGCGTGCCTTTCGAGGGCGTGTTCGCGCCGCTGCTACCTGGTGACCCTGCCCGTATACTCGTGGTCTTGTCTTCTAGCGCTAGCAACGCAGCGTCACCACCCTCTTTGCCCTTGTTTTTGCTGCTTCCGCTTTTCGCCGCCTTTTTCTCTAGTAGCGCTTCGAGTTGTGCTTCTGCGCTCAGTTCTTCTTCGTCTTCGGGCTTTAATGCTCGCTCCAACTCCTCGATGCGCTTGGCCTAATATAATAAAAGGGATAGTGATTTGAAACGAAGAATCACAGAGAGATCGCGAGCTTAAGAAAGAGCACTCGAAAGTGGGTTGGCTGGTGTTAGTGTAGTCAACGCTAAGAGAACAGAAAGATGCACGTAACGCTAAGAGTACAGAGGGCAAGAAAAGGGGACAATTTCGTGTCGTCAACAGTAGCAAGCACCCCCCTATTTTTACCTTTTGCTGCTGGAGCACGGCTTCCATGAACCGGCAGTGCTTCAAGTTGGAGTGGGCCAACGCGCGCACGGTGCCTCTTAGCGGCTTGATGTCCGGAGGCTGCACCACCAAACACGCCACGATCTCGCCCGGGTCCACGCACAAGAGCTAGTGCGAGGCACCAGGAAGAATACATGTAGTGGGGGTAGTGAGGGCACGTGTGTGCATAGGCAGAAAAGATGCTTGTAAGTAAATGCTAAGAATAAGAAATGAGTGAGGAAGTAGAAAGTAAATAAAGAAGAAGCAGATGTATAAAAAAATCAAGACCAAAAAGCCGTGATCTGAGTACTTAATTCAGCAGACATAAAGGGCTTTTTTTAAGAAGTCAGCCTTCAACAACACGATTCAGCACTTCCTCAATTTGCCTTCTTGTTGGATTACCTCTTGTTCGAAGTCGGCCCCGCCCCGGTGCTCGAAGCGAACGTCGTGCAGGGCAGCGCGCAAGCTCTTCAAGTCGTGCTCGTTGAAGTGGAACGGGTCAGCCTTGAGGCCTTGGTCGTTGACCAGTTGAGCGATGGCCGCTTCGGCGTCGCTGCCGTTCGCGAGGTCACCTCTGTAGAAGTATCATTTAAATAAAGGGGAGAAGAGAAGAGAAAGGTTCATGCATGGATTGCGTTCACAGTCAACTAAGAGCAGGTTGACACAAAAAAGAAAGCATTCTAAAATGAAATG
>Ga0307982_1001854_pt1 | contig 17186 bp, 22 predicted proteins | sample OrgLakmetagen989_FD_201847 | JGI IMG/M metagenome (GOLD analysis project Ga0307982, IMG submission 201847) | Saline water microbial communities from Organic Lake, Antarctica - #989 | ecosystem: Environmental > Aquatic > Non-marine Saline and Alkaline > Saline | place: Antarctica: Organic Lake... | reverse complement strand
CCAATGCCCCTCTCCCTCCTGAATCATTCCGCACTTGCTTTGTTTGCGCAACGCACGCGCATTCCCACTTCTGCCCGCAGCATTGGCTTCTGTGCCATTTGGGTTTGTATTAGTTCGAGTTCGATTTTCTGCCAAAATGCGATATCAGTGGAGAATTTCATCTGACGCCCCTTGTGACTCGTGACGAGGCCGATATGGCTCTCGGGCAGCTGGCAGATTATTCATTGTGGCTTCTCATACCCTCGAACCTGGGTTTGACTCAAAGAAATCAAATTATATCATCATAACCAATAGGAAGTGAGCTCATTCAAATTTAATCAATTCCTTGAAACGCCACGCGACGACGCGACGACACGAGCTGTTAAACTTGTGTGTGAAAGGGTGTCTTACCTCCTGGTCCCTAAAACGAATCTTCCCGTCGGTCCCGCCCGCTGCCATCGACATAAATTCCTTCACATGGTAATGCTATATTTCATTTCAACTTATAAGGTCCACCTTAGTCGAATGGCCGTCTGTGGGGTTTGAACGCTAGTAGATGCTCTAGTATCAAGTCTGCAGTGGGTGCAGCTGCCTGCGGACAATAACACACCAAGGCGAGATGGGTAATATATTCTGAATGCAACAATCGATGAAAGAAGAATCAAGCACTAAATTTGCCAAGTTTTGTGAGCTCATGATTCACACCGGGGCTATCGTATTCGAATACCGAACAGCAAAATGACAGCGCTTACTTAACGGGAAGTAAATCGTAAACACCAACACTTACAGAGGTCTGACGGCCTTACTGTGCGGATGCATTGGCTCGCGGCAAGTAAGTAGTCATGGCCAATCAAAAATTACGCCAAAAAGGCTAATCATTAGCTTTTCTGGTACTCTTGAGCTCCAAGAAGGTAAGTACAGCCCGGCTGCATGGTCGAGATCTAGGACAGTCAGCATGGGTCGTAGAGGCAATGGAAAATAATAATAGGCACAGATTAAGCTCTATTACGTCATATGATAATGCTCGACAAGTAATTGTGCGGTCTAAGCTTTAAATGGTTGCGTTCTTAGGCTTTTACGCCGCCGCGGAGCTGAGCCATTTTGTGGAAATTGTGCCGAGAGTGCCAGTGTCGGCAGTAAAATTTGTCCGTTGGTATTTAGGATATGGCCTTTTCCGGACGACAGAATTACTCTACAGTAGTACAGATACAGATATACTGTACTGTATGTATTTAAGTGCTACCGTGCTAGCTAGACCTACTGTATACTGTATGTTTTGTCCTACAGTAGTGTAAATAAACTTATGTCTGACAGTTGGCGTTGACGTAAGAGTTTCAGAGAAGTGTTCAATAATTTTAATTTTTGTGCACCCTTCCTCCTTCCCTCCCTCCTTCCCTCCCTCCCTCGCATTCTTCTGGGCCTCCCGAGGGGCGCTAGACTTATCCTAACAGAAACAGAGAGAGGTGTCCTTAAGTAGGCAACAGCAAAAGACACTGTTCACTGAGCTTCGAAGTACTCAGAGTTCGCTTGAATTCATGTCCTTATTTTTCTGGTCTCTCCGAGAGGAGGGGCTGGATTTGATAAGGAACAGAACAGGGTGCCATCTAGTCGGTGTCTGCTGAGTCTCTCGGGCCTTACTGAAAGCCGTTCTCGTGGTAAAAAATTAACCTCGAACTCGAACGAATGTAACCTCAAATGAAACAGGAGCCTATACAGCGGGCAGTGGGAGGCCGAGCGACTCAATTGGAAATGGACCTTCCCTCTCATCCTGAATAAAACGTCCCACGCGCAATCATTTTTTTTGCCCCACCCCAAGGGGGGGCTTGATTTAGTAAATAAAAGGTTGGGTTCCAGCGGATTCGATTCCCTGCTCGAACTCCGTTCAGGTTTCGACATAATTTTCCGTGATGGCGCATATGCCATCGCTGAAGGTAGGTCGAAATGGCGATCGTAGACGTACACGAAGCCGAACTTTGTTATGCAAGAGAGAGGGCACTTAGCCCAGTCCGACTTGTAGCTCTATGCCGTTTGTTGATGTTTCTATGCAATTGGGGGCTTTGATCTAATATGATCTAATGTTCCACTGCCTCGAAATTATGAGAACTGGAACTGAACTGCGCAATACACAATACAAATCCAAACGATACAAAAGCCAATGCTGCGGATACAAATATACGTAGGTGCATGCGATCGGTGCGCGCAAGTCAAATCGTAAAGGGGAAGTGTGAGTGTGAACGTGGCAAGAAGTGCCTCTTAGAACTAGACGTAGGTCGCTGCTGCGTGACTATTTTTGCGTTGATTAAAGCACGCCGCTGTTTTTGGTTTACTCGAAGTGTTGTGGAGACGAGGAGATGGCGTATCATTTTCGCGTGTGCAAGCGGATTAGTATACTAAAATTTTGCTGTGTGGCTGATAGTTGCGCACTTGAATCATAAATAAACCAAAACCATCGAAGCCATATTAACATCAATATCCAGAGCTACAGCAGCAAAACAATAATTCAGTCGCCCTATAAATACCAGTTGATATATATGTAGAAATTTCTTTGACCTCAAGTCCTTCTGAGTAAGTTCGCATTGGTCCATCATTCCAAAAATATAACTATGATGGCGCTCCAATGAGACCACATTTATTAACAATGGCGGACTTGAAGTGCAGGCATAAGGCACATGTGCACTTGCACTTGCACGTGGAGTGCTGAGGAAATATGTACGAGGCCCTCGCTAAATACCAGTAGATCAGACGCCTGCGCTCCTAATCTTTCGCCGTGCTTCCTTATTTGGGGAAATATATACACCACCGAGGAGTACGCAGGTGTCATACGTCGAGGCCGTCCATCATGAAGATCATTTCCGCGGAAGATCGCTTGCGAGTCATCATTCCGCCAGTGCGAGGCTGTGGGGGCGCGCAGTTTGGCTCGCCGAGCTCACCTCCCGGTGCCGTCACTGGTCGCCGCGCATGTTGGAGCCGCAGGTACATTTGCTCGTCGGCCGAGTTGCATTGTTGCGCCACTTCGTCTTCCGCACGTTCACCCTCGAGCACGCGCTCCATTACGCGGGCTGAAATAGCAATGGGTTTTGACGCTGGACGCCGCTCAATGCTTTTGTGAGTGCTGCTGCGGGGTGGGCGGCGCGGAATTGAGGAAGTAGAGTCTTTCTCAGCGCGGTCGGTGCGGTGAGTGCTGGGGCGAATCACAGGACGTGGCTGCGGTTGCACGCGCATATTGCCCCCCGCAACATCATGTTTGCTCCCAGCACAACTTTCTTCTATTTTTGAATCGCTCTGATCACCCTGAATCCGCGTCGTTCGCGGAGCTGGGCCTTTTTGAGCTAGTGATGACTGCGGGAGGCCTGAGACACTACCCTTGTGCATCGCAACAGTAGCAGCAGTTCGAGAGGGTGTTAGGGCCGCCGCCGGGATATCTCTGCAGGACGATCCGATGGCTGCAGCAGTGTGAAATGGTGGTTCCATTCCACTCCTCGATTTTTTGCGTGCTTCTTGTAGCTGCCGGGGGTGCACTTATGCCATGGTTTTGGGTTTCCACCAAGGGAGTTTTGTTTCAAGATTTTGCAAGACTAAGTGGTGTCATAAAAAAACAGCGAGTGCTCAAGTCGAGTCACGTCCTATCACCTGTTAACTTAGGAAGTTGACAACGTCGAATCAAAGTCAGAGCTTGTTTCGAGTCCCGTGTCATCTCTGTGATGCCGGTCGTGACGTCGTGACAGATGACACGAAGCTGAACAAAATAATTTTCTCGGGAGGAAGAAAAGTCCGCGAACAAGCAGAACGAAGACGACTGATGATGTGTGTGGAAATATATTACACTAATATTATATATTCATAAAAATACGTGATAGCGTGATAGCCCTACAGTAATAAATATATAGCGCTCAAGTCGCAGGTCACAGGTAGAAAGTGGATATAACGGGGAGAAGCGCGCCGTCTTAGCCGTCTTCGAACTGGAGCTCACATTTACCAGTCATAACTTGTTGAACCGAGCTTCAATACAGGGCTTCATCTTGCAGCTTCATCTTCGGCGGACCGCTTGTGTGTGAATCGTCAGCTGGCCATGCACACGCCACAACAACGGCGGCTGCCGCCTGAGCCGGAGACACGAAGCGTAGAGGAAGTGATGCTACAGCGCCGGCTTACCAAAATTCAGGGCGAGCCCAGCCACTCTGCTCCTTCGGCAAGGAGTCGCTTACCAAGCGAGGTAGCCTGACTTGAGTCTTTTTCTGCCTCACGTGCATTTTATTTTTAGCTTTATGACACCTTGTTCCATCAAGACCACTGATAGGACCGTTGTGCACGCAGCTCTCAAATGCCTAGCAGGGTAGGCGCACTCATGAGCACCTTACTTTGTTCGTACTTCTCTCGAACGCATTAGGCAACGAGCAAGCGCGCTACTCAGCGAGCCAGCGCTGTCGAGATGCAGCGGCGTCAGCACCGGCTACCTTCAGGAGGGTTCCTGCCCCAGCCCCGTGCGCACACTCCTTCCACCCCTTTGGCGCCCCTCTCGCACAGCGCTACTAGCTACGGCGGTGGCCACCACAGCCAACAACAAAGCCAGCCTAGCCTGAGCGGAGACCATTTACTTGGGCACGTCATGCCAGGCAGCGGCGCCGTGCGTTTCACCGTTGGCGGGTCGCCGCAGAGCGCGGGTTTCGGCGGCCAGGCTTCCCTGCACTCGGCTGGCATGGCGGCGTTTGGTGGAAGCGGCTTGGATCTTTCCAGAGGCAATCTTAGCACGGGCGGTGGCACTAGCGGTGGCACTAGCGGCGGCGGCCTTAGTGGCAGCGCGGGTGCGTTCTTGGGGGCGTCGTCGCCGTCGTCGTCTCCGCAGACCTGGTCCTGGTCGTCCGCTGCTGACGCGCCAAATGCGTGGGGCTTTGGGACCCCCGGCAGCGCGATCCACCCGGGGTATACCCCTATCCCCCCGGTCAAAGCCAGTGCCGTGGCCTCGGTGCGCGCGGCCGAGACGGCGAAAGCCAATGCCCTGGCGGAGGAAGCCGTTGCGGCGCTGGCCGCGAAGTGCGACGCGCTGGCCTCGAAGTTGGTGGCGGTGGAAGCGCAGCTGGCGGAATCCGAGCGAAAGCGGCTGCGCTCCGTGAACCCCGACGACTACGACGATTTCGACGACGGTGGTGAGGGTGGTGAGATGCCAGGCGATGTCAATCAAGAGTTTGGTCGGCCGAGCCGCGGCGGTGGCAGCGGTGGCGGTGGCGGCTTGCTGTCTGACAACGATGATGACGTAGGCGAGTTTGGTGGTGGTGGTGGTGGTGGTGGCGGGCGGCATTCATCACAAGCAGTTTCCAGGGGCAATTCCAAGGCCAACACCACGAAGATTAGCAGTGGTAAAAGCAATGGGTCTAGGTCTGCAGCGCAAGCCAACGCCGTGTCGAGGCTCGAGTCGCAAATGGAAGGGGTCCGAGACAAGCTCGGCCAACTGCGAGAAGTGTTCCACGCTGACGTGAATGAAGGTGAATAGAATTTTGCAAAGAAAGAAAAAGGAAGGATGGGGTTTTCCAACAATATGGTATTTTTCGCCGAGATTCCTTGAACTTCTTGTCATTTGGGGTTTTCTCTCTTTAAAAGCAGGAGTGCGTATGAACTCTACTGTAGTTGCTCATGTTCATTGTCTCACTTACTCGTTCGTTCGATCATTCTTTCCTTTCGTTCGTGTCATTCACACAGAGGACGTGCGCGAGCGGAGCGCCACCTATTTGCAGCAGCTGTACCGGCGGCGGCTCATGCAGCGGCGCTACCGCGCCATGCAAGCGGCTACGGCGGCCTGGCGCAAGCGGCACGCCGCAGAACTGGTGCTGATCGTGCAGCGCGAGCTGGACCGGCAGCGGCGGATCAAACTGAAAGTGCAACAGCTCACCACCATGCAAAACATGCGCCTGTGCCAGGTGAGCATGGAAAATTGCCGTGGTTGACACACACGAAGTACACCATGAATCGACGGGGGAGGGGTTTATCGGAGCGCCGATTTGTCTTCAATTTTTACTTTTATTTTTTCCTGCATACACATCTTATGTTCATTCCTGGTGAAATTTTGTGGCTCCTCCTTGTTTGTCCTGCAATCTGCATTTATTCTTCCTCCTTGTAATTTGACATTTGTTCGTACACATTTCAGGCGGTGTTGAAAGCGTGGGAAGGCGAAATGCGAAAAGGCGCCGCGCTCCGGGGCCATGTGAAGGGAGCGGTCAACGTGATGGAGGGGGCTATCAACCACCGGTGGCTGCGGCAAGTGGTTCGGAGCTGGCGTAGCGTGGTGGATGGGCCCAGCTCCAAGAAAGCGTGTCTGCACCGCTACAACGCCAGGCGAGACGCCGCGAGAGCGGCCCTGCAAGTGAAGGTGAGGGGTTATGTTGTTGAGTTTGTGAATGATAAGGGTGTCCATGATAAGGAATAGGAGAAGGGTGTTGATTTTAAGCATGCGCGTGTACGACAAATGCGTTCTCTACCTTTCGCACTTCCACATGAGCTGTTATTTCTCTTGTGCGGCTACAGCTTTGGTTGCAATGGTTGCCTAAACTTCTTATTTATTTGCTATTTTTTTGGTCTCATATTAGGTGGTGGAGGCGGCAGAGGCTACGGCCCGTTTGAAGCACGGGGGTCAACTCCCACCCGGCTGGGAGCCTCCGTCACCGGGCCTGATTTCGGCCCAAGACGTGGCCGAAGAGGTGAACCGACGGCTGTACAACGACTTGGTGCAGCGGAAGCGGTTTCATTGCTTGGTGCAACACTTGGCGGGATTGAAGGTGGGCGCAGCCACGCACGCATTCCTGTTTCTGTTGCGATTGGTACATAAGTGATGAAAAATAATCCAGGATTAGTGAGGCTATGTGCGCTTTGCACTGGACCTTGCCTCTTTAGCTAGCATAAGCTACTTTCCGTCTTTGTCTTACACTTTTCAATTTGCTTCATCCATCGATCCTCCATGTGTTCCCCCCTACCAAAAGGACGGAGTCTTGCAAGCGCGCGAGCGTCAAGCCACGGCAGTGCGGCACCATGCCCTGGCCCTGTGGCGCCTGGTGTTCTACCCCTGGAGCGACTGGACCCATGTCCGGGCCAAGGGCTTAGACCGCAAGCAGTGGCGCGGGCCGCGGCGCTACGAAGTGCCTTACAACCGGAGGAGGGTCGACACCTGGGCTCGGCACCGCATCTTGCGAAAGGTATGGGCGGAGAGTGGGCAGAGCGGGTAGAGAGAGAATAGTGCGCAGAGGGAGGGAGAGAAGAGAGGGAGTGGCTCGAGAAGTGAGGGTGTGCGTTGGAATGGGACCGTGGCTAAATTTGCGCCTGTTCCTTTGATAGCTGACTTTTAAAATCATTTTCTCGTTCTGTTTCTTTCTCCTCCCTCTGTTTCCTCCGTTTTGCGTCTTTTTTGTTCTTCTCACTTCCACTGCCTACAAGGTGGTGCCCGCGTGGCGAATCGCCGCTCACCGCTACGCCACGGCGCGGGTGCTGGAGCGCGAGCAAATCACGCGTTTTGGCGCAGCGCACATGGCGGCGTGGCGGGAGCGGGCGGTGCAGCAGCGGCAGTGGCGGCGCGAAACCGTCACCACTTGGAAGGCGGTGGGGCGCCGGCTGATTGAGCGGCCGTTTCGGGCGTGGTTCCTGTGGGTCGACGAGCGGCACAAAGTTAAGGTAAATGCAGACTGAAACTAGAGAGGATGGAGTGAGGAATTCCTTTTCTACATACATGTGCGCCTGCGTGAAATACACCACCACGGATCGTTGTCAGCTTTCTTCGATATTCTGGTCTCTATACCCTCTAATTTTTTGCTTCAAAGTAATCGTGCGAAATTTCAGGATTTCCACCACATTTTCCTTCGTTCTGCTCCTACTTTATTCGTGTACTATATAGGTGGACAACGAGCGTCTCCTGTCGCAGTACCGCCGCCTCAAGAACCGGGGCCTGTGCTTCAAGGTGCTGCGCACCTGGCGGCACCAAGCGGTGTTTGGGCGGGTGGAGGGTCTGTACAGCCGGACCGAGTTGATGCGGTCGCTGGAAGAGCAGAAGCAGCACGCCAAGTCCTTGGCCTACCAGGGCACCAAGTTCGCCAGTGCCATGGAAGAGTCGTCTAGACAAGTGGCGGAAGAGCACGAAGCGGTGAGTGAAGATATGAACGTTTCTTTGTGCCTTTGCGTTTGCTCCTGCTTTTGCTTGTTTGCTTAAAACCTCTTGTTCATGTTCCTTTGTTTTTGTTTCTCTGCCTTCGTCTTGTGCCGACATGCCAAGCTTTCCCTTTTTCAACACTACTTGCCCTAATATATGTATTTGCATATGTCATATCACCGTCCTCAGGTGAAGGCCCTGGAGGCCCAGCTGGAAGGCCGCGAGCGCGAAGTGCAGGCTTTGCAGATGGCCTTGCACCACTGCGAGATGGACGTGGTCCGCATGCGAGCGGTGGTCGACAGCGTTGCGCAGGTATTGTATATTAGGGAAAGTCATTTTTGGCGGTGCTGTTCTGTCACATCCTTCGCACCCTCGTTTCTATCCTATTACATTCTTTTCTCCTCCTTCACCCATCATCATCAACTCCCCCCCCGAAATAAAGGTGCAACCTACGGTCGTGAACCACTTGTTAGCCTTACAGCCCTCCTTTGGGTTTCCCGACCGCCAATTGGACGATTTGGCGATGCTTCGCGGGGAGTCCGACGCCCAGGAGGCGCAGGACGCCGCCATGGATAACGCAGAGGAATGGATGGAAAGCCACGGCGACCAATTGCAGGACGTCAAAAAACGCCGCGCGGAGGTCGGTGAGCGCAATTTGTCCGTTGGAGAAAAGGCGATTCTGGCCGCGGGCCTCGCCCACGAGACCACCTTACGGCAGGGCGCCGAAGGCAGTGCGCAGAGCGCTAACATCACCGCTGCGAACAACCGGCTGCCCGATGCTGCGGCGGCGGCGGCAGAGCGCGTCAGCGCTACCGAAGCGGCGAATGCTGCTGATGGTGCCACTTCAGAGGGAGGAGGTGGTGCCGCGGCCAATTCTCCGTTGCGGTTAACTCCAGGGGACAGAAGTGACTCCATGGCCACCACAACAAGCGCCGAACAGCTATCTCCTGGGCAGCAGCCACAGTCACCATTGCAGTCGTTGTCTTCCTCGGATTTGGCGCCCCTGGAGCTGCCCGGAAGTGCGTCGTCGTCGCAATCGATGGCTTCTCCAGGCAACATCAGCAACATGAACGGTGGGGGCGCAGGCGGCGGGGGAGGCGGCAACAACGGGGGCCTGGCGACGGAGCGCAGCGACCTGGGAGGCAGCGCGATGGACACCAGCCGGAGCACCAGCAGCGCGCGCACGGCCAACGGGCGGAGGCGCACCTCGCGTGGGGGCCGCAATGGCAATGGGGGTGGCGGCGGCGTGAAAGTGGTCTACAAGGAAGCCCCCCCGCCCATGGTGGAAGCGGAGCGGTCGGCGCTGGAAAGGCTGCAGTTTGCCTTCAGCCTCGTGAACTTCAGAGAGGTAGCAGCGTGCTTGGCACTCTTCTTAATTTATCAGTCATAAGCTTGACGCAAGCGCCAACGCACTTCGGTTGATAACTTTCAGTTCTTGGCGCAGATACTGAAGAGCTGCACGCCAACAATCAATTAATTTTCTGTCTGCTTTTACTCGGCACATACACTCGTCTACAGGTAACCGAATTTGGAGGCGAGGACTTGTACAAAGAGATCAAAGCGCCTGGTGGTGGGGCTGCTTCGGTACAATCCGAAGAGGATGACAACCAAAGCGAAGATTTGGGGTCCGTGGCTGCTAACACGGCTGAGGTGCGTGTGCAACCAAGCTCCTCTTCTTGTCATAACTTCTTCCCTTCTCTTGTCGCCACTTCTGCTACTTTTGTAGCCGTTCCTCTATCATCGTATTCGCTCACTCTCTTTTGAAGACTTCATGCAATTTTTTTAAAACCATTCTTATTCTGTAGTCCTTGATTTGCTTTGCCTCTTCTTCGTATTACTTTAATTTTCTCTCTTCTTCCTTCTCTCGTTAGAACCTCGCGAGGCAGTATGAAACGAACGAAATGATGCGGCAAGACCTGGTGACCTTGCACGGCTGCTTGGAGTTCGTGCGGACGGGCCTGACCGACGCGCTGCCTGAGCCGATGAAGAAAGAATGGATGAAAACTGCTGGCAAAGGCCGCGCCGGGTACGTGTGTATGTAATCACGACAAATGAGTGCACGCATGCATGTGGTTGCGTTACGAAGTGCCGTCCTCGTGCAAAGCTGATGATGATAATGCCAACTCAACCACTCGTCTGAGACTTCCGTCTCCTTTTCTATGCCATGCCATGCCATCTCATGTTTGTTCACCCGCATGCCCACATGCACGTACCTACTCTCTCTCTCGTTCCCTCTACCACGCTCAAAACCTCGAACAGGTACGCGGGCCGGGACTGGGATCAGCTGGTAGGGCCCTCGTCGGTAGTCAACCACGGCTCCAAGACCTGGCAAGACTTCATGCGAGCAGTCACCGCCAAATTGCCGGAGAGTCGACGCACGCGCACCGTAAGTAAAGTCTTCGTCTTCATCATCACCATGCCATAGTCTATGCACTCTTGCCTGCTCTCTAGATGAATTATTCGTCCTTCTCACTCCCTATTCTACACTTGAATTCTTCGTCTGCATCATCCCAACTGCACAAGGTTGGCGATTCGCTCTCCAATCGTTTCGAATCAGCGCATAACCGGGCTGAAGCTACCGCGTCTAGTTTGTACGGAGCTTCACTGGACACCGACTCGCAGATCTCCCTGAAGGTCAACCCGTACCAGCAGCGCGTCACCGACGACGACTTCCGCCCAGGCACACCCGACCCCTGGCCCATGCACCTGCCTCAGGTATCAGGAATATAAAAAGGAAAACTTCTCTGTACATAATTTTTTTTGTTTTTCGTCATGGCCGTACTTTCGAATTGAAATTTTACTTTTTTGCTTTCGTCAATGTATTTCTCTTATATGCTTACCTGTTGCTCCCTTTTAACACTTCCCTTTGCTTTCCCTTCTGTTCATTGAAGCAGCCCGGCGGCAACCCGGCCAGCCAGCGCGACGCCGAAATTGCGTCGTCCGTCGTGTCACGACAACGCGCGCAGCTGGCGCCGCAGTTGCAGGTACCCATGGGCCAAGGCTACTCCGCGCCCACTCCCGAAGAGCTCCAGGCCAAAGCCCAGGCAGCCCAGCAAGCCGAGCAGCTTTCGCGTGTCGAAGCTGATTTAAGAGCGGTGCCCTTTGGTGATCCGTTCGGGCGAGCGCCAGGTAAAGCTGCGGGGCCCAACCACGCTAACACATTAGCGGGATTTCGCCGTAATGACGACGACAACGACGGCAGAGGCAACGATGAGAACAGCGTGGACGGCAATAGCATGAACAGCAATGGCTTTGACGAGCTTGCGTCCGGGAGTGGGTCCCTTTCTGGAGCCACTTTTCGATCGGCGACTGGCCGGATGAGCGGTGAATTTGGCGAGTCGCAGCGGCCGCGGGAACAACAGCAGCAGTATAGCCCTAACTGAGTGCAGATAATAGCGCAGTTAAAGCGCCGTGAAGGAAAGTGGAACAAGCGCCGCCGAGTTGCACGTGTGGCCCAGTTGCAGGCGTGTGAATTTGCCCACGACATGGCGACAGGGGCGAGAGCAAGAGCGGCACATAGCACATAGGAATGAATCGATTGGGAACATCGGAGATCCTAGTGTCTGCAATCGACGAGATTATCCATTTCTGAAAAGGGATAATAGCCGCCGTGTAATCATTATGTTGGAGTTGAAGAGCAAGTACTTGGTCCTACAGTCCTACAGTAGTACACAGTGTACAGATACAGATGGTATCAATTATCAATAATACGTAATTTTGTTCACTTTTAGGGTACTACTACAAAAAGCGAAACACTTTCCTTTTTTTTCGCTGTGGTAGGTAGTAAGTCACCCGAGATCCACATCGTGAAAAAGCTCAACTTGTACGTGGGCGAAGTGAACACCCTCAGTTCAAGTGCCAAGAGAGACGTATGGAGAGCGAGCAATTGGCCTGAGAATATTTATTTATGAAATCTACATTTCGTAGACTATCATAGGGGTCCTCTTCGCCTATGTGATCTGAGTCTTGCCCTGATCGAATTACAGTTCGCTGTGTCCGCTCACTGCCTACTTGCCATGTAGGTTTCTAAGCTTTTCCCTCACCTGTTCGACTTGTATTTTTGTTTGACGCTGTGCTGTCAGATATTTACAATGAAGTCTGCTGCTGTGTTGCTCACCCTTTTCGCGTCGGCTGCGGCCTTCGTGCCTGCGACCCCTCGGGCCCTCGCGCGCACTGCGGCCCCTGTCCGCGAGCCTGTGACTCAGCTCAACGCCGTGGAGGTAGAAGACGACGTGGAGTCCAAAATCGCGCGCATTGGCGTGGTGGGCGGCTTGGGCTTCCCTATCCTGGCTGCTCCTTTCGCTGGTGGGTGGCATTTTATGCAAGAGTGCGAACACATAGCGCTGTTTAGATGCCTGCGGGGAGCTTACGTGGCCCTCACACTGACTTCAGGGCGTGCCACCAGAAACGCACATTGTAGAGGAGAGATAGCTGAGAGCGACTATTATGCATGCACTTTCTACATATTTTTTTTCCTCGCGCGCACGGTCTTCATGCTCATGTTTTCTTTCCCTCCATCCTTCTTGTTGCAGAATCCTTCGGCCCTGCGGGCGGCGCTGTGATTGTGTCGGTAACTGCCATCGTGTGGATTGGCGTCTTCGTGCTCACCCTGCAAAAGGTGGGCATGTAAAGCCTTTTCTTCGTGTGCAACCAAGCGGAGCCGCGCGAGCTGCTATACGTTCTCAGCCTGGCTGAGAATATTTTGTAGCAGTGTCTGCAGCAGCCCCTATCCAACGAGCATACGCCGAGGAGTGGATTCTTGAGCAAAGTTTATCACACAAACGCCCCTCGAAGCGCGCTGTGCTCTCCCGTAATTATTCTTCCAGCTCTGTATAGATAGCTAATTGATATTGGAGATGATCCTGGAATGAAGGCCCTACACTCGCCTGTGTCATACCTTCTTCTTCACGATACCGATATGCGATATGCAACAGTAGCAAATAGATAATAGATGCAGATCGCAATCCCGACACCCAAACTTCGCGCGATAAGGCTTATAGCTAAGTAGTGTGCTCTCCCGTAATTATTCTTCCAGCTCTGTATAGATAGCTAATTGATATTGGAGATGACCCTGGAATGAAGGCCCTACACTCGCCTATGTCATACTTTCTTCTTCACGATACCGATATCACGATATGCGATATGCAACAGTAGCAAATAGATAATAGATGCAGATCGCAATCCCGACACCCAAACTTCGCGCGATAAGGCTTATAGCTAAGTCGAAGCCAGCCGCCCTAGCCCTTAGAGATCCGATGGGGAATGAATGCCGTATTGCCGTATTATAGCGTACAGCCCGATCCGTAGAAACTGATCTCCCCTGCAAGGGAAGTTACAGAGGTTGAAGTGCACAGCGTTACATCCTTGGACACCTTGATGCCGGTCTGACTTATCATGGCAGCACCGAAGTCCTTTATCAACCGTATGATCATTTGAATAAGCTTATTGCCAATTTTGATGCGGACTTCCCGCACGATGGAGTTAAGGTAACATCGGGCGCAGCGGTATTACTAAATGGCGCTGAAATATCCTGGAAAACGCGACGGCAAACTACTGTAAGCCTCACATCTACTGAAGCAGAAGTCAAAGCCATGGTTCCTGGTGTTGAAATTAAAATCTCTGACTGGCCTTTGGGCAGAATTCATGCACCAACCACATGGATTTGTTCGCGTCCTTGACGATAGCAAGCCGGTAATCTCGCAGCTTCAACATGGCATGGACTCCCATACCCGGAAAGTCGCCTCGTGTGAATTGGCACATTTTTACGTCGAAGACGCACTTGATAGTGGACTTATCTGGCTCGACTTTATCCCTGGCACACAAAATCCTTCTGACTTACTGACGAAGAACACAGCAAACATAGCCGAATTTGATCGCAAAGTTGGTATTCTGAATGGGAGCGCACCATACCTATACGAATCCAGCACAGTTCGAAAAATACTGGAAGACACCAAGAGATAAAACAACAAGGGTTTCTTCGCTGCGCAATTTATCTCCTTTTCAGCGCGGAGCGAGTACCAGGGAAATGTAGAAACTGATCTCCCCTGTAAGGGGAAGTTACAGAGGACGAAGTCACAACTGCTGTGCACTTCCCTTTCCTTTTATAACCTTTTCTATTAAACTATTGCCTAGCTCTTCTACTACTTCTACACGATCCACATATAACATATAATAATAATATATATGATATATGGCCATTTACCTCGCATCTCGCACATCCGTACATCTCGTTTCTGCCGTGTCTGAGTCTCTGTGTTGTATGTTGTGCAGCATCATACTTCATTGCCCTCTTTTCGATTTCGATATAGCTCTGACCTGGGAGCCGTAAGAGATAATTCACATTTATATGAAACAAATTCAATTCAGTTGCAGCAGAACGAATTCATCAAAATTACATTCGAGACGCTCGAAAGCAATACAAGTAACGCTTTCGATTTCCTTTGTTGTCCTACGCATTCCTGGCCTCCTTTCACTTCCCGCTCCCAAGCAAGCCCCGGAGGGCAGCGACTTGTGCTTCTGGGCCAGCTCGTTTTGCCCACATCTCCCACACTTGCGACGTGTCACTGCCGTGTGTCGCCATGGCAGCGAGCGCTAACTCCCCGATTCGGGCTGTGCAATCCGCGGTCACCACGGATCGTGCCCATGGGGACTCGTATGCGAAGGGCGGTTGTACTGCTGCTGCTGCTGCTGCTCCTTCTCCTGCTCCTGCTGCAGCAGAATGCGCACGAAGAGTAGCCTTCTCCAGGTCAAGCATCAAGTTGGCCGCATCCATGAAGTCTTTTGGCGTGGCGCCCCATGCTGCGGCTCCGGACGGGTCTCGCGCACACGCCGCGGCACGAAGGCTCACTTTTTTGCCTTCCTTTCTTTCCACGCTGCTTTTCATTTGATCTGCTGCTGCTGCTGCTGCCATGCTGGTTCTACTGAGGGCAGCAGTCATGTGAGCAGTGGCGACGCGGAGCGCTGCAGACTTGCCTCGCTCTGCCAACGGGCCCCGTTGGATGGTAGCCGTAGCTGTAGCTGAAGCAGCTGTAACAGTTTCAGCAGCAGCAGTAGCCGTATCAGCAACAGAGAGAGCAGGAGCAGCAGTGGTAGCGTTGAGAGTAGCAGCAGTGGTAGGATCTTCAGTTCCCGCCACCCACTCCGCTGCCGCCTCTGCAGGGCTCAAAATCTTCGGACCGTTATCGTCGACCTCCTCTTCTTCGGAAAGTATACTGCCATCATCGTAAGAGCTGCTGCTTTGCTCGCTACTGCTGCATTTTGTGCCACTGCGTAGATCTACACCAACATCAGAGCCAGCTGCAGTAAATCTGCCTTCTGCATGTATTTCCTTTCCCATAGTTGGCTCCGAAGCCGCTGTAGTTGCAGCGGAAGCAGCAGCAGCAGTATCCCCAGGTATCATTGTTGCACCCTGTGCACTCTCTGGTGAGAGGCGGAATGTTACGGTAGCGTTCTTAGCGTGGCGGCGATGGTGCGTGACTACGCTCGGCAAATTGGCCACTCCACCCGTGGCTGCACTCAAGCGAAACCAGAGGTCGTAGTCTTCAGCCCCCTCGGCACTTGGCCGGTAGGCCACACGCACTTGCCGTCGTTGCGGAGGCACTGCTTGTTCTGCAGTAGAGGTGGAGGTGTCGTTGGCTAAGGATGAGGTGGCAACAGGAGAGGGCGCGGCGGCAGAAGAGTCAGCAGTGCCTGCACCAGCAGCTGAAGCAGTAGCACCAGCACCAGCAGCACCAGCAGCACCACCAGCACCAGCACCAGCAGCACCACCAGCAGCACCAGCAGCACCAGCAGCACCAGCAGTAGCAGTAGTGGTGGATGTTGACGCAAGGTCGTAGTGGCGGCGCATGGCCACTGCAGGATGAGCCACGCAGCACGACCACCACAGCCCCCACTGCACAAGCAAGGGCTCAGACGGGTGCACGACCGTGCGACGAAGCGACCGCCAAGGAGGCTTCCGATTGGGTGTCAATGCCGAAGATGCTGCTGCTGCTGTTGCTGCATCGCTGTCGTTGCTGATTGCGCTGTCGGTGCAGGTGCTGCTCGCATTAATGTTGTTGCTAACGTGCTCTGTTTTGTTTGTTGCATCGTCAATGACTCTTTCATCGCTACTACTTTCATTCTCGTCCTCTACATGGTCTGCCTCTTCAGTGAAGAGTGTAACGGCGCCACCTATTGCAGCTAGGTGCGGCCCTGCCGCAGTCAGCGCTGAGAGCTGTCGACTGATCCGTTGAGGTGCGCAAACGTCATCCGCATCTAGGCGTACTATGACACTGCCTCGCGCTAAAGCTAAGCCCTGAAAGGAAGGGTTCAGATACAAGAGGATGCGGAAACGGAGGAGGCATAAGAAAAGCTGAAGAGAGGCATTTGCTCAAGAACAAACAGATAAGTGAAGAAAAGGTATGAAATCAAAAAGAGAATTATCTTCATAAAGCTCAAAAGGCTCATTCCTTTCATTCATGTATTTCCAACCTCGTTAAGAGTCGCAATGAGACCTCGGTTTTCCGCTCGCTCCACTACACGTAAACGCGGATCGCCGCAACCAGCTGCGCGCGCCACAGCGGCAGATCCATCTTTCGACCCGTCATCAATGAGCAACAGCTCTAGGGCGTACCTAGTCTCCTGCGCATTCAGCATTTGAATAGAAATGCACGATTAGTTTGGTTTTAAAAATATCAATCTGATTCTTTTTGTCAGGAAAGCACAACTCAAACCACAGAGAAGTCACATTTGCCTCTCTGCCTTCCCTATTGGATGAAGGTCTAAGACGGAGATGATGGATATGGTGCCACTGGGTTCGATAATGCACTGGTATCATAATGGAGATGAAGAAATTACCTGATCTTGGTCCAGGACGCTTCGCACTGCACATCCCACAAACGCCTCACAATTGAAGCAGGGCATCAGCACGGTGACCAGAGGTACGTCAACATTGCTGTCGTCTTTGTCGTCGTTATTGTCATCGTTGACAGGAGCGGTACTTCCGCCGTTGGCCACAATCGCTGCATTCGTAGACTTGGCGATAGTGTCATTATTGTGGTGAGCAGATTTCCTACTGCCGCCCCCGCTATTGCCCTCGCGGTCA
>Ga0307982_1001851_pt1 | contig 17195 bp, 14 predicted proteins | sample OrgLakmetagen989_FD_201847 | JGI IMG/M metagenome (GOLD analysis project Ga0307982, IMG submission 201847) | Saline water microbial communities from Organic Lake, Antarctica - #989 | ecosystem: Environmental > Aquatic > Non-marine Saline and Alkaline > Saline | place: Antarctica: Organic Lake... | reverse complement strand
TGAGCTACAGCCGTAGCAGGGGGGGGTTGTTTCTTGATGCACTATCGGTTCTGATCCGACCCCCCTTTTACGTGCTTTGGTTGCTGCTCTGGGTTCACTCCCTCAAACTGGGGTTCAGGGGACAAGATGAGGTGTTTGAGTTTGGTCCAGATGTCTTGAAGAAGGCTATGATCTTGTAGCCCCCATTGTCTTGCTGCTCTGCTGTACCATGGGGGCTGGGTGAGGTACGCCGTACATGGCCCCCCCCGAAGGGCTCCACCCCGCTCAGCCTATACAGCTGCCGCTGACATCGCTCAGGAGTTTTTGTGTTTTTGGCACAAGCAAAAATCTTCAGCATATTCGTTGGACGAATGCCCTTCATATCACTGCTGTCCTCAAAGTAGTATAGGATGGCTTCGCTTGTCTTCTCGCCGGGCGTGAAGCAGGCTGCAGATGCTCCTCTGCCTCCCTGCCTTGCAGTCGACAACGAGCTTGTCCTGGCACGATTTGCAAGCACAAAGATTGACTGCGGCAAAAACCTGCAGTGTGGAGTTGAGGTTACAGCCAGTTTGCTGCTTCGAAATGAAACCGATGATGCAATGGATGTGTCATTCCGAGCAAACCGCCAAGCAGCCAAGCAACTAGCTCTGCCTGCACAAGTGCACATTGATGCCAGCTGCAGTCAAGCTGTGGAGATAAAATTCACACCCGCTTTGGTTGGAGATCAACGATTGCAGTTTGAAGTTGTAACATCAGTCACTGGGCGGCTGCAGGTGCAGCTATTTGCATGCGTGGTGAGTTTAGGCGCGACGGCTGCCGTTACGCAGCAGAATCAGTTAGCCTTTCCTCAGACCAAGCAAGGGGCTGTGCCAAGCAAAACGGTACGTCATGATGTTTGCATGACAATAATTATTTGTCCATCACTGTCTCTTCTGCGCTACATCCCAAAAAAAGCTGGTCAAAGTCAGTGACACACTCTTGACACTCAATTTCCGCAGAACCCATCTCGCGTTGCTCTCGGGCAACGTTCGGACAACACAGTTCTCCCGACAAAAAACAAAAACAGTTTAATCATTAAAAAGGTGGTTTCTTCTCAACCAAGACAGTCCCTAATTGACAGGCTGTCGCGGAAAACACACAAAAGCCTTGCAACAGAGCAGTCGCACAGCAAACCTGCCCCGCGCCTTTCAGTGCTTGCAAAGAGGAAGGGTAGTCGAGCTGCTGCAGCAGCAGCATACTCAAAGTCTGCACGAAACACAGAAACAGCAGCTCCATCAGGTGCCGCTGCTAAGTCGGCTGCGTCGCTTGCTCGCGGGCCGCGAACCTCGTTGGGCAAGGCGTCCAGCTTGGCCCGCAGCCAGGCAGCCCGGTACTTCCTGGGGCTGCTGAAGCACCTGTTGGGCAGTGCGATGAGCCAGTCTGGTGGCTCCCTCAGTGCCCAAGCTGTGTCTCGACTCATGTCCTCCATGCACGCCCCCACCAAGAGCTCAAGGGGCCCCGCCGCCAAGCCCAAGCGGGCAGCGGCTCGGGAAGAAGCCATTACCAGCGTGCTTCAAATCGACGGCGGCCTCAGCACACTGAATAAATCCGCCAAGTGGCGCGGGAAGTGGAACTTCGAAGTGTCAGCGCTGTACGACCTGCCCCTGCAGGAGGCCAGGTGGGCCGCCGCCGCCCAGGCACAAGCCCAATCAGAAGAAGCAGGCGAAGAAGTGGACGCAGTAGCTCTACATTTGGGCCCATCCACCCCTGTTTCTGCTGGGGACTTGGCGCTGCACCGCGAAATGGCGGCCATTCGCCAGCGGGCGTGGACGCTGCTGTTCAGTTCAGGGGTGGACGATGTCGCCAACGCCATCGCCACAGAGTGCAGCACCCAGGGGTGGAAGATCCGCGAGGAGAAACCCCTGTTTGTGGACAATGGCTTGAAAGACGTAGTGACGCACTTGCTGTTCCACTACCACCCAGCTGCACTGCGCGTGGCCCTGGAGACTGTCACCGGGCACAGCCTGCAATTCGGCCCCGCGGCCCTGAATGACGGCGGGTACAGCATCCTGCGCCGATTCATCCACAAATCGCTCACCTTTGACCAGGGGCTTGCCGACGAGTATGAGCACACTGTGAAGGGGGTGTGGGACAAGGAACACGCCGCAAGGCAGAACGCCCATGCCCTGCAGCGCGTCATGACGGTGGTGCTGATGCTGGATGCATTGGGTACGACGCCCACTGGTGCTGCTCTCATGCAAAGCCTGGGTATTTTCTGCGTGTTTCTGCCAGAGTCCAGCATCAAGAGCACCCGTGAAATGCTGATCCAGATCTCCCGGGAGCTCCTAGCTGCGGAGGGTGACGTGGTCAAGCATGCCACCAGCATTGGGTTCCTGCCCAGGTACACACAGTCCCCTCTGCAGGAGCTCCCATATGCACTGCCCAAGGGCACCCGCAGCACTGAGGCCCTGCTGGAAGCCTTGAAGGACGGCACCCGGCTGTGTCGCCTGGCAGAGCTATTGGCGGGGGAGGTGCCCTTGTCTCTGGTCAAGGCCTGCATACGGGTACCCACCAACAGCCGCACGACCAAGGTGCGGAATTTGAAGATGTTCCTGGCACGCATCAGCGCAGACCACGGCGTGCCCCTGGGGGAGGGGCGGTCTGCAGTCACCGCCGACGACATCGTGGCGGGCAAGGCAAGCAGCGTCACCAACCTGCTGTGGAGCATGCTAAGCCACTGGGCACTGCCTGTGCTCACGCCTCCCTGGAAACTGCGCAACGAGATCACTGCACTGCTGCGCCACGCGCCCCACGTCGGGGTGGAGCTTCTGACACACCCCGTGGGAAGCGCCAGCACCAAGACCACTTCCGTGGAGAGCATGCTGCAGGAGTGCCGTGAGCCTATGCACATGCTGCTCATGTGGTCTCAAGCCGTCGCCGCGGGCGCTGGGGTACCTGTGCGGGACTGGAGCGACAGCTGGGCAGACGGGCGGGCCCTGGTCGCCATCATCCGGCACTACTCCCCATCTGCCCTCCCTGCTGAGCTCCTGCAGCCCTGCGAGCTTGGGGCATCCCTAGCTGATCGCAAGCGGGTGCAGCAGGGCCGTGTGGTGCGCGCGTGCACTGCTGCCCACGGCATGGGTTTCGTGCCCCTCATGCTGCCAGCCTTCGACGCCAGCAGCCCCCCCCACCCCAAGGGCATGATGCTGTACACGACATACCTGGCAGCGCGACTGCTGGACCAAGCCAAGGAGGGTCGTGCAGCCATGTCGGTGCAGCGCCAGTGGCGGCACCACCGCCTGATCAAGGCAGCCGCTGCCACAGCGCAACTGCAGGCAGCACGCACAACCGCCGCACGCATCAAGCTCAAGGCATGGTGTGCGCGTGCAGGCAGCATGCTGGCGGCCAGGAAGCAGCGGACGCTCCTGGTTCAGCGTTCCTCAGCTGCCGTGCTGCTGCAGCGCGCCTTCCGTCTGAAGCTGGTGGTACGTGCCACGCTGCAGGGGGCAGCCATCCGGGGCATCCTAGCCAAGGGGCTGCGGGCTCGTGCAGCCTGGGCCATGCGCAACATCTCAGCCAACAGGGAGGCCATTGCCACCCGCATCTCAGCGTGGTGGCGGGGGTGCAGCGCTGTGGCACAGCTGGCATTCGCAAAGGCAGCTGCCACACGTCTGCAAGCTTTGGCTCGCGGCAACATCTCCCGGCATGGCACATGGGGTTCCACGTCTATTGCATGTTGGCGCTCAGCAGCGGTCCGTGTACAGTCAGCTTGGAGAGTGTGCATCGCCCGCTCGAGGTACGCAGCTGTGCGGCGCGCAGTGGTGGCCATGCAAGCCACCTGGCGCATGCAGCTGGTCCTGGCTGCACAACATATGCAGCTGGAGGACACTGCAGCTCTTGTCATTACGTGGACGTTGCGGGACTGGAGCATCCGGCGCAAGTTCCTGAGGTTGCGGGGTGCTGCGGTTGCCCTGCAGCGCCAGCACCGTACCTGCGCTGCAGCAAAGAAGGCAGCCCAGCACTGTGGAGCAGTGAGCACCATGAGCAGATTTATGCGTGCTGCTGCCTTGCGTTTGCAGATCCGCAAGCGTGTCGCCTTGACTGCTGCACGCCGTGTGGCCGCCGTGCGTGTGCAGTGTGCCTGGCGGGTAGTGGCTGCCAAGAACGTGGTAGCACTGCGGCAGCACCAACGCCGCGAGCGCAGTGTCGTGTGCATGCAGGCCATTCGAAGAGGCATACTTGGACGGCGACTCGCAGCCACCATGGCAGCCCAGCAGGTCGCAGCTGTCACCATCACAGCAGCCCTGCGCATGGCTGCGGCTGTGCAGGGGCTGCGGGAGGCACAGCAGGCAGCCAGCACAATCGCAGCAGCTGCACGCATGTGGTCAGCCGCACGTCTTGTATCTAGCGCCTTGACTGCGATAGGCAGTCTGCAGCGAGTTGTTCGGCGGCGTGTATTCCTGCGTGCCCTGTGCAGAGTGCGCACTGCAACTCGACAGCGCGCAAGCAGGACCATCGCAGCCTGGTGGCGAGTTGCATCAACTGGAGTTGCACAGGTGCAAGCTGTACTATTGCTCCAACGCGTGTGGCGTGGCGTTTTCACCCGCCGTGCAGCGGCAGCGCAGGCACAGGCAGCATCCCTGGTCGCACTGCGAGCTCGCATCGCCGCAGCCGCTGCTGCTGCTGCAGCTACACCTGGCAGCACACTCGGAGCGCGATGCGTACGTGTGATGAAGACACTGCACAGCAGCGATAATCTCTCTGCTGTCCTGCGCGCCCTGCTGGTGCTGCAGTCCTGCACCCGCCTCAGCGTGGAGTGCTGCCGCCTGGCGGGGGAGCGCGACGCAGTGACGGTGCTCTTTGGCATCGTGCGCAGCTGCAACCGCAGCACCCCGCACCAGAACGTCATCCAGGCAGCCCTGAGCACGCTGCGGAATATCGCCAGCCGTGCCGCTTCACGTGTGTACGTGACGCGCTGCTCGGAGGCGGTGCCGGTGCTGGTGGACCTCATGCAGATGTTCAGGGACTGCCTGGCCATTCACCGCCCTGCCACCCGACTGCTCATTGTGCTGGCGTCCAGCAGCGACACTGTGGTGCAGCGCATGAACGGGGACCTGGCCCTCATGAAGCGCTTGAACGCCATTCACACCATTGTGACCCGCAAGGTGACCATGCAGGCCAGGCGCAAGGCGGGGGCCACGGGCACTGTGGGATTCGGTGCAGGCGTTGTGGCGTCCACTATCGAGGAGCTGCAAGGTGAGGATGCGGACTTCAGGAGCTTGCAGGGGAAGCAGCGGCGGGGAGCCCTGCTGCTGGCAGCAGCCAAAGCCCTGGGGTGTGCCTGCCATTTGGCAGCTGATGCCACATATGCAGTCGCGGATATTGAAGAATTGCTGCAGGTGCTTCAAGCGCCATTTGCATGTGCCGGGGGCCAAGCAGCCCAGTGACGGAATACATCCGCACTCGGCTGTGCATGCCCCCCAATAAAAAGGAACTGTCAGGAAAGCAGCCTCGCGCAATTGTTGAGCGTGTCTGCAGTCTTGGCAGTTCACAAAAGTAGAAATTGATTTTGTTGCGTCATTTTCTGTGAAGGGTTTTCCTACAGATACCAGGTCTCGCCCTCAACGGCCCTAGACAGGCACTGGCGTTACGCTATGAAACGCGGGCGTCACACTGGCCAAACCATGCCGAGCGGCACAAAGATGGCCCGGTCACCGGAGCAGGCGAGCCCATCTGTGTCATTTGGGATTTTATGCGAGATGATGCTGGGGTACGTGTGCATTTTGCATAATCCTAGCCTTGTCCTGAACTCCTGAGTGTGCAGAAAGGCCGGTTTGGTTCCTGCAGATGACAACATTGAGCTCAGAAGCGGGGTGGTTGCCTCCATCTCCAGTATTTGTGAAGCCCTGTGTGCTGTTAATGCGCCAACTATTTCTCCACCGCCTCAAAAGTGGTGCACAATTGCCCCTTTTGGGTCGTATGGGCTGGGTGCTCACAGCAGCAGCTCTGACCTGGACTTGGTAGCAGTCCTGCCACGGCACGTGTCGCGCGCAGGCTTCTTTGCAGCCATGCCGTCCCTGCTGGCACACGTGCACCAGTTGGACGAACTCATTGTGCTTGCTGACGCTTATGTGCCGGTCATGAAATTCAAGCTGCGCGGCATCAGCGTGGACCTGCTGTGCTGCTGCCTGGATGTGAGCAGCGTACCTGACAGCCTGAACCTCACTGCAAACGCTGCACTGCTGCTGGCCAAAGCCGACACCAAGGGTCTGCTAGCCTTGAATGGCGTGCGGATATGTCACTTCCTGCTGCAGCACACACCCCACACCGCGCGCTTCCGGCGTCTGCTGCGCCTGGTGAAGCTGTGGGCGGGACACAGGGGGCTATACGGCTCCACGCAACAGTACCTGGCAGGCATTTCCTGGGCTATCCTGGTGGCACACTACCTGCGGTCTTCCGGCCCCTGCTCCCTGCTGGACCAGCTGCGAGGCTTCTTTGAGAAGTATGCCCACTGGGACTGGGCGTGCCCCGTGCAGCTGCGGGAGGAGCCACAGGCCTCCCCCTCCCTGCCCTCCCTGCCCTCCTGGTCCCAAGCCACCTCCAGCAGCGACGCCATGCCCATCATCACGCCCTGCTGGCCCAGCATGAACTCAGCGCACTACGTGAGCGACACCACCTGTCGCGTGCTCACCCACGAGATGGCGTGTGCAGCTGAGACCCTGCGGCAATTCCAGAGCGGCCAGTTGACAGGCGGTGCATCTGCAGTGCCCAGTGTCCTCATGCGCTCCCCCCCCGTGCTTGACGATGCCCATGTGCTGCTGCTGGTGCGTGTATCGGCCGGCTCCCAAGCAGGCTTCCTCTCGTGGCGTGCCTTCTTGTCCACACGCTTGCGGCTGCTTTGCTGCCTCGTGGAGACTGCTAGTACCCCCACATGCCAGTTGTCTGCCCGTCTGTGGCCCTACCCTCTGCAGGAAGGGGACTTGGAGGAGGGGGAGGGGGCGGCAGCCGTCGCCCCCATCGCAGCAGCTGCCGCCTCAGGCATGCCACAACCCAGCGCTGCGCCGGCACCAGCAGCCCTGCCGTCATCTGGAACGGTAGGCAGTGCAACGCTTGAGGGCGATAGCGAGGAGCTTGTAGGGCACGACAGTGCAGCAGGCAGCCAGGAGATGTGGCTGCCCAGTGGCGCCCTGGCCCATCTCAGCCTCGCAGAGGAGTGCACCCTGAACCTGCAGCCAGCAGCGTTCTTCGACACGTGGGCTGTGGCGGTCACTGTGCACAGTGCAGTGGAGGGGCCCCAGAAGGTGGACCTCACCAACGCCATCAGGGTGTTCTCCGAGAAGCTGGAAACGTGGAAGGCTGCCCACTTGGCAGAGCATGCCCAGTGCGGCATGGTGTGTGTCAAGGCAGCAGATGCAAAGATGCAGCTGCTGTCGTAGCTAACATGGGCTTGAAGTTGGAATTTTGTTACTTGTGGCCGCCTGGACACGGGGGCTGTCACCATCACAGGTGGAGGGGGCGCACGCTGGCTGCTTGCTTGAGGTAGCAACCAAGTCTACAGACCTGCGTCCTTGGTGCAAAATCCTGACCACACACACAGCCTGAATGCTTCAGAATTTCAATGTTTTCATTCAAATAGTGCTCGCCTTCACAACCGGGATGCACGTCACACGTTACGTGGCTCGGCGTGATGGTCTTAGAAATTGCCTCAGTGGCGCATCAACAATCAGGCAGCTCAGCGCTGGTAGTAATGATGCGCTTGTGAGCCAGCTGCAGCGAATATGCCGAGTAGAGGATCCAAGCAACAACCATTTGTATGAAACCGATTGGCTGAAGAAGTATCGTGGCGACGCCTGCTCTGTGGTGAGCCCCAGCACTGCTCAGGAGGTCCAAGCAGTGGTGCGCCTATGCGCTGAGCATAGAGTGCCCATTGTGCCACAGGGTGGAAACACGGGGCTTGTTGGTGGATCTGTTCCAATGGGCGGTGAAGTCGTTCTCAGCATGCGTCGGATGTGTCGCGTGCTGGGCTTTGACGGTGGCAGTGCGGTGCTGAGCGCGGAGGCGGGGTGCACCCTGCAGAGCCTGCAGCTGGCAGCCGGCAAACACAACTGCGATATGCCCTTAGATCTGGCAGCCAGAGGCTCTTGTCAGCTGGGTGGAGTACTAGCCACTAATGCTGGCGGCATCAATTTCATTCGGCACGGCCCCCTGCAGGGCTCCTTGAGGGGGGTGCAATTTGTGGACGGCACGGGGGCCCTCGTGGACGTCATGTCCCACCACGCCAAAGACAACACTGGCATACATTTGAAGAACCTCATGGTTGGCTCTGAAGGCACACTGGGCATCATCACGGCGGCTGCAGTGGCCACCCCTGCGATAGCCCCACACCAGCAATCCGTGCTGCTGGCCGTGCGCAACTTCAAGCAGGTGGTGCAGCTGATGCAGCGAGCGCGTCGTTTTGCAGGTGGTACACTTGCTGCATTTGAGTATTTCGATGCCACTTCCTTGGCGACAGTGCTGGCGCACTCCCCCGGCGCCCGCGACCCCCTGCCAGAGCCCTTCCCGTATTACGCGCTGGTGCAGATGGTGGGGCAAGAAGCCGCACAGGTGGAGGAAGCCTTGGACAGGTACATCACTTGTGCCCTGGCAGCGGGGGAGTATGAGGAGGGTGTCGTGGCTGCCTCCGCCGCACAGGAAGCAGCCCTGTGGCGCCTTCGTGAGGACGTGGCGCCGGCGGCCTCCGCCCGGGGCCTGGTGCTGAAGTACGACGTCTCTTTGGCGCCCACTGCAATGAAGCAGCTCGTGCAAGAGGTCGCGCAGCGACTGAAGGGCTTGGCTGACGAGGGGCGGCTGCCGGGGGGCGCCAGAGTGAACGGCGGCATGCTGCACGCCACCCACGGGGCGGGGGTACTGCTTGGCGACCAGGAGCTCACCGTGATGGGATATGGGCACATGGCGGACGGGAATTTGCATTTGAATGTGACGCTGCCCTGGTCAGTGGCTCGCAGCACAGACGGCAGTCAATCACAGCTGGCTAGGGCGGTGGAGGGAGCCCTGGAGCCGTGGCTGTACGAGCGGGTGCTGCAGCTGCAAGGCAGCATCAGTGCTGAACATGGTATGGGCCAAGCCAAGGCGGTGTGGTTGGAGCGGTGTAAAGGCGCCGCTGCTGTGGATGTCATGCGACGGATCAAGGCAGCAATGGACCCGCTGGGCATTCTGAACCCTGGAAAGGTGATGACTGCCAAAGCTTGATCGAGGGGGGGCATCTGTGTGCATGTAAACACGCTGGGCAGGACAGCAGGAGTCCATGGGCTATAAAATACTGATGAATGTTGGTTTTACAAACGGGGGTGCAACTCTGCTCCAGGAGACCAGCAAAGACGCTTGCCGAAAACCACGTCGCTTGCGACTGCAGGAAGTGTATGGAGGCATTTTTGCGCTGCCACAAGGAGAATACACGAAGCATAGTGGACTTATTTCATGGGCTGTGCACCATCCAAAGCCCCTGTGGCACCTGTTGCGTCAGAGCTGTTTAGCAGCGGGGAATCGGACACAGAGGCACACAGGCGAGATAGCACGCTTACTGGGGCCACAGCTCATGGCGGCTCCCAAGAGAAGCCGACAGATGTGCCACCAGGGGCTGCACCATCTACTGCTAGTGAAGTGAAGCGGTCTGATCACCATGTGACTAGCGCCGGTATTGTACACGACCCCAAAATTGACACACCCTCCGATCAGCAGCTCAAGGTCGCCAGCGACTCTGAAAAGAAGGACGAGAAGCCGGCCCCACTGCTGCCTGATGGACCGCTTGCCGACATGCAGGTACGTATTCAGTAAATGGCTGCCCCTTTCTGGTACTGTTTGGCCGGGCCTGCGCTGACTCAAGCACGCTTTGCCGGGTGACTGCTCAGCACCTGCAGGACATCAGTCACCAGTCACTCTGCTGTTCATTTTGCAGGAGAGGGACGCAAGTGAAGATTATGATATTGGGGAATTGCTCGGCAAGTATGTGTATACTGCCACGTCTGCCCTCGTGTGTCAAGCTCCGCTATGGCTGTCTTCTGCTCGAATGCAGCCGCCTCACCCCACTGCCCGCTGTGCAGAGGCTCTTTCGGGAACGTGTACACAGCCCGCCACAAGAAGAGCGGCAAGCAGTTTGCCATCAAAGTCATGGACAGGGTGAAGATCAAGCCTGCCTCCATCGTGCGTGAGTACACGGTGCTGGAGGCGGTGGGGGAGCACCCCAGTGTCGTGGGCTACTTTGGCACCTACAAAACCGCCCACACCGTCAGCTTCGTGCTGGAGCACATGCAGGGTGGAGAGCTGTTTGAGCGCTTGATTGCTGAGGGAGCATTTGAGGAGAGCCAGGCACGGTACACCTTCCAGCGGGTGGCGCAGGGCCTGGCATACCTGCATCGCGCTGGCATCATCCACCGGGACCTGAAGCCGGAGAACCTGCTGCTGAAAACTGCGCTGCCTGACGACGCCAAGATCGCTGACTTCGGCTTGTCCCAGCTCATCAAGCCTGGGGAGCGCCTGCTGAAGGTGTGCGGCACCTGGGCGTACGCCGCCCCAGAGATGTCCTCCTCCAAGAAGCCTGGGTACTCCACCCGCTTCGACACGTGGAGCTTCGGCGTGATCCTGTACGTCGTATTGTCAGGAAGCCATCCCTTTGACCCGCAGGGGGGGCTCCCTGTGGCCAAGATCAAAGCCAATGCCCGTGCCGCCCGATTCTCCTTCGACCAGCCGGAGTGGGCCACTGTATCCAACGTGGCCAAGGACTTCATTCGACGCCTCATTGTGAAGGACCAACGTAAGCGCTTGTCCAGCAAGCAGATGCTGAAGCACCCCTGGTTGAAGCATGTGCCAGAGCCCACCACGCGGTACCGCCTGACTGAGGACGGGGAGAAGATTGTGGAGCGCCTTCGGGCAGCAGGTAGCAGTGAGTACGACTCGTCGGCGACACCCAGCGACTTCGAAGATATCGAGCCCCCATCCGGGGGGAGAAAGGGCCGAGTCAAAAGTGCTCGTGGCCGCAAAGGCACCAGCAACACTGCTGACCCCTTCGGCCCTAGGGGGGGGGGGGCTACTGCTGACACAGCAGTGGGGGATACAGGCACGATGCAGTCTCATGGCTCACACCTTTACGGGCCACGGCCAGCAACTGGTCAGACACGGGCAGCAGGCACGTTCAGCGCGGACAGCGGCACCGCCTCTCCCCGCCCCCCTGCGGCCGCCTCCCGCTCCAGGTCCCGGGACATGCACGCCCACGAACTGCCGCACGAAGGGGAAGCGACCAACTGGGCATTCGAAGCAGCAGTGCGTCCACCTGATGCACTGCCGGGCGTCTCCAGCACGGGCGAGGTGTACAACAGTGGGGCGTCCCGCAGACAGCCCCGAGCGGTGCGCCCTGTGGACGTGGCCATGCCAGTGGAGCCAGCGCCATCCAGCCGCACGAGATCGTTTGCTCGCCCGCCTGCCAAGGCCCAAGCGGCGTCAGGGATGCCGCCGGTGGGGGCAATTGTGGCTGCCAAGGCCCCACAGAATGCCGCTGCAGTCTCGGACAAGAAGCACCGGCAGGCAGTGGGCAAGCGGCTTGGGCGGGCCTTCTACAAAGTGCCACCCATCACCACAGGCACAGTGACTGCCAGTGTGGGCTCACAGGACACAGCCATAGAGAGCATTTCCGACATGACGAACGCGCCCCGTGCACCTGCCCAGCCACCCGCAGCTTCCGGCGCTGGTGGCAGTGATGCGGCTGACGGTGCAGCGCAGCTCAAGTATCCCCAAAGCAGTGCTAGGAAGGTGCGCAAGCAGAAGCGTGGGGCCAAGGATGCCCGGCACTTCCGACAGTCCCGTGGGGAGGACGTGATGGCTGCTGACATTGCAGCGGCCGCCCGCACCGCCACAGGAATGAGCGACAATGACAGTGTGCTGTCCATGGACAGCACAGCATATGGCGGTCAGCACTTGCAAGTACAAGCAGTGCGCCAGCAGAGCTTGCCTGCGACCTTGCCTCACAATATACGTCCTGCTGGAAGCGCCAGCTCAGAATTGCAGCCCAACGTGGAGCGTTCACGAACCAACACAACTCAAGTGGTGGGGGTACCACTGCCAGCCGGAGTTAGCCCAGGTCGCGGGACACAAGACAGTCCACCAAAAGTGGGGGGGCGATTGGGGGGGGGGCTGCTTCCTGCTAGCCATGGGAGCTTCGTTGCCGAGCAAGATGGTTTGTATGGTGGCAGCATCGACATTGGGGACTCTGCGAGTGTCGGTGCACATGCAGTGGGTCACTTGCAGTCCGAAGTTGTGGCAGGCAGACCCGTGCGTGGTGAGGAATCTTTAGACGCAGCTGCAAGTACTTCAATTCGTCCACACCACGGACGTCATCTGTCGCCAATCCGAGGGAAAGAAGGGCATGGAAAGCCACCAGGGCTTCCGCCGCGCAGCCCGCAAAGCAATACCAAATTCTCAGACTTGCGTTGATTGTGTCATCGTACACTTTTTTAATCCCTAATGTATCTCAAATCTGTCTCGGTGGCTTCCAAATGAGCGCTCACGACGAAACGCTGCTGCACGCTAAGGGGGGGGCAAGTGTTGTGTCCACCTTTTAAAAAGATCTTCGGCAAATGGACCATTCATTTTTTTGGCCGTCGACGCATGAACCCTTTATTGCATTTGTGAAGACCTTCGCTTTGGTTGCCCGGAAGAAAACCCTCGCGGGAAGTTTCTTTTCACCCGAACTCACAGGTGCAGTCATGGAGATCAAACTCCTGTGCAATAGCAGCTGGCAAAAAATTGTGCCGGGCCAGAATGTAGTCATGTACAAAACCAGTTGTAATCACTGCTTTTCGTACGTTCACTTCATGATGCAAAAGTCTGGACGGTTGTACGCTTTGTGACTCAGCTTCATCAGTGACCGCTCGTTGCAGAGAGGAGGTTGGCCAGCGCCATTTTGCATCATCTACCTTGTAAGTGAACTATTATAGATAAGCAATATTGTGTTCTGTGGACTGTAAAACCATTTGCTCAGGTGCCCGCTTGTGAGTGGTTCGAGATTTTTGCATCACAGATGCTGGTTCGAGAAGGTGTTTTTTTCAGTGCAAAACTGATTTGTCTCCCGCGGCTGGAGGCGAAGTGCTTGAAATAAAGCTGGAACATGATTCTGAGAGTGACATGGTTGTATACGGCTATTTGATGACGCACCCGCTGACGCTGATGCGCTTGGTGACAGACTTTACGTCGGGTTTTTTTCGAGAGCAGCAGCAATTGATGCTGCGAAAGAGCGATGTTAGCCTTGCTGATGCACAGGCTGTTTCTCGGCAGAATTTGGAAAAGAAAGAAAGAGCTCTGGTTGAGGCTGGGAACGAGGCACGAAGCCTCGGAACTGAAGTCAAGCATTTGCAAAAAGGTGCATCTAGCAGGGAGATAAGGTTGAACATACAACTGAATCAAAATGCCTTTTGTGCAGAAATTGAGCGCCTTCGACTTGAGCTCAACAAAGCTATGGACCATAATCATGAAATCACGCAACAGCTTCAAAAGATGCGGCAGCATTACTCCCGTGTGACGGGTCAAACGCCAGCCCCGAACGTCATGCAGGGTGCTCCCAGCGATGAGACGGTTCTCCGTAAAACTGGTGAGTCAATGCTTGTGGAAGTGAGGCCCTGCATGGGACTCAGACTACTTCACGCAGTGAGCGTGAGCCGCCCAATGGAACAAGAGCGTCCAATTTCCTCGCAACCATCCACCCCGCTCGCACGATATAGACGTTCGATGCCAGGATCTTCTCGTGATGAAAATGGCTTCTTTGCGCAAAGTGAGCCGCGGCGAGAATCTGGCACCAGGGCTCGCGCCTACACGAACGTCAGAAGGATTCAAAGCCCGAGGTCATTTCAGCGACGAGACGACAATTACATGCAATCCACCCCAACACATGATGTTCGAAATTTTGGCACACCTTTGCAGCCAGCAATCAACGAACGTGACCAAGTTCAAGACTCAGGGGTCAAGCGAATTGCAGGCGGCAAGAGGGGCAGGGACTCAAACTATCCAAGCAGCCACCACCAGAGCTCAGGAGCTATTTTGGTTGGAGCAAGTGCCGCACAAGCTCATCCTCAACAACGCCTACCAACTGCTATGTTTCGAGCCCGTCCATCCAGTGGCAGGGTTTTCACTGGCAATCGACCCTCAACTGCAGGGCACGGAGGAGGCTTTGAGTCATTTTTATAAGCCAGGCATGACAAGTTGCACCAATATATTCTACAGAAGGAAAAATGATGCTCATCACCACACTTCGTTACCCAATCCATAGCTGGGGCATAAATCACTCAGGGTCTTCACAGCCATGCCTGCGGGCAGTGCCTGAAGCGTGCTCTCTGCTGCAACCACAGCATCGAAAGCCGGCGTCTTGGCAGCTGACACCGGGTTAATGTGTTTTGGCTCAACGGCATGCAGTGCGATGACCTCCCCGCCCAGCTTTGCCTGTTCCTTGACAGCTTGGTGGACCTGTTCCGCGCTGGAGTTCCAGTCAGCGGGGTACACAGACCACAAAGCCACTGCCATGCCCTTCACGTTGGCATGTCTCAACACAGCCAAATCCCGTGTCCCAGCGGAAGGCCTGAACCACACAGGGGCGCTGCCCACCACTGCCTCCACCAAGTCAAACGCGGCATTCATGGCACTGATGGCCTCGGTGCTGTTGGTGGCACGGTTTGACCCCAGCACACCCACTTCGTGTCCAGTAGCCACTATCACCTCCAGGGCATCCAGGCCCTCGCTGGCCTGCTGCGCCGTGACGAAGAAAGTGGCCTTGGCATGGAACTCATCCAGCACACCCAGCAGCGCAGTCAAGGCGGAGCTGGTCTTTGGGAGTCCATTGAACGTCAATGCGGCGGCATTGTGTGTCAAGCAACCCCTGTGCGAGACATGCACCAGGAATGGCGCCACGCCGGGCACCGCACGCTGCACGATCTGCAGGGTGCGGGCTGCCAGCACAAACAAGCACACTGCAGCACCAGACAACACTGCAGTTGGCCGTACAATGCCCAAAAATGACGTGTCTAGCAGAGCCTGTGCAGCGGCTCCACGGTGCTGCAGCAAGCTGCTGTTCGCAACCCACTGCCCCAAAGCGCCCACGTCAGCAGACGTCAAGGCGGCGACTGTGAAACCAGTGCCAAGCATGGCGACCACCACGCCCAGGTCCAATGCATACATACGGTGCTGTGCTGCTGTGTATGGGTTCCACACCTCCACACCCAGCAGCAGAATGGACACGGCAGCGACCGAGACAGCGAAACCAACCGAAAATGCCACAAGCTGCGAGACAACAAGCGGCTCTCGCTGAAGTCCAACATCCATGAATGCAAGGGCAACAGTCAGCAACAAGATGTGCTGTGCACGGCGTTCGTGGTGAGCCCAAGAGCCCAGCACACACGGTGATGCCGAAAATTGTTTGAGGACAAATCCCAGCGCGAGTGCGAGGGCGCAAGCGAAAGCCAGGATTGCGTCACCATTGAGCACGAAGGCAATGCCAGTCAGCATAATGCCCGGCACTGCTACTAGGGCAATTTTCCCCCCCGAGGGAGCTGCACAGTCCTTAGCGTCTGATGTACCATGCAGCATGATCAGAAGCAGTAGAGCTGCCATCACGCCGATGTCAACTCGACCGCCCAATGCCACGAAAGTGCCGGCAATCACCCCACCTGCCGTGAAAGTAAATGCCATGACACCATGTCCTAGAAATGCAGTGGCTTCTGTGGTACAAAGATGTCTGTTGGCGTTTGAAGCGGCAGATTAGCAGGCAACTGGCGGAAATTGGACATACCTCTGCGGGAAAAAACGTAGCCTAGGATCAAGACAGCTAAGCCGCGTCCATGTGCACTGTGCAGTGACAGTTCGTCAGAAACCAGCAATGTTGCTGCGGTACAAGCTGCGATAGTCGCCATAATGACAATGGCAGTATGCTGTCGCGTAAAAGCGACAGCTGCCACGGCAGCTCCTAAAATAGCAGCGGCAGTGCCAGTTGAGTTGCCAATCACAAAGTGTCCAGTAGCAGCAGCTGCTGCAAGAACCAGCCCAAATCCAACAATGGCATGCTTGAAAGAGGGCAGATTCTTAGCATGCAGGTCAGCATACCACAGCCAGACCGCGGAGAAAGCGCCAGCAGCAAGCGTGTGCAGAGCTGGCAACGGCAGCAGCTCAGCGCCCCACTCCAAAGAGGAAGCCATGGTGAACCGGAGATTTGAGCAACGGAACAACAATGACAGCTCTACGATACTGGGGTTCATTTGAAGTCCTAAGAATCAGAATTTCGCCTCGTGCAATGTGCGATGAACAAGACCAATGCTGAGGGGCGTCACGAGTCGAGTGTTGCAGACCCACCACGCGATGCAAAAGCAGCATTGGCGGCAGCAGCGCTGCTTTGATCTGCTGGCAAGTCCGAAATAATGGGGAAGGGTGTTGCACCCGGCTTCACCCGCAGCACCACCGCTTTGACCGCTGGCGGTGCGGACAGCATTTGCAGCCGCAGCGCTGCCAGGCGGGCTTGAGTGCCAGTGGAGTCCCGCATCCCCCCAAGCAGCACCTGCTGCATGGCAGGCGAGAACACCGCCACCCTTGTTCCGCCACGAGGGTCCCGCACAGTGGCTGCCAGCTGGGCACCGTCGGGGTCATCAGCCCCCCCCTCCAGGGCGTTGGCCACGTGCAGCAGCCCAGAGGCCCCCTTCAGCAGCTCAAGGGACACAACCCCCCCCCCCAGAAATGCAGAGCCAGACTTGCTCCTGGACGTGGCTAGCTGTACAGCTGCCCAGGCATCATACACCGGTTTCCCTTTGCAGAGTCCCAGCTGGTGCCGCTGCAGCACCAGGGCCAGCCCCGCCCCCCCGTTTGCAGCCTGTGCAGCGGCAAGCTCAGCCTGTATGGCAGCTGCAGCGGCAGCAGCCCCCACGGGATGCTTCCAGCTGCCCACTCCGCCCTCAGCTTCGGCAGCTGTAGCCTCAGGGGTGAGCACAAGTGCTCGCATCTGCGCTGTCAACAGATCAGCTTGCGGCCCAAAGCTGGCCGCAGCAGCCGACCCCCCCCCTGCAGCAGCTGCAGCTGAGAGCCCCTCCGCACTGGCTGCTGCTGCTCGACGCTGGTAGTACTGCCGGGCAGCGGCGACATTTGTGTCAGTAAAGGCTGTAAAGGGGGGTGCACCTGACCCCCCCCCGCCATACGCAGCCAGCACTGCAGCATGAATA
>Ga0307982_1001850_pt1 | contig 17201 bp, 14 predicted proteins | sample OrgLakmetagen989_FD_201847 | JGI IMG/M metagenome (GOLD analysis project Ga0307982, IMG submission 201847) | Saline water microbial communities from Organic Lake, Antarctica - #989 | ecosystem: Environmental > Aquatic > Non-marine Saline and Alkaline > Saline | place: Antarctica: Organic Lake... | reverse complement strand
AACCCTCCATTCACCTTTAAAAAAAACTCCATGAAACCATCTACTTCCTTTTTCTCTCTCCTTTTCACTAGGGCATTGGCAAGAACAGCGCTGAGGTGCGGTCAGTGTTGGAGACCTTCGTGGAGCTCGGAGCGCCGCCTGCTATATTAGTGCAGGGCAAGCCGCACTTGGGCACCGATCGTATGGTTCACTTGTTGCGCCAAGCCCACTCCAAGCTCATCGCCCTTGGAGTGGATGTGCGCTACAACACCAAAGTCACGAGCCTCCTAGCAAAGGGGCCGGGTGGACGGGTGAGTGGGGTAATGCTGAGCAGCAGTGGCGAAGCAGCAGGTGCTGTAGCATATGCCCTTGAAGACTGTGAAGCAGTGCTCTTGGCAGTGGGGCACTCAGCACGGGACTTGTACGAAACTTTGCATGTACAGGGAGACGTGGCCCTTTCGTTCCAGCCTTTCTCCGCAGGTCTGAGAGCAGAGCACCCGCAAGCACTGATCAACGAGCTTCAGTATGGGCCGAAATTAGCGGAGCTAGCAGGGTGGAAGCAACCGTTACCAGCTGCCGACTACAAACTAGTGGCCTCGGGCCTTCGCACGCGATACTCTTCCACGCGTGAATTTAGTCATGCCTCTACTACTTCTTTGCCACGAAGTAGGAGGAGAGGAAGAGGAGAAGAAGCAAAAGGTGAACTTGACGGAGAAGGAGATGGCGCCGCTGAGGCAATTCACGCCAACGCAGGCCCTACGGCAGCGTATTCGTTTTGCATGTGCCCTGGGGGCCAGGTGGTCCCAACGGCCATGAACCCCGACTACTTGTGCGTGAACGGCATGTCGTACTCCAAGCGCAGCTCCCCTTTCGCCAACAGCGGCCTCGTGGTGCCCGTGTCCTTGGCTGATTGCTTGCCCTTCGTCAGTGGGAATCCTTCTGCATTTTCATCCTTAACTGGCGATGATGAGGGAAGTTTCGACCCAACGAGCAGTGCGGCGGTACTGGCAGGTTTAGCGTTTCAGCGAGCAGTAGAGCGAGATGCGAGTGTGATGGGAGGTGGTAACCTGGTAGCGCCGGTGCAATCGATCGGAGACTTCCTCGAAGAGACGCCCATGAGCAGTAGGACGTCGTTGTCTGAGGAATCTTTGCCCTCTAGCTACCGTCTTGGAGTCAAGCGGGCACCGTTGCATGACCTTTATCCACCTCAGGTGTGCTAAAATTGGTAGCGAATGTGAAACCACGCCTGCATTTTCGTTAGCAAATTTCTTGGGTTTCTTTGACCTGTACTGCTCTCAACTCAAATATTATTCGTTCTCGCCCCTTGTCAGGTCACGGCTGCGCTTACGGCGGGTTTGCATAAGTTTGAGGCCATTTTGCCGGGCTACGTGTCTCGCGGCTTAGGAGTGCTTCACGGAGCCGAAACGCGCACCTCTGCGCCGATTCGCATCCTTCGCGACCCCGCCACGTTACAAAGCCCTTCGATGCCAGGCCTGTTTCCCTTGGGCGAGGGCGCAGGCTACGCGGGGGGCATCGTCTCAGCCGCCGTGGATGGGCAGAGAGCCGCGAAAATTGTGCTCGCTGAGCTCGGGATCGCAACTGGAACTGAAATCCCTGCTCCTGTTGCTGCTCCTGTTGCTGCTCCGGCAGCAAAAGTCGCAAAAGCGAAGAAGAGAAGTGCCGATTGCCGTTGACGTACTTTTCAGATGAGATTTATAGGGCTTCTTCAAATTTGGCCTTGAATTCAGTACGGACTTTGACTTGAGCAGTCTCAAACGCCCTAACGACTCAAAAGCCAGTGCTGCAATCCGAAGTGCACGCGCGTGCGGTGCGTGGCAGTGTGTGCTTTAAAGCCACTCCTGCACTCCTGCTCCTTCAACTGCTCTCAGTTGCCACTGGATTTATTTCCTGTCTGTTAAGATTCCGTCTCCAGCCCTCGAAACTAGAAGGGCCGCCATGTTAAAATACAAATTAGCCAAGCAGGCAATTTGCAATTGCCGTAAGTGCGAAGTAAACTACGGATGCTGTTCGGGGTCCGTTGAAATTTTGCTTTCACCTGCAACAGAATCGCAGAACGAAGAAAGAACACGAAAACCAGCCACGTACTCTCAGAGGAACGAAGTTGACACACTTGATGATGGCAACAATTCGATCATCATCATAATTGCACTAACGAGCGTGTTGCACCATGCAATGAGTGCCAAATTCACGTTCACCCACTAGAGTTCCAATTCAGACTTCATAACAACTTCCTATCGTAGCCTTTCACATCTCCGGAAGTTCACTTCTTTTTGTAAGCATAGAGTCTTAACCTTCAATGTCGGCCCGTCGCCCGGCTATCTTTGTGATTCGGCACGGCGAACGCGAGGACTACCAGTGGAAGGCCCGAGGTGAAAATTGGCAAAGTCAGGCCGAGAGACCGTGGGACACACCGCTGACGGAACCTGGGGGGCATTTGCAAGGAGCAGCTGTTGGGCGGGCGATTCTCAGGCATTGCGAGAGACTTGGCCTGGAGCCTGTGACGCAGGTGACATCATCACCCACAGATGTATTTTCTTGCGTTTCTCCACCCACGCCTTATACACTAGCTATCCCTTCGCCCTGTACTTTTAAAGCCGTGTTTTATAATCAAATACAAATATAATTTTTCACAGGTGTACGTCAGCCCGTTATTGCGATGCGCTCAGACTGGCGGAGCGGCTGCCAGCGTGCTGGGCATCAACGAACTCGTAGTCTGTACGGCCTTAGCTGAGACCATGAACGAGGAGTGGTACCGAAGCTGGGGCATCCCTGGCGCAGACTCCACGTGGGGCGGGCCTCCTGGCGGCCGTTGTGGCGATAGCGTAGCTCGCGAGGACTTGCATCCGATGGCCCTTGGCCCGTCTCAGGCCTGCCTCTCCGATGCCAAAGCCCTTCAGACCCTCGCAGATGCTTCCTCTCCACCCGGTGCTTGTAAATACACGCTCGCTGAACCCCCTGTAGCCGCCGCAAAATTTGCTTCCCCTGCCATAGCCTACTCCTGGGACAAAGCCGAAACCCACGAGGAGCAAGTAGCGCGCATGGCGGCCATGTGCGAAGGACTGCGAACTCTCCAGAAGACAGACCCTGACACCCACAAATCAGCGGTCCTGGTGTCGCACGGAGGGCCGACCACGGGCCTCTTCAAAGCACTCACGAAGATTCCCCGGGCGCCGAACACGGGCTACACGGGCTTGTTTTGTTACACCTGGTCGGAGGGCGATGGGAACGGTGAGAGCGGAGGCTGGGAAGCCTTGGTTGTGGCGGACCATGAGCACTTGAGCGAGGTCGAAGGGGCCTCGATGAGCGGACCAACAGACATGGTGGAACAGGCGCCGTAAAACGGTGCGATTCGAAGTAATATAGACATGCAGGGCGTGAAAGCACGAGAAGAAGACACGCAATCGAACAGCTGGGCTTTTGGCTTGTAAGCCTGTTGGTCCCTGGTACAAAAAGCCAGTAGCCTACAGTCATAGCCATGGACAGAAAGGCCGAGGGAGAAGGCCAATCCAAAAACCGTATCCCCAGTTCATTGATTCGCTCTACTTCGCTTTTACTACTTTGTGAAGTGCCTCATGTTTCCAAGAGATATAATAATATAATGGACATTTGGCCTAGAACTTTAATCTTTATAGATAATGTTCTTATTCCTATTCCTATATGCGTAAGTGCTGTATTTGCCAGTTGCCAGTGCGCCATTTTTTTTTATCTAGGTAACTCGCCACAGGGTGATGAACGAAATAATACGAACAGGAAACTATTTAAAGTTCTACTAGGATTAGCCTCCTCCTCTAGTCAATTCAAACTTCCGGAAAGAAGAAAGTAAAAGAAAAAGCTTAGCATGTCAAACCTCAAAGCTTAACGCCGAATTTGACTTGCAAGAAAGTGTGCACAAGTTTCGTAACAGTGCACAGTGGGGACAAGAACGGGTCTGCGTCGCATGTGGCAGCGTCCTGACTTGCGGTGGCGTCTGCAGCTGCAAGAGTTTCAAGCGCCGCAGTCTTCCACTGTGAATCACCACGAGGAGACGTAGTCTCGCGGCGTAGTATACTTGCTACAGTAGTCGCTACCTTCGCATAAAACTGAAGCGTTCGCCGCTCGCTCGAGATTACGCGGATGCAGTTTATACGCCGGGCGTCATCGCAAGAGATTGGGGAATAATTTGCAGGTGGGTTCGCGTACCGCGCATCCACATCCAGCAAATGCGCAGCGAGGTAATTCAACGCAGCGACCTCAGAGCGCGTGTGCTGAGGCTCTAACTTCTTACCGGTGCTGCCAATAGTTGCGGCAGTGAGGGAAAGCACTCGACACGTGTCCAAACATTTTGTAAAAGCCCCGAACATGTAATGTTTGGGAGCACTCGATGAGGTCAGCCGCAAGTCCAGTAGTCGTGCACCGTCATCGTCATGCTGCGAGGCCTGGGTATTGTCGTCGCTCGTTTTGAAAGCCTTCCACCTTTCAAGGCGGAGTGCGTGCACCTCATCTTTGCCCTCGTCTGCTGCCTCAGTGTCACTAGCTTTGCGCTTTCGTGAGGGTTGTGAGTCAAGCGAGAATCGAACTCGGCACAGGTCGTTGCTTGATCCGTCGGGTTCGGTGTTGCCAGCGACCGTAAAACCGTAATTACAAAGCAGATGGCTGTTAGACTTGGCCCCGTAGGTGATGGTCACTTCTGCACCTTTCTGTACGGCCTGTAAGGTCTTGACTTTGACACCAGTATCATCGATTCCATCTTCCGAAAAGGTGTACGAAGCGACTCGAGGACGGCGATGGTTCATAATATCCATGCCAGGAATCAAGCACGATACACCTGAGTCCATCGTAAACGCACGTGAAGTCACTACCGCGAGTGCCCATCGCAAGCTGCCTCCAGCTAATTGTGGCATACCCAGTGCGATGCGAACATCGAGAAGCAAAGCCCAATCATGCTCAAAGCATGACAGGTTAGCCTCAACCTCTTCCAGCAGCGGTGAACCATGCAATAACGATGCCCGATCCTCTGCAGACCACCACGACGGCAAGCACTCTGCAAAATCTGCTGAAGTTGGCAGGGAGTTTACGTACGGAGCATGCGTGCCAGCGCTCTGAGCAGCAAGCAGCGCGAGCGCGAGGGCTATGTCGTCGAGGAGTTTCAACTGGCCAGAGAGCGCTTCAAGGGAGGACTTGAATTTCGTGTTGGTAATGAAACAAGATAGTGGTATGTACAGAATGGTCTCGCCATCATTGAGGACACTGGAGGTCACCAGACCGCGGACTCCTGTCTCTGGCGAAAGGCCTTCACTGAGACCTTCTGACAGGAATCCGCCTCGAGAGCGCACCCATGCACTTAAAGCTAGCCAGCTAGCACTATCAGCTGAAGCACCAGACATGATTCCTTTTAGCGGATTTGGGAGATGGTGACCTTAGGGCCTAAAATCGCAAACACTGCCACTGCCCACTGCTGGCGGCAACGCATTGTCTTTTAAAGTATATAGACTTAGGGAATCCATGGATCTATCCAAAGGCTAGAGTTCAATACACCAACTTCAAGTTCGGACTTGAGACGGTAAAGCCACTTCTCAACCAAGCTTCGATAAGTCCTTATAAAAAGGGGAATTACACTTCGAGGGTAAAGAGACGAAAGCTAAGTAACTAGACAACTCCAGACCAAGGCGACCAGACGTCGACTATACATACCAGATACCAGACCGTAGCAGATCACATAATATTTTCAGATCATCCCATCATGATGTGGGCGGAAAAAGTCTGTGATTCTTTCACCAATCACATCTCCTCTATGGTCGGGTTTCGGAATTCGCTGCCAAAATCTGGATTAAATTATTTGGACCAATCAACACGATGTTACTAGATTATGGAACAACAAGCAACATCGACAACTCGACAACTCGGGCCGGATACAGAACAACTTTTAGGCCTTTTGGGGTTTGAGGCGTCGCTCAGGCTCCGAGTTGGGACTCGAAGAGGCTACTATTTGAGGAGCCAGAATGAAAATGTTGCAGGATAGAATGGATGTAATGAACAATTGAAGCTAATTTTAGGTCAAGTATTCCTTCACGGGGGGGGGGTCTCAGCAAGTCGTAGATTCGAGTTAGCGAGAGATCCTCTCATCGTTGGAGCTCAAGAGCGCGTGCCGAATCCTTGCCACAGCCTGAGATGATGACAATCAGGCGCCCCTACGGCAATCCTTCCCCTCCAACCCCTGCGCTGCAGTGCTTGCCCCGCCCCACGCGGGGTAAACGCTTGCGGTCCCTGGAAGCCGTTGGCCGTTTCCTCGCGCGCGTGGGGGTCATCGACGGCCACACTTCGATATGGCGCGATGCCACCGGCCGCGAAGAGATTGTCGCCCACTTTGTGCCGCCTCCAGGGCTCAGTCTTTCCCGCTTGAACACCTTCCTGTTAGCCCACAACTCGCCGTTTTCGTGTGTACCCATGCCGGCCCTTCCTCAGGCCTCTGACGGATCTGGTGTAGATCCCAGCAAACTAGCACCACCAACGAATGGTCATGCAGGCAATAGCAGTGGCAAGCGTCCTGGTGGCAGTGCACAATTTTCAGCTGCACGCGCGCTAGACGTAGTAACCATGTCTTCCTTAGAACAAGAGGAGCAAGAACAGCAGCAGCAGCAGCAGCCATCGAGGTCACCGCCATCAGCAGCGGCCTTGTTTCACGCTGCCCGCATCGGATCAGCAAACCAGGCCATGCGAGATCATCAGAACACAGGCGGTGGCGCTCTCGTGCCCCTTCAGGCGCGGTCCAACCGGCCATTGGGCGGACTTGAACGGCGGCCCTCCGCAGGGCACCATCCAGGCAACGAGGCAGGTGGTGTTGTCGCCGAGAAGCCGTGGCTGAAGCAAGGTCAAGGCAACGTTCACACTTTTGTGAACGGCAGCGGCGAGCGGCAGCAGCGCGCAGCCATGGCTACTGCATCGCCTGGAAACGGGAGCTCGGCCTTCTATGGAGCTCAGTTGCTTCGCCAGCAATTTGCCGCTCGAGATGCTTATGTAACAGCAGGCTCACAAGGGGCTGTGCTGGGGAATGGGGGGGCTCCGAGTCGCCGCAATGGGAACACCAGTCAAAGCAACGGTAGCGGGGGTGGCAACTTGGCGAGGATGATAAAAGGTGATCGAGAAGAAGTGGGGCCTCCTCGGCAGCTGCCTCTGCCGTTGCAAGCGAGGCGCGGGGTGTCAGCCTCTGCTGCTGGGCGCCCTTCCACGCTTGAGGACGACGGCGGCTTCTCCCCTGCTCGACTCAGAGCAGACGGTTTGCGACCAGTAGGTCGGAATCTAGAGGTGAATGTGGCAGGTGGCGTAGGTGGCAACACCTCGGAAGTTGCTCGCGTGTACACGGCATGGCGGGAGCAGGCGGTGACCGTGCAGGGGCCGTGGCACGCAAACGAAGACCGCTGGGTCTGCGTCGGCGACTTGGCGACCTTGCTCCAGACCTTGAGCGCCAGCGAAGCCGGCGGAGCTGCCTCTTTGCTAGCCCCCGGTTTCCGCCACCCTGTACCGAAGCACTTGCAGCGCATGGCGGCTCCTGGCGTACAGCCGGAGGTGCTGGGAAACCCTGTGCTGGGTAAGACCTCCCTGTGGTGCGTGTTTGATGGGCACGGTGGAAGCACTGCCTCGGAATACTGCCGCACCCATGTGGTGCTGGAGGTCATGAGAGCGCTCCGCAGCCAGCCGGGCGGCATTTCGGGTGCTCAAGACGCCCTTCCTTCTGACTCGGCAGCTTCGCTCACCGCCGCTCTGAAATTGAGCATTGCCGCTCTGGAAGCTGGTTTTTCGAAATTTGCCCGCCGCGGCGATGACTCTGGCTGTTGTGCTACTCTGGTGCTGTGCCGACAAGGAGTTATGGTCTCAGCCAACCTCGGTGACTGTCGGGCCATGCTGTTCAATGCACGAAGCAACAGTGCTGAAGGCGGAAGTGTGATCGAGATAGGCAGTAATCCTCTTGGGGCCAAGTCGCAACAACGAGGGTTTGGAGGCAGCCGAGGGCATCGCGACGCTCTGAATTGGGCAAATAGTATGTCTAGCGGCGATGGAGCAGGAGAGCATGAGGATTCATTGCCACCATTGGTAGCGTGCTACGAGCTCACCACGCCACATCGCGCGGATGACCCTCCGGAGAGAGCACGAATTGAGTCGTGTGGCGGCAGTGTGGTGAATGGGCGGGTGATGGGTGTGCTTGAGCCGTCCCGTGCAATCGGCGACCTTGACCTCAAGCGATTACCCAAAGCAAGACTCGCTGTGAGCATTGAGCCTTCTTTGGCGTCCCTTGAGCTCGTGCCTGGTGCAGCTCCTTCTTCGTCTGCCCCTGAGGCCTTTCCTTTCGTGGTGCTCGCGAGTGACGGCTTGTGGGACTTCGTCGAGCCGAGGCGAGTGTATGAGGTGGCCAAACAAGCGCTAATGGACTCGAGCAGCAGCCAAGGTGCTTTGTTGGGTGCAAATGGCGCAGCTGCGAAGCGCTTAGCTCGGGAAGCAGAAGCTTGTGGATCGCAGGACGACATTACTGTGATGGTGGTGACTTTTCAGCAGTGTGTGAATGCTGTTGGGAGGGAAGTGTAATGGCTGTGGCCACTTGTGATGGGAAGGACCAAGGGGATTCCGGGGCTGAGAGCCAGAATCGCCTTGAAACCGAGCCTCCTTTTATCCCATTCTGGGCACTCCCCCTTCATTGTTGCGGTTGTATTCGGATATGTGTGCGTGTTTTTTTGTGTTTATGTATAAGTATAGTTTTAATGTTTAATGAGTTATGGACTTCGATAACCGACAACAAACTTCTGTAATATAACGATAGCCTCGGGAATTCGGTTTCTATACAGGGCATAGCTCATTAAGCCGTGCACCGCCATACCGCCATATCTTTAACGATTCGAAATTTTTAACGACAAACTTATAGGAATATGGTTTTCGAGTTGGGAGCTAAGTCGACACTTCACATTTCATTGTATCCGGGGCGAAATGGTCATTTGGATTCGAGGCCAGTGTCGGTGTTGCCTCACAGAAAAGCAGGCACTTGCTTTTCATGAACGAAGCCCTACATGCGGAATTCAAGTGCGTCAATAGAGAAACGAGAGCAGAAAGGAGATGAGAGATTTGAGCATCTCCCACTAAACGGGAAGCATTCAATAGCCCATCGCGCAGCCGTCGCCTCTTCCGTCCGAACCACCCCGCAAGGCCCCTGTCACCGGATCTTTGCTTATGATTTGAGCCCGGCCAAAGACGGCTCGATCGTGGCCTTGCAACACTTGCAGAGGGGCGTGGCCTTTGGCTCGGAGCGACTGCACCACTGACGCTGGCACTCCGTCCTCGAGGGCCAGCAAGCCGCCGGAAGTGCCGTCTTGGAGGCAAAAGCGGGGCGCGTCCACCGCTGCTTGAGGGTCGAGCCCACCTGCCACCATACCAACGAGCAACTGCACGTGCCCCTGAGGCTGCATGAAGCCCCCCATACACGAGAGAGTGGAGTGCAGAGAGCCTGGAGAAAGGCAACAGTAAGAGACAGACGAAAATTGATTGAGGAAGAGGTGTTCTATTTCTTCACATTTCTTTGTACTGAAGTGGACTGAAATAGAAAAACATGCCCACACACCGTCAGCACGAGTAGCCATAGCCGGGATAATGGTGTGAAAAGGCCGTTTTCCGCCAGCTATCACATTCGGGTGCCTTTCATCGAGGCTGAAGTTGGCGCCTCGATTTTGCAGCGTGAAATTGCATCCTTTTGGGACTAAACCAGTGCCAAAACCTTCGTAGTTCGAGTTCACCATGCTCACTGCGTTGCCAGCTGTTGCAGTGGCCATGATTGGAGAGAAAGAGAGAGACGAGTAGACGTTATGAGACGAATAGGCACCTAAATGAAGCTGGCAACTGCTTGCAATTACTTCGACTTGGATTAAGAAAAAAACACCTACACGTTGTTTGGAGAGAGGGAGGTGATTTTCATATTACTTGAATCGACTACTTGAAAAGACACCGTGCAGCTTGAATGCTCGGGTGCGCCTCGATTCACTCCTACTAGAGCACTGTCAGGATTGAAGAGCGCCGCTCGCTCCTTGCTGTAGCTGGGTGACAAGAGAGCCGCTACCGTTTTTGTATGCTGCGGCAGAGGAGACGGTGGCGACGACAAAGACGAATGACCTTTTTCCTGCTTACCATTGCGGGATGAATCAAAGTCCATGTCAGTCACGAACCACCGAGCGTCGGCAAACGCTAATCGCATCGCTTCGATTAGCGCATGGAAATGGTTCACAGTTTGACCGGTGCCCACACCGAGAACACTGGACCCTTTTCCTTCTCCACCTCCGAGGCGGCCTGTATCTTCGAGAGATGAGAGCACATTCAAGGCCAGCAGAGCGGCGATGCCTTGTCCGTTAGGCGGCACTTCATGGAGGGTGACCCCTCGGTAGGTCGCGGAAATGGGGTCGGGGAATGTGCTAGCGTGGTTGGCGAAATCGCTCAAAGTCAACAAACCTCCGTGTGCTCGAACTTCTTCGACGATAGCGGTCGCCACTGCGGATTGCGGTCCGTAAAACGACGACTTCCCGACTGAACCAAGGCCACGTAAAATGCGCGCTAGGCCTGGTCGCGGCACGCTTTCGCCTCCTTGGGGGGTGCGACAGCCACCCGGAGCCAGCGGATCAGCTACCATCATTTCATGGCAATTGGCCGATTGCCGGAGCTGCTGCTCCCCCATAGACCAGAGATGAGCTGCAATAGGAGCCACCGGTGGTCCTTGCTCAGCTAGTACAGCCGCTGGCTCTAGAATCTCCGACAACTGCAACCTGCCTGACCCCCATCGCGCTACAGCGTCATACCACCCCGCTGCGGCTCCCGGCACCGTGACGGATAATCCGTGGCTTTTCGGTAGCTCCGTGGGGTCGCCTGCTGCGCGTGCAGCACTCTGCGCCGCTTCTAAAGTGGTGGACGCCGCTGCGCGGCCACTGCCATTGAGCCCGTGAACTCGTTGCGTCTTGGCGTCATAGTAAAGCAGAAAGCAATCGCCTCCGAGTCCGGTAGAACACGGTTCGCAGACTGCAAGCGCAGCAGCCACAGCGATGGCCGCGTCGACAGCATTCCCACCTACAGGGAGATGCCAGCGCGTATACACGTTGAACTTTGGCTCGAAAGTCATCGGATTAAGTGGTGATTTAAATAAATCAATACATGCAATGAAAGAATGATCGTATAGCGTACTTACCGCGCTTCAAAGTTTCAACGCCAACTAAAGTAGCAAGGGGCTGCGATGAAGCCACCATGCCATGCTGCGCGATGACTGGCGACCTTCGCGAAATAAACTCAAGGTCACTCGAGGCTGCGAGACGTTGAGACGGCTTTGGTTCCTCGGCTGCCGAGAACACTGGGCGACTACCGATTGCAGAGACTGCTGCTGATGCAACCAGCCCAATCATTTCTGTAAATTTGGTGGAGCTAGCTTGTTCTATTCACTGAGTTACTTGGTGATAACGTAGCTGAGTAATTGAGCTACTGGCCTGTGCATGCGCTAGCTATAGAGGAGCTATGGTTGGCGAAGCGAAACCGCCTCGGAGTAAAGCAAACACGAAGTATACTTAGGAAGACTATCAAGCAGTATGATAAGTCGGGCTAGAAGCAAAGGGTGTATGGTCAGATACCCTTGCTAGCTAATTAGAGGCCTAGCTAGTCTACTGTACTGTAGCCTGTAGCGTAGCTAACAAGCTCTTCATACTTAGATACGTCAGTTAAATTACTCATATTCGTTGATCAAAACGACTTTACATTATAACATTAGATATTAGGTATTTGATTTCGTTGAGGTTATACATAACGGCGATTCCCACTTGCCCATTTGATTCTTGGCATATATCACATACATGCGAGCACCTCGCTGTGCGTTATGCGTTTGTAAAATCCCCGTACTTCGTACTTCGAACTTTGTGAACCTACCTTAATAGGGCAGGAGAACCGCACTGAAAGTAACTCGGCGCCTTGATTGCGCCTGGCACCGAGGCTCTGCTGGCTGCGACTTACAAGACTTCTTTCCTAGTCAGTAAAACCAACTGCAAAGCACCATACAACACGACCGGTACGATGACTCCAGTTGCAAAATGGAACAACTAAATTTGCATTCGCTTCGTTCTGAAAGTACGGAGCATGAAGCGAAACGTACCTGGCAGCTGCGAAAGTGAAATGCATTTTGAGCGCTAGATCCCTAGGCTCCATACGAAACAAAAAAATCAACTCGATTTTTCTTGGTGCCGCTTCCAAACTTCCAAGCAAGTTTTAATATTCGGATCATCAATAGCTCCAGCAACGAGCAACTCATTCTTCGAATAGCTAGCTCCCAGCTCTAGCACGGGTACTTTTACCCCCCATGTGCGGCTTGGTCCCCAGTAGAATTTTCCGTAGTTGATAAAGAGCTCCTCGTGTAAAGCAATGTCGCGTGTGGTAACAACTTGAGCTACGTGTCGATGCGGCTGCTTGACGAATTCGGTATTATGGCCGATTGGGTTACGGCAATCGTTGATGTATCGTGCTATTGTGCTCAGATTAGCAGAAGCATCAATCCATATGATTGAAGTAGCTGGATTCACTAGGTCATCGACTGAGCTGGCAGCAGTATCGTCCGCTTGTCGCTCAGGTGCGTTTGGACCTTCTAAGGAAAGAGGTGCTTTCGGTCCCATGCCTAGTCGCATAAGGTAGCCCGTTTCTTCTCCTTCTCGGCCCCGCCGCATTGCCTCACCGGTCGATAGCACTGCCCCTGAGTATTCTAAGATCATGGTACCCTTGGGAATGATGGAAGGGCCCGCAGTGTAGAACAGGCCTTGGCCGGCGTTAGCTATAAGAGAAGGCCCAGGAGTAAAGACATAGCTTTCAGAAGGCGCGCAGCTCATGCTTGATAGCTGTAGGTAGTATTCTTCGCTAGCGAATACTTTGATTCATCCCAAGTGCTATCATTGTGGGGTATAATAGCTGCTGTAAGTGGTTTCTTTCTAGTCAGGCACCCTTTACGAGTGAACTCGTTGACATGGCTTCTCGTTGCCCTAATAGCTAGCTGTCAGGTCCTGACTGACAAGATTCTACTGCTTCTTTGAACTAATGGGCAACGAGACAACGAAACTTATAGGTAAAGATAATTTTCTAGATGTCTATAGAAGATTTCGCTAGCGTCGAAGAGGGTGTATGCATACTATGAGCTTGGGCCCACTAGTACTACTACTTGCTAGTCCCTGTCCGGCCTGTCCGTGCTTGCTTCTGTAGCGCCTTTTCGTCGTCGTCGTTCGATGCCCTGCTGGCCTGCTGGACTGAGAGGCTGGACTCATCACTTCTCATAACTGGACTACTGCTAAAATACTACGCTATTCTGTAGTAGCTTGAGTGGAAACTGGTAGCCTTCGCGGTGGCTTTACTACTCATCAAGCCGTAAACATATTAAGGACGCCCTCTTAGCTTGAAAGCAGGGAAACTCTTTTGTCGTCAAGACCAATAACTATGCGTTGAGTATGAAGACGCTATCCATCGAAAGTGATCGGCAGGCACTCACGGGTGGAGACGATGCGAGCAATGTAGCATCGCTAGCGGCTCAATTTGCTTGCGGTCCTCCTAAGCCTGAGAAAACGGATTGCTGCAAATTTAGGTGCGGTGCGATTATATTGTTGTGTTATGGCTGGGACAACAGAGTCGCGCTGGGTCCGTGGAAGCATTTTATCGATGTTAACGATCCCCACGCTTTCAACCCACGCCGCTACTTTTTCGCTTCTGGGCTTTCGCCTAGGCTTTGATTTTTCATGTATCACCCTTGAATGTTGCGTCTATAGGTCACGCATTCCACACTATATTTGGACGAACCGGCCGCTTCCTTGCTGTCAATGTTCGTGCACATGCGGCGGTGCTCATTGGCGCACTTGTGAGCGCGTCGGTAATTTTACGGTCGTGCTCGAGCGGTCCGATCCTGAGACCTATGGTGGCTCAGAAATCATCATGGTGGTTGGGCCTCACTGGCCTTTTGCCGTCACATTTACTGTCACAATGCTGCTAGTCTTCCCATTGACGACGTTACTCATATTCTGGCGAACGGTGCCCATCTGGGCCAGTTACACTGTTCTCATCGTTACTTGCTGCACTATCGCGTCACTTGCCGTGCTCGGCTGTAAGAACCCAGGAATAGCTCCCCGACGAGTAGAGAAGCCCTCTGTGGGACCTGCCGCTCTGCAGAAGTGGCTGTGGAACGACCAAGCCTCTACTTGGCGAGGGCAAAACGACTCGTACAGCCAAGAAATGAATGTAGTGCTCCAAGATGTTGACCACATTTGCCCTTTCACCGGCACTGCCATCGCGAGAAGAAATATGGCTTGGTACGAACGAGTACTTTGCTTGCCCATTCATTTAACGATCATGTCCTCTAAATCCTTCGCCTCACGACTGGCTAAGCTATACTCGCTTCTTTCTCTATCTCTGCTCAGGTTTATAACCTTCCAGTTTTGCGTCATTGTGCTCGGGTTTTGTATCGTTGGCGTAGTGGGCTGGGGTCTCGTCCTCTCAGCAAATGCTGCCATACTCGCTGAAAGCCCGGCCGAGGACCCTGTCTACAATACCACAGACGTTGTTGGTAACTGATGCTCTGCTATTGTTGGGATCAAAAGCTGCGCCATTGGAACAAATAAAAGTTTTGCGAGCGGAATCCAAGAATAATGTCCATGCGGCCTACTGGGGTGTTTATGATTATCTTTGAATGCAGCCGGATACACGGAGACTAGTGACACGTGAGAGGATTTTACGTGCGAGGAAGACGCATTTGTGTTAATCTTCTGTCGCAAATAGCATCAACATTTCAAATTTCAAAAAGATCTAGCAACTGCAACAACAACAGGACTTTGACATCAAGTTACATTAAGATAAAAAGTTCGAAGCACCGCGAAATAAGTAGGTCTTCTATTTGCTTCGGGTCGATTTATTCCCTTCGTTCTTTTTGCGTTGTTCATAATACGCCATGGCTGGTAAAGTAACTTTTAGGTAAAGAACGGCAAATGCCGGTAAACATATTTTGTGTAATCCGATTCACCAATAAATTAGATTTAAATCTAAAGCACGATTCTTTTCTCAACCGAGGGGCAAACCAGCCTTATTTCAGTTTATACAGGGAATACTTTTATTACTCCTGCAAGTCAAAGAGCACATGTTTCTATCTGCATTGCCATATAGTTGATGGTTAATTCTGGTTCCGATTCCGATGTCCAGTTTTCAGTTTTATTTTTCTATCAGTACTATAATAGAGCACGAACACTTTTTCCGAACGTTGGGTTGTTGGGTTGGTTGGTTGTTGCCATCGTTGTCGTTGTTGTGCTGATTGCTCATTTGTTCGTTCGCACAGCACTTGCGCCCTTTCGCAAGTGCGTGCCTGGACGTCCCATGGATGACATCCTCATTCTGGGGGTATTCCTCACGTTAGTGAACATTGCGTACGGCCTTGCCTCGTTTTTTGGCTACAACAAGGAGCAACAAGCAGCGAAATCAGTCGCACATGTAAGGGCTGAAACATTTCAAGTACTATTGAATCAAAACTCTTCTGGAGAAGCCCCGTCGCTACCGTGTGTTTATCTAATCTTGACTTAATATGTTTACCAGGGAACAACAAACATTCAACGCTTGGGCGATGCAGTGCATGAGCTCTCTCAGCAGGCCACGCAAGTGACGGCACGCGCAGATGCCATTTCGGAACGAAAGTTTTCTTTCCTCGAGGCAAAGCTTAAAGCAGAGGCTGAGGCCGCTGTTGAAGCAGTAGAGCGTCGTGAAAAGAAGTTGCGCGTGAAAGATGCCGAAGATTTCGCTGAGATGCACGGGTGAGAAAGTACAAGGACTGTGCGTACCACCTGTTATTACTGGACCCACGCCTTCCCACGCCCCGATGTTGTGCTGACTTTTGCGCCTCTGTAAATTCTGCTCGGGATTCCCGTTTTGATAGCCGCGCCCTCGCCAAGAAAGACGCTGCTCTTTCTGCTGTCATGCGAGACCACGAAGAGAAGATGGAGTTGGCGAAAGAGCACCACGAGCGCGCCATGGGTGAGCTTGAAGAGCAGCTCACGTCGCATTTCGCGTCGGTCCTCACCAAAGTCACCGCCAACGCCGACCACAACGACGACCGCGACAAACTCATCTTCGAGTACAAACCGATGGTGTTCCCAAGCGCTGTCAATGGTGGAGCCTTGATGCCACCTTCAGCTGGTGAAGGCGTGCACGCCACCGATGACGTTGAGCTCATTGCCACGAGCGAGAGCTTGGTCTCGGTGGCTCACAGCCTTTTGGAGCGAGCTGCGCGCTGGGGCATGCGCCTCACGCACCGCGCGTCCTTCTCCACGCACCACTCAATGGGCGGTGACAGCACAGTGGCGAGTGGGGACCACAATGGCAAAGGATTGGGTGATGAAATGGAAGCCGAGCTGGCGTGCACAGCGCTGTTTGCCGAGGCTGAAGTGGCCTTCACTGCGGCGCTCACCCTCAACTCCGCCTGCACCGAAGCCTCCGTGGGGCTCGCCAACTTGAACTTCAAGTCCCGGCGCGACGCCTGCATTCTCTTGACGAAGTTGCGGGCCGCTGTAGACGTGAATCCCGAGTGTGCCGGTGCGTGGCACGCGCTCGGAGAGGTGCTCGGTGAAAAGCTCGAGAGGTGGGGCGATGCGACCGACCACTTCCAGCGCGCCTGTGCCCTCGAACCCAAGAACGAAAAGTACCTCGCGTCCTTCGAAGAGGCGCGCAAGAAAGGCCCCAATGCGCGGCTCTCGGCTGGGACCGCAGCGGAAGTGTACGGGACCACCGTCAATGACGAGCACCTGGCCCGCACGTCGAAAGTGCTGGTGGAGAAAGGCTACCGCCTCCTGCGCTCCGATGCCAACTACTTGGACGCCAAGCGCGCCTTCGAGTCGTGCCTCATGCTCAGCCCTAGCGACGCAGCGGCTCAAGTGGGTTTGGCGCGTGTTTGTTTGGCGAGCGGAGATCACCTGCGCGCTCTTGACGCTGCGCACGCAGGCCTCACCACCGCTCGGCCTCACAGCGAAGTGGCGGCCGAGGCCATGTCGCTCCTTGCCAAGATCTACGAAGGCCTCAGCGACGGCGCGTCTGCTGAAATGTGGTACCAGCAAGCAGCGCAGACTCTACAGGGAAGCCGAGGAATGGTCGAGGATGACGACATGGACGACCAATCGATTCGATCGTCGCGATCCCAGCAGTCGGGCCGCTCGCAA
>Ga0307982_1001848_pt1 | contig 17209 bp, 22 predicted proteins | sample OrgLakmetagen989_FD_201847 | JGI IMG/M metagenome (GOLD analysis project Ga0307982, IMG submission 201847) | Saline water microbial communities from Organic Lake, Antarctica - #989 | ecosystem: Environmental > Aquatic > Non-marine Saline and Alkaline > Saline | place: Antarctica: Organic Lake... | reverse complement strand
TCTTGGACTAAATCCCTTTTATGTAATATTCAGCTCGAGATATGGTATATAAATTTCTCCCGTTGCGCGCTTTCAAAAAGCCAAATCGAACTATAAAGGCCAGTATCTCAAAATTTCCGGGCGTCTAATTCGGCACTGCTGTTGGCTTTTCGTGCCAACTTTCGCACTCACCGAGAGTCATCAGAAGTGGAAATGGTGCATTCTCGAATTACTTTTCCTATTTCCATTAAACTTCTACAAGCCAACAAAAAAAATTTAGCTCTGGGGTTCTTATGTGTCTAGCGGCCTAGTATTCCGCCTCTCCTGAGCTGCATTCCGCTGCCCTTGCTGATACAGAGCGCGCGCAGCAGCACCTTGCGCTAAATTTGTTAAAACCTGCGTCATCGGCACATGACACGAGGGCAGGTACAAGTCAACTTCATTTTTTTTCAGAAATAAATCAGTAGAAGAAACCAAGAATTTAGTTGAGCAAACGCACAGCAACAAAAGTCTACTCTTCAATTGCCGGACGAAGAATCGAGTTTACCTCTGCGGTGCGTTCGCGTGGAACTCGGTCTAGGAAACGCCCTTTGTTGTTGTTGTTGTTGCTACTGCTTGTGTCAACGTCTTTGTCAGCGAGGCGCGCAGCAGCAATGTCCTGCTCAACAACGAAAGCAAAAAAAAGCATGCGCGCAAGCGGCACGTGCATATGGTGAGTGGGTGTAGTCTCACTTTTTCAATTCTTGATTTCGAATATTTCGCCATCGTACACGCATCTTTGGTGTACAAGTTGTCGTAGAAATGCCGCAAAGACAAAGTCACGCACACGCAATCACATCATTAACCAACACCTGAGCGGCAATCGCAATGGCGTCGACGTTAGTGCGCGGTTCCCATGCCACGGAAGTGGTGGCAGCCTCATCAGAAGCCAAAGCAGAAGTAGGAGTAGCCGAAGACGGAGATAAAAGCTGTGGTGTGGCTCTGGCGTCAGCAGTGGTTACAACATCATCTTCAGGTCCAGCTTGAGTTGTGTTGGAGCGACCGCCAATACCAGCATCACTATCCGTAGCCCCCTCGTCGGTTTCATTCGTCCCTGCTTCTAGTGAACCTTTCTCGTTCTGCGCTTGCTCCTGTTCCTTTGGCTTGTTCTTTTTGGCTGTTTTCGTGGCATCTTCTTCTTTTTTAGCCACTGCTATGCGATACTTCAAGGTCGATGTCAGCAAAGTTGCGATCTAATTTTGAACAATATAATACACATCACCAAGCAAATTGAAAACATTACATGAACTACATTTTTTTTTTTAAAGATGGAAAGAAACAAGATGAAAAAAAAACGTGTGCTCACTAATTTATTCAGCCAGGATGGTCAGAATTTCCACTGCACAAATGACGATTTAAATCCTTCAATATCCATTTCTCGTTAGGTGGAATGCAGCATGCGCTGTTGGGGACGATTAAGAAGAAAAATAAAGGGCGTGTGTTTACCTGCGCTTTCTTGCCACCTGTCGACGGCATCTCGTTCAGCGCGAGCAACTGCGCGTTTAAGTCTATCATGTCAATGCCAATCCACAGCGTTGCCTCTTCTGCTGTGGCGCCTTTTACCATTGCCGCTCGTTTCAGGGTAGCAATTTCGTTCAACGCGGCAATGAGATTCCGCGGTAGCTTCGGGTACATCTTGGCGTAATTCATAGGCGGCGGTAGCAGTGGTGCTTCAGCAGCACTTGTCGCGGATGCCGCAGCCACGCTCTCATTGTCTCCGTTGACTGTGCCTACGAAGGCGCCTTCTTCCATGCTGGATCGGTGTCCACGTGCTAAAACCGCATCGACGGAGTTGGCACTGACCACAATGACAACGTCCTTGTCATCCCCGTCGTTCGTGTCCTCCATGGAGGCCGCTTTCGCCGCTAAGGCAGCGGCGCGTTTCGCTTCCGCGTTTGCCTGAGCAATTTGCCACGGTTTCAACGCAGGCTCTGCCGGTGTTGCTGGAAGTGGTGATGATGGCGAAGAAGAGGCAGTTGTCGGTGGCGGATCTACCGGCAGCGCCTCTGTTGGGTCTATAGAGGTGGGAACATCATTGCTGCCTTCCAGGATATCTTGCGCGCTGTTCACTAAGCAATTTTCGTAGGCCTCTTCATCCCCCAGCCCCACGAATGCGTCGCATTCGTCCGCCTTACAAAGAAAATTAGGGCATAGGAAAAAGGCAGGATGAAAATGTTGATGTTACCGAGAGAAAGGTGAAGAACTCAAAAAGCGAAAGTTGAGAAAATTCCTGAAATGGGAACTGAAAATGCATTTGTCATGAAAACAAAAATAAGTGTACCAGATCATAGTTTGCATCGAGAGGAGCAGCCAGTGCCGGTGCATCCACATCATCGTCCGTGAGTGCCGTCGTAATCTTCGCATCTCCTCCTGAAATCGGAGGAGCAGCAGTGACAGCAGCAGTATTCTCGGCATTCTCAACTGCTGCTGCTGCTGCTGTCACCACTTTCGCTTGCGTAGCCCGTGCTAGCGCCGCTACTTTCACTCGATAATGGTTGTCGCGGTCTTCTCTTAGTGCCCACGCGCCGTCATCAAGATCGCCTTCTCGCAAGAGCTGTGCGCAGGGAGAGAGCACACGCATGCACAATCCCAGTGCATTCAAAAACGACGAACAATGAAAGTGCACGTGTTAAACAACTTTTTGGTTATTCCACTGTACACATCGTTTGGAATCTCCACAATTGCACGCCATAGGAACTACACATAACACTACATCAACTATATGAAACGTTCTCTTTTCTTTTTTTGCACTCACCGCGTCAGCTTCTGCGGATGACAGTCGCATAGCCATGTAGCGTGACGATGCATCGCTAGATAAAGATGACGATGGAGAAGACGACAGCGCCCTTCGTTCACTCTCTAATTTTTCTACTTCTTCGTCTATTCCCTCGATGTCTACTACCGTCCTGCCGTTGTCGTTGCTGTTCAAAACAGTGCTGCTGGTGTTTTTCTCCATAGCTGCAATTCTCCCTGCGACTCTTTCCATGTTCCGTACTTTCAGCCCTTCAATCGCAACAATAGCATCGGCAAAGGCGGCTGCTGACGAGGCCTGTTTAAGATCATAAGTACGATCCAAGGAAAGTTACCAAACCATTCATACTCGCATCTGACTGAATAAATCGACGCTGCCTGACTTTGCATTTACTCCATTTCATAGCAGGCCATTCACAGCGCTTCAAAATTGTGTGAGCTACAACTGACATGAAGTGTAATCACAGCCATTGTCCATGTGCCTGCCCTTATTCGCCTCTCGCTTTTGCTCTCTCTCTCTCTCTCTCTCTTTCTTCCTCTTTCTCTTTCTGTATTTATCATCCCTCACCAGCCCGCTGCAGTCACCAAAGACGGCGCCCTGCGACGAGAGCCAGTCCAAATACGCGGCCCAGTGCTTGGAGCCCGCTCGCAGCGTCAAATCATCCCCCACCGTGATCATCCCTTGCCGCGCCCGCGTGAGGGCCACGTTCAGCCGCCGGCCGTCCGCCATGAATCCCACGCGACCTTGTCCGTTGGAGCGCACCTACGACAAACGAGTGTAGAAAAAAAGAAAGCAAAGACATTAATCAAAGCATTGGATTTCTACACCGTTTGCTTCGTACGACTTGAAGTATAGAACGGTAGGTTGCATGTTTTTCTTCTATAAACGGGTGGTGAAATCGGAAACAAACAAAAAGAATTAGGGCTTTTGATCAGTACGTATTCGTTTCTTTACCGCGCTGAAGACAATGCAGCCTTTTTCTCGGCCCTGGAACCCGTCCACGGTAGACACCTCCACTTTATCAGCGCCCCAAGTCCGACCGTTGGAGTGTTCGGCGTCTAGAAGCTCGCGCAAGAGGGCCACCTGGCAAACAGGTAAACAGAAGGCAGGTATCTTTTGAAGGAGATACATTGTCAAACAAGTACATTTGCTTTGAACTGCTTGTTAAAGTATCTATGCAACCAAACGAGGGAGCACATCTGACCTGAGCGTTGTAAGAGGAGAGCACCGCAACCGCCGTCGGCGCGTAGCGACCCACCACTAGGAGAAGGCGCACCACCGCGATCACCGCCTGTACCGTAACCACAATATTTTGTTGCAAGGAAATTTTGATTGTTGGAGTTGAAATGGAGTATCTGCGCACAATGTTGCTTACACCATGAAGCATTTTGACAGCTTTTCAATTCTCGTAAAGGTGCGCTCACGCATGTTCTCACGACACGATCCAAAAAACATGTACGCAACCGCATGCGCGCGCACGCACACAGCTGTACCCATAACCGCGCACTACTATGCACCATTTACGTGCCCGCGCACGCATTCACAGCAACGGACTTACCTGCGCCTCCACTCGGTTCACTACCGATGTGCCGTCCGCTGACAGCTCCTCGTCTCCCCATGCGACGGCGCGGCGGGTGGGCACGAAAGCTACGGGGAAATTGCGGCGAGGCCAGGGAAAGCCGCCTGGAATAGGCGCCCCGCCGCGGCTGAACCTGAACACATGTAGAAAGAAAAGTAAACGTAAACGTTAAAAAAAAAAGTCTCTGTTGTTGAGCGATCAGTGGAGCGGTAAGTCTGACCATATTCAATTCAAATGCTGTGTGCTTGCATACTGCGGTATGCACAAAGGTGCAAATGACACGTAAACACGCGATGCCGCGAATGTGCCGTGCACGCAAGCTACCTTGCAATCGGAGGCCCAGCAGATGTCCGAAAGGGCGTGGGGCGATGCGCAGATGATGCAGAAGACGAAAAAGAAGAAGGTTGTTGCTCTTCTGCTGGCTCTGTTGCTGTAGATGGCGAAGCAGAAGACGAAGGAAAAACTGTTTCCGTGGTTGCGTTCCTCCCCTCGGAGTCTACTCCTTGGTGCTGGTTGCTGCTGTTCCACTTGCTTCTGCTTTTGGGTTTGCTCAGACTCCTCTTTTTGATCATCTTGTCTTTGCCGTTCTTCGTGTGGCTCGTACCAAACCCACCGGTTCCAGGGTCACTCGAAGCAGAAGCCAAATCAGAAGAATCTGTGTTGCTGCTGCTGCTGCCACCAAAAGACGGGTTTTTGAACTTTACGGTCGTGGTGCCTAAACTACGGGAACTGCCACTTCGCCGGCCACCGCTGCCACTGCTGCTGCTGCTACTGCCACTGCTGCCGCTGTAACGGCTGCGGCCGCCGTGCCAGCCTGCTCCTCGGCCCTGTATATGACGATGTTAAAGCCATTCCCAATGGAGGTAAAATGATTACAGTAGAGGAGGCAAACTAGGTTGAAGCCCAGCGAAATCACGATGGCAAAGGTCCCCGCCACTTATAATTTTTAAGACTAGCGGATACAACATTTGAGTACATTCGCGAAAGATCTCACCGTGACGAGTCGGCCTCCGTAAAAATGCTGAGAAGGAAATTCCGCGATTTCGGGGCTCATTCGATACTGGTCGGTGAGTAGCAAAGGCCGTACCTGACCAGGCCAAAAGGAATACAAAACAACGCGAATAGCAGCAATGGCAGCAGCAATAACAACGCGTAAGAATGGTTGAGTAGATTCTTGCTATTGGACATAAACTGACAACAAAACGAAACGTGCGCGTTGAATCTACATGTGCGTTGAATCTACATGTGCATGAGCGCACTTACTCCACATCGCGCAAGGCGCACAAAGGGCGTTAGGCCCAAACCACCGAAGGCAGCGGGAGCCGAAGTGACCGTTGGTGTTAATTGCTGTTGGTCGCCGACCATAATTAGTTGCCGGCAGCCGTGCATCAAGGGCACCTGTGGTGCAAGAAAAGGGGCAGTCGGTGTAAGTGGCAAAGCCGTGCCATTGCACCACCTCAACGATAGGGCAGTCGCAAGTTGGCGAGGTTATCAATGTAAAATATTGAGAAAATACGGGCGCGCGCGTGCCGTTGTTTTGAGGACTCCTTTCACCGCAACTCTCATGCGCGCGTGCGAGTGTACTACTTCTAGAGTGCGTTGCAACACGATACCAGGAGGCTGGGCTCGGTGCACATGCTGGCTTCGTCCACTACGACCGTCGCAAAGCGCACTTGGGGCGAACCGTCGGTGCCCGAAAAGGCATCTGCGAGCACCTCGTGCCCGGCCCCCACGCACGAGCACACCACCACGTCAGCGGCGCGCAAAATGGCGGCCGTGGATTGCCGCAGCGCGACGGTTAAGGCGCGGCTGGCATCGCCAACCGCAGTGCTGCTACTGCTGCTGCTAGGAGCACTGTTACCGCTAGCGCTACCACTGGAAGTACTGCTATCGCCGTTACCATCTCTGCCACTGCCACTGCTGCTGCCACTGCTGCTGCTGCTGCTGCTCGCCTGCCGCGGGTTGTACAAGCTTCGAGTAGGCGATTTCAGCGCTGAATTGAGCTGCTTGCGGGCCTGCACCACGTCGGGGTGTCGCTCTACTAAAGCGTCCAAGCAGCGGTCTTGCAAATGAGGCGCTACCGTGGAAGGGCGCCCCAGTCTCACGGGCCCGAGTCCCAGGGCAACGAGTTTGTTCATGATGAGGTCGGCAGCGGTGTTGGTGGCCGCAGCAGCGAGCACCTATCAGTAGAAAGCCACGATACGATGAGTGAGAGAATCATTCGGGTGCACCTTGAAGTAAAACGGCATAGGCACCGCAGCCACGATATGCAGAACGCGAGAATAAATCGGGTGTTCTGAAAAACAAATTGAATTTCGGTTCCTTTCTTAAATCAGGAAGGCACAAACAAGGAGTCTTCTGCATGTATACCTTGCGAGACATGAGCGCCCTCTCTTCGGCTGCTGCGGCAGCATCGGCAGCAGCGTTGGCTCTCAAAACCTCTGGTTCCAGTGCCGGCGGCAAAGGCGTTGAATCACTTGTGCCCAGAGCTGCGGCAGCAGCAGCTAAGGCCTCCTTGTGAGCAGCGCGAGCAGCCGCCGTGGTCGCAGCGCGGCGGCTGCATTGCATGCGCAGCAGTTGTCGTTTCTGAACAATTCCACAGAAAAACAGTGAACGAAGGCGAAATCATACAAAGAAAAATGAGAACCAAGAAAAACAGAAGAAGACATTCGTATCTCTACTAAACCTCTTTCGTTGCCTCTTTCAGACACCTGCTACAAGACAGCACTCTCTCTCTCTGCAATTCTACCCGCGCACCTGTCGCTTCAAGTACACCGCCGCTTGCACCACCCTGGCCACGATGATGGTCTTGCCAGTCCCCGGAGGGCCCTGAATCAAGGTGAGCCGTCTGGCCATCGCAGCAGCGACCACGGTGCGCTGGCATGAAATTTAGAAATTGTACGTGTAACGATTAAAGAATTAGAGAAAGAGAGTGAGAAGAAAGGGGAAACGGCCGAGAGAAACAACGCCGGGTGTTGAAGGAGGAAAAGGGGAGGTACTATTCGTCCACGTGGTGCTAATATAATACGAGATCACTGCGAACGAACACATGCTAAGAAATCACCTGTGGCGCGCTCATAGGTCGCTTTTTGAGTTTTGTGTTGATCGGTGGAGCCACATTACGACTATTGCCACCTGAAGAGGCAGCAGCTCCGGCACCAGCGCTAGCAGCAGAATCAGTTTCAGCGGTGCTCGCACTCTCTCTAGTGCCACTGCTAGTGCTGCTGATGCTACTACTGCCGCTGCCATCTGACGGTACTCTGCCAGCATTCTTAGCCCTTCGCCTTGCTATTTGCTTCTCGCGCCTCCGGTCTTCCTTTTTGACACTTTTCTCGAACTTCTCAGCAGCAGTGCCAGGGTTAGTGCCTGCGTCAGCAGCAACCACCGTGCCTTCCCTTGAGTCATGTCTATCTGTCGCTGCTGCTGATGCTGCCACAGAGCTGTCCTCTACGATAATATCGCTGCTACTGCCACTATTACTGCTGCCAGTATTACTTCTGCCGCTGCTGTCACTGCTATCCTCCGTCACCTCGCTGCTCCTAGTCGGCAGTGACAGGCTGCCGACAGCTTCCGACACGACGGGTGCCAGAGAGTGGCAAAAACGGCACGCCCCGCGCCGTGCGTAATTTATGTTGCCGCAATGGCTGCACACCCAGTCAGCCTGCCTCGACGTGAGGTGCAGGCGAGGCACAGGCGGTTTGCCCACGCGAAGTCCGATTTTTGATGACTTGGCCGTTGCACCATTAGCCTCTATCGTTATGGTCTCAGCAACAGTCGCAGCACTTGTAGTAGTTGAAGCAGCAGCCACTGTAGGAGGAGCAGCATCGGCAACAGCTGCAGCATTTGACGTGCTGGTCTTATTGACTACACTATTAGGTGTAGTAGCAGTCGCATTAGCACTAGCAGCCGCAGCCGCAGCCGCCACACCTCTTTCCGCCGCTGCGAGCACCTGAGGATGGTCCTGCAATTCAGCACTCGCAAACTGCACGGCCCTCGGCCACTGCTCCACCGCGGCCGTCACCACTTGTAGATCCCCCTGTATGCGCGCCGACGCCAGCTGCAACGCTCGTCCACTTTGCTGCACCGCTGCTAACACTACGGCCTCGTCATCTCGCAAACTGTTGTGCGCATAGAACAAGGCGTCTAAACCACTTCTCTTCGCGGCTGTCTCAACAATGGTGCGGGTTTGCTTCAGTTCCACGGACGCAAATTGAAGCGCCGACCCAAATTGGTTCACGGCCGTCAGCACCACTACAGGGTCCGCCTGTAACGAAGGGTGCGCGTGCCGCAGCGCCATGCCTTTCTGAGCCACCGCCTGTAAAAGACACGCGCGCGCACATTCGCATACGCGTGTTTGAGCGCATGCAAAAGGTGTGTGTGGTAGCGATAGAAGCAGGTCAAGGTTGAAAAACGCAACAAGATGACTGCGTCGTGCCAATTCGAACCCACAATAAAAATTGGCGAATAGAAGAAAAGAGTAGGACACACCGCAGCATACAAATGAAATTAGGCTTTGCAATCATACCATGAGGACCACTTCTTTGTCAGCTTTCAACTCGTCGCTGGCAAACTTGAGCGCATCGCCACTTTGCGCTAGTGCGTCCATCACGATGCTTTTGTCGTTGCGAAGCGCTAAAGAGGCGTACTGGAGCGCGCTCCAACATCGACTCACGGCAAACTTGACCTGGTGAGTAGAAAAAGAAGAAAATGATGAAAAACTGATGTTTGTTCGAGGACGAATGAGGAAGCAAGGGTAAATAGATTGTCTAGAGAGTAAAAAGGAAGGATCAAAAGAGCGTTGAATGATAAGTTGCTTCTCCCCTTATAAATGTGTCTTTTGTCAGTATGCGCTCTTGGCCGATACCATATCCCGGTCGGCCTTCAACTCGCTGCTGGCAAAGAAAAACGCGCGCCAAGACCCGTGCACCGCAGCGCCTACCAAGGCCTTGTCGTTGCGCTGGGCGGGCGTGGCGTGGTACAGGGCGTTCCACTCTCCTTTGGCAGCGCGCGATATCAGGGTGGCACTCGGCACTTCTTCCTTGTTTCGGCCATTTCTTCTGCTGTGAGCGCCAACAGTGGCGGCGGCGGTGGCGGTAGCTCCTGACTTGTCGCTGGAGGCTACTTCTGTGACTGCTCTTGTTTGCTGAAGGGAGGATTGCATGCTTGAGGCTGCTAGTAGACCGCCTGCATTCTGCAATTTGTCACTACCTCTGCCTTGTGTTATGTTGGTCGCGGTGGCTGCTCCTGCCAGTGCTGGCGGAGGAGAAGAAGGGCGTGCAGGCGCATTTTCTCCGACACCATCCATGCGATTCAAGGCAGCAATAATCTATGAGACGCAAAAAAATACGAGGAAATGCAATCGAACAAGGGACACGTATGGTGCGTTTGTAGGAACAAAAACAAAGAAGTTGAACGAACGAGAAACAAGAATGAAAGGGCGCAAAGAGGAGCTAAAACGCTCATACGCACACAACATTTGCAGGCAAAGAGGTGCTTGCGGACATGGCGGTGTGGCTCCTCCGTCGTACGATGCACACAAACAAGACCGAACCTCTGCAGGTGACGACGGCAAACCCTCCGGCGGGGCAGCAGCTAACTGGTTCCACAACACTCCACGAGCAGCCGCCGTCGCTGCCTTGAGGGCGGTCAAGGACGCTGCTGCTGCTGCTGCTGCTGGCGTAGCTACAGTTGCGGTTGAACTTGCTGCTGTGCTTGCAGCAGTGTTGGCTGTTTCGGGGGTTGTAGCAGGAGCTGGATTGCTGACGTCATCGTTCACGCCTTCCATGTCGTCCAACGGATTTCTCGACTTCAGCGCGCTCACACCATCACGACCACTACCAGTGCTGGAGCTACTACCGCTACTGCCACTGGTATCCGAGCTGACGGTGCTATTGCCAGCACCAGTAGCAGAGGACTCCGAAGAAGCTGACGGTGGCTCTCCGACCGCTCGTGCTTTTTCCCAGTCCCTGTGAGTGCCCACCAATAGGCGCAACAGGGACGAACTCAAGGGCAAGGACGCCAATTCTTGCTTTGCACTCATGATCTCCGCTTCTGTGGTGTCAGCTCCTTCATTGTAAGCTCCTGCGTTCACGATTGCCGCAGCCATTATGGCAGCAGCGGCAGCAGGAGCATTCGCAGCTGCAGCAGCCGCCGCTATAGCTTCAGTGCAAGCACCCTTTTGAACGGTTTCCGACAACTTTCGGTCTTTGTTCGCAGCTGCTGCCACTCCGCGCACGGCGGCCACCATCTTGTCGTGCGACGCTGCAGACCCGAGCTTGTCCACCTTCCATGTGGAAACAAGAAATAGGCGCACATGCTCGGTACACGGAGAGCGCAAGGCAGGCATGAGTAGAAGCACACAAAAAGTTCACGCGCACGTGTACCACATAAAGCAGTCAGCGAGGAAGTACACGAACAAAAACAGTACAACCGCTTAAAACCACGCACCCGCCACGTTAGTCGACTGGACTCCACTTCCTTCTTGTCCTTGTTGGCATCTTTTCGATTGCCCATGACCCTAAAAGGAGGATACGAGTACCCCGTGGTGAGCTGCAGCATGTGAGCAGTGCGGTCAACCACCTGACAAAATGAGAGGAGAAAAATGAGGAGAAGGAGAAATTGGATATTTAAAGCAAAGTTTACGAAACAGTGTACAGTTGATCATGCAATGAGCAATGAAAGCAAAGGGAGTTACTCGATTCGAAAAGCAAAGAAGAATCAAGCAGAGAGCGTCTACGCATGTTTCCGTCCCGACAGCCACTTCGCTGCCCTGTTGTCTCGTGAAAGGCTTACCATGGCTTCGATAGGTTCGCCGTAATCCGCCGTCGAGGTGGGGCCGCCTGTCCCTGGCACCGTGTCGTCTGCGTCGCTTTGCTCCGGGTACGCAACGCTGGAGAGGGCGACGCGGTCGCCTGGCATGAATTTCCGGAACAAGCCGCCTGGCACCTGCACACGCGGGCACGCACATGTAGACACGAAAAGCATCGCTGGAGATGACATCACACGCCGCTGGGAAGAGAAAGGGGAATGAAATAATAATGGTAGCTTCTATGTCGGTTTAGAACGGGCTGGATATTGAGCATGCCTTGCGATATATAGTAGCATGCACAGCATGTACAAAGAGAGATTGGCAACGAAGTTTTATTTTACCACATCGAAGTAGCCCTCGGTGATTGGGGTTAAAGTCACCAGCTTTTCAGCGAACAAGTCCCCTGTGTCGGCATTGCACGCCAAGTGCGTCACCAGCAAGCCCTCTGACGCGAGTTTTTCCCGAGACCACGTTGACAGCCGGGACTTTCGGAATTAATAATTATATCACAAGCAATAGAATCAGAAACACTCTCCGCGGATTCAGTGATCACACAACACACACTAGGATCGGAAAATGAAGCAAGATTTATGGTCTTAAGATACAGCCTCGTCATATATGATATCAATGCGTGGGATAATACAGACACAAACCGAGCTTGAAACAACTAACACTTTCACAAATATTATGTATAAGGATGGAATTTCTATCGAGCCGTTCACTTTAATGATATCTATGCTTTAGAAATTGTACATACAGTAGCAACATACCTGAACATCACTCATGCTTTTGGAGAGCTCAGCTTGCAGCAAAAACGTCCAGTGCTGTTCATACTGCGCCACTTCATCAGCAGTAGGGGCTGGTGCCATGGAATTTTCGTTGCTAGGCATTTCTCTAGAGCGTAAAGTTTCCGAAGTAGCCATAGAAGCTGATGTTGCAGTTCCATCTGCTAGCGCGGTGCCTACTGCTGTGGTTGCGGTCACAGCGCTAGCATCGGTATTGCAACCAGGCTGATTACTAGACAATCGACGGTTCGCCTCAGACTGTTCATCTCCAAAGGTTTTTGACCACAAAGTTCCTTCAAAGCTGCTCCTAGATCTACGCCTAGTCGTAGGAGGGCGAGAGAGTGGCTGAAATGCGCCAACTGTTGACTGTCCAAGCATCACATTGGTTGAAAAGCGCGAACTCAGCAGGGCTCCTGCAGCCGGTGCCATTGCAAGACATAGTCCTAGTATTCCTTGCATCGATCTAGAAGCTCAGAGTACTATAAAGACGCGAAGACGGCCAAGATCAAGGCTTATGCAGTTTGCTATCAGAGCACTTTTTAGCATGTACATTTTTTCGGAACATCAAACAACATCAAGCTCAACAACCACAGGCTATATTTTACAGCGATTTCATGAAGTCCCCTGGGGGGGGCTGTTGAACTTTTTGGGCCATTCGCCATATGAATATAAAGTCAATCTCGCGTGAATAAGCGACGAAGTTAATCGTTTGCCATGGAGACTTCGCACTACTGGGCTGGCCCGGAAAACGAAGGCCTCTCCTTCGTGCCTTTGCGTTGATTTTCTATCGTGCTGTGTGCATTCCCCACTCGAACTCGGACTCGGACTTATACAAACCCAAATGACACAGAAGCCAATGCTGCGGGCAGAAGTGTACGCGCATGCATTCTTTACTCTGCCTACAGCCGTGCCTTGTACTTACCGGGACCAAGGGAAAAGGGGCTTCTCTTTGAGGCTTTTGGTGATTCGATTTGCCATTCTGAACTTATTTGGCCGACTGCCACACAACAAAAGTCCATTCCCGACTTGCCCCTACTAGAAAAAAAAACGAAATAGACTTCAGTTCCCTCGTTGTATTTGAGATCCAGGGCTCTCCCAGATGAATTAATACATCGATAAATCCAATCCCAGACAGTCAGAAATGGCACTAGGGCTATCTTTGATTTAATCATAGGTTTTTTAAAATGGCTGATAACTGGTGATAAGTGATAGCAATAACTAACATCTGACTGGAGACCGAAGGGCCGAACTCCGAACTCCAAATCTAACCCGGTAATTCGAAAAGGAGGACACTTCATTTCTTGTGTGACATCGGGCTTCTTAGCTACCTTACAGCAAACAGAACAGCCAAAGCACTCCGAATGCCCACTGCAGATAACTTCAGGCAATTCGAAAAACTTATTCGGGGCAGCCCGCCGAAAAGCGCGTGTCTTCTTTGGTGGTGGGATTGGTACCCTTTAATGTGGGGTTCTTGCAGAGCCGCTTCTTATCGAAATCGCCCAGGTACCTGGGGGAAATACGCACGGCCACATAGGCATGAAATTGACGTTCAAAGCCATCATCCTTACAATCAATGGCGACAAGGCATCACTTCAAATGCAAGACACAGGTGAGTTTGCAACGTCAAATAGAAGAGCTAGAACTACTTCGCCGTATCTATTACGGATCACGCTAGGTGCCTGAGCAGAAAGCAAACGTACGCGTCTGAGAAGTCCGAATCCGTGAGGTCTGCATCTTTGAACGAAGTAGAAGTGAGCACAGTGTTGATGAACAGAGAGCCTTTCAGCGACGAGCCTTCGAAGCTCACGCGGTCGACAATGCCGTTGCTGAAGTCGGTGCCTTCAAACTTGGAATTGGACAAAAAGCCCTAGATTTATAACAGACAAAACACTGAAATTCAGCTAGAAGCCTGGTTGTAGTATTCAGAAGACCAAAATAAGTTCACACCAACGAATCTTTCGTTTCACAAAGAAGTGGAATCAATTAAAAAGCGAAAGAAATTACAAAGACTAACAAACGTCAGCTCAACGTAGGAATAATTTTACATTCGACAATTGATACAAGATGGTGCACTCTCGAGCTCTACCTTGCTGAGCTGCGCATCTTTGAAGTTCACTTTGGAGAAATCTGCCTCGCTTCCGATCAGGCCTGAGAGGTCGAACCTGGTGCACACCAAGCACCATTGAAGGATGCATCCAAGAAGACAGAGGACAGAAATTTGATATTGAGCAGTTCTGATTACGTAGTAAACATTCATTCATTCATTCAAAAATAATAATCTTGGCCTGTTCGAGAGTCGTGATTTGCTGACGAGTATAATGCGGTGAAAAAGGTCCATCACTCAGGAATGTAAAGCAATTTCAAAGGAAGAGCACAAGTCGGCCAAATTCAATCGAATAGTTGAGAAGCGGATATACATGGCACTGACCCTGCAGCGTTCTGCCCGCCCATGTTGCAGCCGCGGAAGTCCGGCTGGGAGTCGCGAGCACCGTTGGCTTGGCCCATGGCCGACTGTTGCGCACATTTAACATTTCGCACACGTCAAGGCGACCAAAGAAGCACGCGGTATGCATTCAAGAGTCGCTTATGTACGAGTAAAATACACGCTTAAGTATGCATCATCATGAATTCTAATCGGAATCATTGACATCATAAGATCTAGATATCCAAACAAAAGGAAGAATCCGTGAAGAAACCCATATGTAAAGAGTAGCAATTGATATCTTACCGAAACAAACTTGCAGTTATCCTTTCCTTTGATTTGAGGAGGAAGTTTGTACTTGATCCCGACCTGTTCAAAGATAGCAGGAATAGGTAGGCGGCTGTTAAGACTCGATTTTAGGGATCCAACCGAATTTTCAAGACAGATCAGAAAATGAAGTGTGTCGATAGACGCTGAAGTCAGACCAGTCTCAGATCGGCACATACCTCAGACATAACTTCCGTCGCTGCGAAGACCGGTGATGCTAGCATGCCGACGGCGAATGTAGCTGCAAGAAATTGCCCTGCTGCTTGATTTAACGAGCGAACAGCCCTACTGCCCTCATTTTCAGTGGCCCTTGTGACCGGAGCTGTCCGTAGCACTCGCGACGCTGGAAATGCTGAAAATCCAGTAGCAGGTGCCACGATGATACAGGCAACGAGCAGCGTTGAGAGGGATGACATGGTTGCTTATCCTACGAAGCTGATGTTCTCGTCTGACGTACACCGTACTTTTTGCTCCAACGGGATACGGGAAAGAACAATATGCTCTAATATGAAGTGTGCTCAGCGATCGACAGATAGAAGAGTAATTTCTTTCTGATTTCTCAAGAGAAGCTAGCTTACAATGGTGATGATACTGTCGTAGCATAGTTGAGGCTAGTCTCCTCAACTAAACCAAGCTCGCCAATCTTGTCGGCACAGCTTTTCTATATTTGTTTTATTTAAGTCCTTGTTGCTACGTTTATCAATCGATCAAACTCCTCAGTACTAAGTTACACGCTGGAATCTCACTAATCCTGGAGACAAGCTAGAGACCCTAGCACTGGCTTATTCATTTCAAGTAAATCAGCAAACCAGCACCGAAAAACAAACTTCTTTGTTTTACGTCCAACGAAGGGGCTGTTGTGTGCTGCTTTGATTCAATGAGCCTGCCGCTTTACGTGGAATAACGCACTAATGATGGCCCGCCTCGGTCTTTTCGTGAGCTGGTTCATAATGCTAGCAGGGTCCCTGCCAGGCCTTGCGCTTTCCTCTGGTGTCTACCAGCCATGCGAACCGTCTGAGGCTCTCTTAGCTGCAAAGGAAGCTTGTGCTCGTGGCGACGCCTCGGCAGCACAGCAGTTGTCGCACGAAGCACATGCTCGCTTTGCAGCGGCGGAGGAGCGGCTGATTGAGGTGGTAAAACAGCGTCAAGCAGCTATGGCAGCGGTTCGCATGAGACGCCCGTGAGTTAAAAAATACATGCATATATATATTTATGTATACGATGGAGTGCAGTATATCCAAGTTTTAGTTTCCTCGACCAATATTGTTCAGCATCCAACATGTGATACTTTCTGACGGTCAATTTGTAATGCACATATACCAGGTGGGCAGTGGGCAATTTTACACCGGCGATACGGGAATATCATACCGCGCATCGCGCTGTGAACCAGCTCAATATGTTTGCGGGAAACGATTCCCAGGTTATGGCGTGGGATCTGTCTCGCTCGACCTTGTTCAACAGCACCAATACTGGTTTTGGTTTTCATTATCATATTTACGCATGCCTGCTTATTGTGATAACTAAAAATCCTAGGGCCATTCTGCAAAGCAGTTGAGTGATGAAAAAGCCTCCCAGTGCCCACCGCAACGCACCAGCACCACCAGCACCACCAGCGGCAGGAGCGGCAGTGGCATTTTGAACACTTGCCAGCCGGGTGGTGATGCAAGCAGTGCGCGGCTCCCGCCTGACCCTTTGCCCTGGGCACATCACGCGCTGCGAGTCCCAGCGCTGTTGTCGCGCCCTGCAGTTTGGAAAGGGCTCTGCACTACTGCCCTTCAGGTGAACCGTGGGTTGCATTCCGGAGTGCTTTTGAGCGGTACAATGAATGGTTCGCGCACGCATCCATTTCTCTGCTTTTTGGGAGGCAAGAGAGAATTGTTCCAAGTTTCGCAGGTGCCCGTTTCATTTCTTCCCTTATCTGTCGTAGTGCGCCGTTATGCGCGCCATGCAGCTCTTCTGTCAGAGCGTGTGTCGTTATGCCGTTTATTTCAATTCAATTGTTTACAGGAGCAGAAAAGGAAGAAAAGCTCGGAGGTTGTGGCCCCAGAAGACGACCTTCGCATTCAGAAAGCCATGCATGAGGTGTCCAAATATTTAACCAAGCACCGTGCGCCAACCGTACGGAGCTACTCCTCCACTGAGAGTAATAGCAGCAGCAGCCCAGGCAACATCAAACAAGGAGCTCCTCCGTTGACGGTTTGTTTGAGCGGGGCCCCCGTAGCCCTGAGCTTTCGCCTCTTGGTAAATTTCTTTCGAGTGTGGCGGCGCACGCATGGGGTCGACTTACACGACCTCGGCAAGGTGCTTTTGGTTCTTTTGGCGTGGTGGTTTTCCGCCGTGTTGCCTCGTTTCGCATCACCTGCTTTCCTCTCCGTCGTAACTCTCCGTTCTAGTCAGTCGTCGTACCTCTCCATCATGAGTAATCATTGAACATTTACTATATCTTGCATCAATTTCATTTACTTACTCTCTTTAGCCTTCTCTTTTGTCTGCTTTCTTTTTTTGGGGGGGGTCTTCT
>Ga0307982_1001847_pt1 | contig 17209 bp, 14 predicted proteins | sample OrgLakmetagen989_FD_201847 | JGI IMG/M metagenome (GOLD analysis project Ga0307982, IMG submission 201847) | Saline water microbial communities from Organic Lake, Antarctica - #989 | ecosystem: Environmental > Aquatic > Non-marine Saline and Alkaline > Saline | place: Antarctica: Organic Lake... | reverse complement strand
TGATCCTGCACCTTTTGAGCCTTTGCCAAGGAGCCCTGTGGTCTTCGCCTTGAGCGCCCTGCGTGGGCAATTTTCCCGACCACCCGCCCCCTTGTGGGCGATATACATCGACCCACAATAAATTGCCGGAGGTGGTGTTGTGGGCGATATACATCGACCCACAATAAATTGCCATTTCTTGCTTGCCTGTCTTCAGGCGCCTCCGATCCCGACTCCCTGCCAAGTGGACGAGGAGGGGGTCTCACAGGTTCGGAAGGGGGCTCTTCTCGACACGCCCCACTGAAGGCATCCTCATCCCTCGCGTGCAAATCCACACGGTGGTCATCAGTAAGGCATTGTTTACATACAGGAAGTTCACATTTGTGTGTCTATAAGGCCTCCTGCGACTTAGCTGCCTGATTTCCGCTCAAGCTAGTACTAGTTGCAACAGCAGAAACTTCCCCGCACGCTGGAGCAGCGAGGCGTCAAAAACAAGCCACACTTTGACACTGCTTGTTCAAAGTAAGCTTATCCAGCATGGATCATGACTTCGACAACGCTGTACCAGTCAATGGGGACAATGAAGCAGCGACATCGCTCGAGCTGGACGGCGTTGCAGCTTTGGGCAGGTGCACTGCATCAAGCGTGGTTACCTTCAAAGGCAGGACCGGCACTGCGCTCTCCCACGCTCTGCGCGAGCATAGTGCTGATCTAGTGGCTCGATTGCTCAGCAAAGGCGGTTCGTTGTCAATTTCTGCATCTTGCATTGTATCTGCCACTGCCACCCCAGGCTTGCCGGCTGATGCTCTGCAGCTGCTTCTGCGCAGCGGCACAGCGAAGCATGCCAACGGCGGACACTGCCCAGGACAGCCTCTGCGCAATGCAGCCCGCCAGGGGCGCCCTGACCTAGTGCAGCTGCTGCTGGCCGCCGGCGCCGACGCCAACGCATGCATGTTTAGGGGGGGTGCCTCCCCCCTCAGCGTCGCTGCAGCACTCCCCGGGGACGGCCCATGGTTGGCGGCCCATGAGCTGCTGGCCGCTGGCGCCAGCAGTATGCACCCCCCCTGCTTGCCCATAGCGGTTGCACAGGGGGGTGCAAGCATGGTGTCCCTTCTCCTGGAGGGGGGGGCTGTTATGCCAGGGGACCCCCCCTTCCCCGGGCACGCAGCGCTGTTCCAGGGGCTGCAGCGCTTTGCCCGTGGGGCGTTTCGGCTGCGGCATGCACAGCAGCAGGCCCGGCTGGCGGCCATCAGCCAAGCTGAGGCAGACCTGGATGCAGCGGCTGCGGTGTGTGGCGTGGTGACTCAGTCAAGAGGGGGGGGGTACTTGCCCCCCTGGGTCCCCCCTCTCCTCCCAGCAGCGTGCAAGGCGAGTGCTTGTATAGCACCGCACGAGGTGTGCCCAGACTGGATGCTGCAGGGCGTGGTACTGGATGCTCTGTTGCGAGATGCCCCCCCCCCACCCAACTTGTCAGGGGGGGGCAGTCCGCACAGCGATTGGGAGAGTGTAGCCACCATACACGCCTGCGACGCATGTGACACACTGCATGGCTGCAAGTCCCTGGTAAGTGTCCCGTCTCGCTGGCGGTACGAGGTGTCGCTCCTGCGGCAGCTGTGGGCCCAGCTGCACGAGCTGCAGACCTGGCGGTGCCGCAGATCCATGCTGCTGGCGCGCCACACAGCAGCCACCAAATGATCGCAAGCCACGCATGCCCCTGCACTCCCCACCATGCATGACACACAATGGCGGACTGGCGCTGCCCACCACGCCGCCTGCGGCGGAGGGTGCACTGCATGCAGGCCACGGCACACGCTTATTCTTCGAAATCACTCCCTCCCTCGCTGAGTGCGGGTCTCGGCTGCTGATCGGTGGACGGTGGAGGGGTATGTGGCACTGCTGCATGTCAGGCTCGCCACAAAAGGGCCTTCAATTGTGCTGACTGCTGGCGAAACAAGGAGTTGGGTGCAAAGGAGAGGGACAGGGGTCCCGCCCTGTTTTTTCTGGCCCGACGTGCCCTGGGCACTGCTGGCTTGCAGGCGGCAGCCAAGCCAAGCCAAGCCAAGCCAAGCTGCAGCGTATGCCACCTACTAGTACTAGTGTGCCTGAAAGTTTACAGCCGGGGGCAAGGCATGAAGAACTGGGCATATATCCCCTCGGTAAGTCAAAGGGGGGGGCAGACACCCCATGATAGGGTGCAGGCTTGTTGCTGGCTCCAAGCCTGTGCCAAGCTTGACAAGGCCTGCCCTGCGGAAGCAAGCATCTGAAAATTTTCAAATTTTGCATGCTTGAATCTTTCATTCGTGCTGACACCCAGTTGATCTCGACCAGGGAATCTGAGCGACTGTTAGTTGGCAGCGTGATTTTTCTGTCACGCTGAAGCTCAGCTGGCAATGGCGGTTCGTCAAAGCCTTGCTCCAGTCGCGCATACTGCAGCGCATGTATTACAACACATGTCATCCAAGCTGAATCAGCTTGTCTCTATGCTGAGGGAGCACAAGGGAAGCGTGGTAGCTATTACTGGCGCTGGTAAGTTTTCCCGCACCCCGCTGACGTAGCGTGCAAGAAGCCACCGCCAAACCCCAGTTCAAGACAGTGCACAAATTGGCCGTACTCATTCTCATGCACAAGCCTAAAGATTGTCAACCCCCTTCTGCTTGTGCAGGTGTGAGCACTGAGTCTGGGATTCCTGATTACCGCAGCCCAAACCGACCTGAGTACCGGCCACTGCAGCACGGGGAGTACGTGAAGCAATTCCCAGTGCGCCGCAGGTACTGGGCCCGCAGCATGGTGGGCTACCCCAAGCTGGCCGGCACCCGTCCCAACGACACCCACAAGCTGCTGGGCAAGCTTCACAGCATGGGCATCCTCTCCCACGTCATCACGCAGAATGTAGACCGGCACCACCAGGCAGCTGCAGGGCAGGTGCCTGTGCTGGAGCTGCATGGCACTGTGCACACTGTGTCTTGCAATGCACATGCCGCCAGCGAGGGGGGCTCTGCATGCACCTGGCATGCCCCCCGTGCTGTCGTGCAGCAGGTGCTGCTGGAGGAGAACGCACAGTGGCTGCAGGAGTGGGGGGTGACACGGGACGATCTAGCGCGGCCTGACGGCGATGTCGTCTTGCCAGAGGAGGCCTACGCCGCATTTCGTGTCCCAGCGTGCCCAGGCTGCGGATCCGATATGCTGAAGCCAGACGTGATATTCCACGGGGGCAACATCCCAAAGCCAGTCACGCAGCAGGCGTCAGACATCGTGGCAGGTGCCTCTGCGCTGCTTGTGCTGGGCACCACTTTGACCACCTGGAGCTCATTCCGCCTGGCCAGGCAGGCTTCTGCCGCTGGGGCCCCAATCGCGATAGTTAACTTTGGGGCGACGCGGGCGGACAACTTGGACCCCCCCCCACTGAAACTGGAGACGTCCACCTCAGGGGTGCTGCACGCTGCAGTTGGTCAGCTGCTGAGGAGTTGATTGTATGCACGTTTCCATGACCATGGGCTGCTGACCTGGCCTTGCCAGGCCTTGCCTTGCCCTGGGCTGCCCCTGCTGCGACGGGCGCACCGGAAGCAAGTTTCTCACGTGACTAGCGCCCATCTTTCGCAATACGCCCCGCGTATAGAGGTCCGCTGAGAAGCGGGCAATGTATGCTCCACTGCTCCCTCGTGTACGGAAGCTTTTGAAGGCTGGGTTACAAAATCCAACAAGCGGGACACCTTCTGCTGTGCGAGAGCATCACAACAGCATGAAGTATTTATGCGCAAGGGTACCTTCAGTGCAACCCTCATGTGTCTGGGCGAACAATGATTTTGCTGCTTGGTTTCGCAGGTGAACTTTCCTCCAGTCGTCGCCCCATAATCGGGGGGGGTGTCCTGAAGCTGTTACTTCGGTGGCAGCCAAGTGATTGAACTAGTGTTAGAAATGGCAAACGCAACACACTGCGTGTTTGCCAACCTAAACAATAGCCAGACTGCTGACTATATAGCCACACTTTGGATGGGCCCAACGAAGACTTCGTACATAATATACGGCGCACCCAGCGCCCCCGGCCGTTTGCTGAAGAGCTAGAGGCGCGCTCATTGCGAGCCCAAAAAGCTTCGCAGGATCACCTCACGTGCAGCATGCTTGGTAAGTACAAAGAGCTCCGCGGGCATATCGCCGCTGGGCGTCAGGCAGGCAGACCTCCATGAGATCACGCTTCTTGTCCCTAGCCTGGGGGCATCCAGTATAATGGCGCATGAAGCTGGAGCAGCAGAGTGATACCGCAGCTAGGGTGTGGAAATTCAGGGACAAGGCAGGTATTTGAGGTCAGAATTGTCTTGGGCGTGCAGCTGCCCTGGCTTTGCAGGCCCCTCTGGACGCTGGTCCTTGCTTTGGCACTCTCATCACTGACAAGGCTTCAACGCGGGAAATCACACCAAAAAGCCGCATGGTCCAGGGGAGCTGCAGTTGTAATCGCCGTCTGAGATGACTCCTCCTGGTGGGCTTGAAGGGGGTGCGAAACTTCCCGAAGCCCCCCGTTCGGCTCCGAGTCTACAATCTGTATCTGGGCTGCCTCTGCCGGTAAATCTCAATTCAAGCAAGAGCTCACACTATTCTATGCACAAACTTGGTTTCCACACTCTTCGGCCGATTCTGCAGTCTGGGCGTTCTTTGGAATTGATTTGGGCTGAGATCATTTTCCGCAGAGATGGGACGGTGAGTTGCCTGCACACTGCTCGAGCAAGCTCCAGCTCAAATTTCCCCATGCAGGTTTTCTACCGAAAAGCGCGTGCGTAGTCGACAGTCAAGGCAAAGCCTTGCATGTGTATCGCGCCTTGTGTGTTGTCACCCGCAAAGCGTCTGTGCATTTTGCAGGACATTTACTACAGAAAGGCCAAGGAGGTTGGCTTCAGGGCTCGCAGTGCATTTAAATTGCTTCAACTTGATGAAGAATTTGGGCTGTTTCAAGGTGTCTCCCGGGCGGTGGACTTGTGTGCTGCGCCCGGCAGCTGGAGCCAGCTGCTCAGCCGGCAGCTGCGCCACCGGGCAGGCAGCGCACAGAAGGACGCCCCCGCCTCCAGTGTCGTGGCCGTGGATCTGCAAGAGATGGCCCCCATCGATGGCGTCACCCAAATTCAAGGCGACATCACGGCGCCCTCCACAGCCGCAAGCATAATCCAGTGCTTCGAGGGGGGGCGGGCTGATCTGGTGGTGTGTGACGGCGCCCCTGACGTCACAGGCCTGCACGACGTGGACGAATATGTGCAGGCCCAGCTGCTGTTGGCAGCTCTGCACATCACAATGAAGGTGCTCAAAACAGGGGGGGGCTTTGTTGCCAAGGTGTTCCGCGGCGCCGACATTTCTTTGCTGCAAGCGCACCTCCGCCTGTTCTTCTCCGCCGTCACCATCGCCAAGCCGTTCTCATCCCGTGAGTCAAGCGTTGAGGCGTTTGTGGTGTGCCAGGGGTTCCTTGGTGAGCCCGCCCCGGGGCCAAGCACCACTGAGGCAACTGGCGCCGCAGCTGCTTGCAGCCTGGGCGACGCCGGTGAGCTGCTCTTGCAGAGCTTCCACGGCCGGGTGCCTGCAGCAGAGCGACAGGGGGCGTCGGCTAGTGCAGCAGGGCTGGCTGCACTGGCTGCTGCTGGCGACCTGAGCTGCTTCGACTGAAGGGGGGGCAGGGGGGGTGACTGGCCCAGCACAAGCACAGCCATGATATCGCACGTGTTCACATACGCGTAGTGGCTGGCTGCACTGCCACTGGTCTGTGCAGCACACAGCACGAGAGGAAGCAGCAGCAGCGGGCCTGTGCCCGGTGGCGGTGGTGCATGGGGCCCATCCCGCGAACCGCAAGTGGCACTTGAGCCCAGATCTAAAAGTGCAACCATGGCTCAGTCGGGGGCACTTCTGGTCTTTCACCTGGCCATGTCAGATTAAAGGCGGAGGCAGCAGAGCGCACACCCCTCTTTCACCTGGTTTGAGCTGCAGGGGCTCTCGGTTTGGGACGTGGGAGGCAGCCAGTAAAATGTACTTGATTCAGCTGCATGTCAACATGATTCATCTGCACTGTATTCATGTGCAGATAGCAGGCTACAGCAGGGACAAAAACGGGACTCCAAAGGGCCGGAGACTTCTCCCGCAGCTCCTTCTCTTGTTTGAGTGCTAGCGAAGGGGACAGCCGGGATGCAAACACCAAGTGGTTCTCCAGAAACACTGTCTGTAGTGACACTTGATGCTTGGATTGATTTGAATGCGCCTTGCTCGGTACGTGGGCTGCTGAGAAGAAGGCAGACATTCATCGCGAAATGCTGACGAAACTTTGTGCAGCCTGAGCGATGCCATTTGATCTTCAACGAAGCCACAGCGCTTGATGCAGACGTGCTCATACTGTTCAATGTCAAGGGCGGTGTATTACTTTCGCTGTTTTCAGGGAGTAGCGCATATAAGCACGTCCTTTCTGGAAGCCACGACAGCGGGACCTTCGTGTTTTCGAAGCACCCCTTGACAAAACTCATGTGGCAACCTTACGAGCTAAGCAGCGCCCCCCTCCTAAGCGGCTACACCACAAACACTGACTTGGGTGCACTGCATGTGCAGGTGCATCTTCCATCAGGTGCCACCAGTGCCCTGTCTGCTGCTGCCTGGTGTCCCTCCCTGCCCACCCCCCTGCACAAGGACCACACCCCCCTCGCAAGGGCCCACCGGGCAGTGCAGTGTGTAGACACAATCATGCAAGTGGCCACCGTGCAGGCACAGCTTGGCCCCACCGTGCCCCACATGCTTTTGGGGCCCCTACATTCCCCACAGGGGGGGGCTGCAGCCACCGCACTGAGCAAGGGCCTGGGCATGGCAGCCCCAGCCTCGGCAGTTTGGAGAAGAAGCAGCTTCCTCACAAAGCACTTGTCCTCAGTCCAGCCCCCTTGCAGTTGGCTGCCACCCAGCACAGCTGGGCTTCAGCAGTCTCCTTGGCCGGAGGGCCCCTTGTCACCGTTAAGTGGGAGTGCATGGCCCCCCCTGACACTGCTTGCGTCTGCCCAAGCCAAATCAAGTGTCCCAGCTGAGCGCTGCTTTGACTCTGTATTTAGGCTGGCCCCCATCGGGGGAATGGACCCCCCCCTTGACCCCCTTCCAGCGTCCATTAACGTGGCCACGGCCCAGGCGCTGGGCGGTGCATGCAAAGGTCAAGGCGACCCTGCATGGAATCAAGCACTGCGCGTATTACTTGCGCCGCAATTGCCCGCAGCTCTGCAGAAGTGGGTGCAAGGGGGCTCGAGCAGTGCACCACCCGGGGGCAGCAGCAGCGGGACCCCTTCAGCCGTCTGTACTCAAATGCCATGGAGCTTGGACCAGAAGAAACAGGGGGCAGGACTGTGGGGCTCCATAACTGGCGCCCAGTCAAGCTCCAGTCCCGAGGCACAAGCGGATCCTGGGCGCACATGCTTTGTGGCTGCCTCACACTCACCCGGGTGGAAGGTACAGCTTCCGGCCTGTGTAGGTGCTGGTGAGGTCGCGTCGCCACTTGTGGCTGCATCGGACACAGCCGCAGTGCAGCAGCAAGTGGCATCCAGCCGACAGGCTGCAATCAATGCGGTCAAGCGTGTTCCGGTTGAAGTTCGTGAGGCACTTGCAAGCACGCTGCGTGACGGTGTGGGCGTGGTGGAGCGACACCAGCAAGAACAAATGCTGGTGATGAGCTTGTTCGCGCTGGCAACCTTGACACTTGGTCGACAAGTGCGGTCCATGCGGACTGCTCAGGAGGTCGGCCTCCCAGCCTCAATGCCCCAAGCGACAGCAGGGCTAGGGGGTGCAGGGGGGGCTGCTTCAATCCGAAGAGCCCCCTCTCACATCCCACGGGCAGCGAGCTCGGCTACTCCACGCAGGGGTAAGATTCCTTTTGCATTCAAAGCCCTGGACAAAAACGGGTCCCGAGTCACCGTGGTGGGCCCATGGACCCGCAGGGGGGGGCATGTGGCTGTGGCTGCCCTGGCGTGTGGTATGGTGGGGTGTGGCCTGGAGTGGCTGCGCCTGCAGACGCATGATCGTGCGTTGATGCTGCGCACAGTGCAGGTGCTTGAGAAGGGGGGGGGGCAGCGGTAAGTGAAGGGGGGGGGCATAAAACAAGGTCTCATTCATCAGACGCCTCCGCTCATACACTTGTGTCTGTGAGTTCAATGCCTGCCACCATGCTGGCATCAACGGTGGGCACGCCAGCTCCCTGCAGCACATGCCATAGCCCAGCGGGCAAGGACACACCCCTGGGGCCGGTGGCGGCGGGGACATCCCCGGCGTGACCCTCCTCCACGCCCGCGTGCACGCCCAGCTGCATCAGGCGAGAGACATCCATCTCGCAGTTTTGTGGGCGAGGTGCTCCCGAAGGGGGGGTGCGCACAGCATGAAGGGCCCCCTTAATCGCATCAGGTGCACTGGCTCCGTGCAGAAGGCGTGCAATCAAGAGAGTCTGGTCAAACTTCGTGCAGCGCTCTGCAGAGCTCCAGTGGAAGATGCCGGTGCAGCCTGCTTGCTTGGCGCTGCTCGTTGCGCTGAGCCCCCCCTGCATACCCCAAGTGGCAAGCACGCACAGCCGGCGGAGCACCCGAGCCACATCGGGCGTGAAGGTGGGTGTTCGGATAGCCCACGCATCCACATTCGAGGGGACAGCCTGCTGTCCAGCCTCCTGTGTCGCTGCCTGCACAGCAGCAGCTGCCGCAGAGTGCAGCAGAGTCACTGCACTTTCTGCCAGGTCTGTGGTGGGCCCATACAGGACGGGCACCCGCAGAATGGCGCTCTTGGGGTGGGCTGCCATGGCTGCATACTCTGCACGCAGCTTCAGCTCGCCGTACTCGTTGGTGGGCTTGGGGAAGGCCTCGGTGCTGTAAGGTGGGGCGCAGCCGTCAAACACGTAATCCGTGCTGATGAGCACCAGGTAAGCGCCATGAGATGCGCAAGCCTTGGAAAGGGCGTACACACAATCCACATTTAGTGCTTCAGCAGCTGCGGGGTTTTCTGCCACCTTGTCAGGCCGGCGCTCTGCAGCAGCGTGGACAACAACGGACGGGCCGACGCTCTGCACAAGATCCGCACATGCTCCCGGGTCAGTCAGGTCAACCTTGACCAGCCCATTACCAGCACGTGAGAAAGCGGTGCCTGTAACTTTTTCAAAAAGACCGCATGCTGAAAACTCCTGCATAAGGGCGCGTCCCAGCAAGCCGCTTGCGCCTGTGATGAGTGCCGTTGGCCTCGGCGTGGTGGGTTCTGCAGAAGCCATTTTTTTAGTTGAGGCTGGGGCACCAAATCAGACAAGCTGTGATGTGAGAAACTCAAATATACATTCCAGGGCCTCCTATTAATGGTCTAGACTCACAGTGGGGAATTTTCCATGCACTTGGAGTGCACCCCCATGAAATGGATTCAAGCCAGTCCTGCAGCTTGACAAGCTGGAATCTCAGGCAACCAAACAGCTAATACATTTTCTGGTTGGGACCACAAACGCGTTGAAATCGTCACAGGCATTGTGCTTGTGCAGTTTATCATTTGCTCAAACTCACCTCGCGGGGCGACGCATGCTGGGCGTGTTAGCTTTGGTTCGCGGACTTTGCCTCCTTTCGTAACATGTCTGCTGTTGCAAAAGGCAGGGCTTACGAGGAGGCGGTCATCGCCATTTTACAAGATCTCAACATATATTTGACTCGTTGGGGCTCTGGCGCTCACGACCAAGGCATCGACCTGAGGGTGCGTTGCTTCGGCATCTTGCCTTGACAAAAGAAATACAGCAGCTGTGCGCAGGGAACGTGGAGACTCCCGCAACAACGCCTTCCTGTAGCAGTGCAATGCAAACACGAATCTCGTCCATTGGGAGTTGGGCACGTTCGGGCCTTTCACGGTGCATTGGCAGAGTGGAGCCGTACCGATCCGGCTGTGGGCGAGACACGTCTGGGAATCCTCGCATCGAGTGAAGGCTTCACAGCAGCTGCAACACAGTAAGCATGCCTGCTTCATGCTGTTACTGCCTTGGTCAAGCTGCACGTGTGTGTGGTTGTACAGACAAGCTCAGAGCAGCGACGTCGCTCTTGCCCTGCTGCACTTGACCTCAGATCACAAAATACAGCAGCTGCTGCTCACGCCGGCAGGCATGCGCATGTGCCCGTCGCTCACAGTCCTCCCCCGCTTGCCAGCAGCCCCTGCCTCCTGGCGGCACAACATCTCATTGCTGGCGGATGGAGTGCTGCTCCCCTTGCACGGGCCGGCAAAGCCGCACCACACAGAGGACAGGTAGCCCAGCGGCTGTGGTCACAGGTCATACACCAGCTCCAGAGGGATATGTACCGCGCATTCATCATCTCCCGTGCTTGAACCAGGCGGCTCCTGTTGCAGCCTGGCTGCCGATGCGTTTGCGAGGGCCTGGAGGGGGGCCTTAGGGGCGCGCTGCATAGCTGCCCGGCGCTGCTCCCGGGCCTTACGCAGCTCAGCCTGCACACGTTTATTGTCGGGTTCGATCCTCAGTGCAGCAGTAAGGTCGCACAGTGCATCCCGCAGGCGACCGCTTGCTGCGGCTGCACGCCCTCGCCGCAGCAAAGTCTTCACGTGGCCAGGCAGAAGCTTCAAAGCGGCAGTAGCGTCCTCCATGGCGCGGCGGTAGTCCTTTAGCCGCAAGTGCGACTCAGCTCTGTTGGACAGCACCAGAGGCGCCTGCGGCTCGTAGCCCAGTGACCTTGAGTAGGCCTCAACAGCCCGCTGAAATTTCCCCTCGCGAAAAGCCTCGTTTCCTCGCTCCTTTTCCAAAGCAGCTGGATCCAGCTCTGCGAACAAGCGTTGAATGTGTTCTTACTATTTGTTGATCTAATGTTCATCAACTCACTGTCGTTAGCGTTGCCGGCCCTCAACACCGTCCGGGCCTTTGCTGAGGCAACTGATTTTGTGCTTGTCTCCGCAAGACCAAAAATGTCGGCAGGGCTTGCAACAGGTTGCACATGGTTTACCTGAATCGGTACACTCTCGTGGTCGGTTGCCTGCTTGTCGTTCTCATCCACCTTCTGCAGAGCAAGGCATAGTTGCGCTACGCTGGCGTTACCACTGTTTGTCGCAAGCAGCCTGTCGCGAACTCACAGCCGCGAATTGTTCCCACTTTTCATAACCTTGATCGTACGTATGACTTGCAGCAGAACCCCCAGCACCGTTTATGCCAGAAGGGGGCTGTTGATTTGTGTGGCCGCCTTCCCTGCTAGCTGGATCGGTGGATGGACGGGCGTTTCGAGGAGCCGGGACGGACGGTTTCCCAGCCCCAGTCTTCAAGGAGGCATCTTTCGCTTTGATTTCGACTTGCCAGCTTTGAAGCGATGAGAGTGCTGACTGCTGCTCTAGAGCATCGGCCCTTATTTTGTGCTGCAGTTCCTGAAAAGTTCCTGAAGCCATGATCTGTCAATTTTGGGTTGGGTGAGTTTTGCACCAATCTCAATAATCAGCCGGCTCAATCGCTCACACCAATATTTAGTGCATTGAAGAGAGACATTGTTTTTGCAGACTAGCCATTTGCGCTTTAACGGCTTTGATCAGGCTCTGCTGGTTGCTGGTCACGGCTCCACGCAGGGGGCTCCAGAATTGCAAGCCGATGTGTCGGATCATGAGCCATACTCCTCACCCTTCGAGGATAGCAACTACATGACTGTTCCCATTGAGTCAGCCCACCGCTACAGCGGACCGGGAGCTGGGCTGCCACCCGATACAACAACAGGCGAAGCGGCGCCGTCGGTGGTCTCGTCATCGCTCTCGTCGTCACTGCCAGTGTCGCTGGAGGAAACCATGCTGTCGCCCGCTCCCATCCTCTGCGCCTCTGCCCGCATTACCACCTGCAGCACGCTGGCGATAGCACGAAGCCTGTCAAGGGGGGTGGTCGTGCTCAGCATGCTCACCAGGATGTTATCTCCGATGGGCAGCTTGTCCAGAGCCCACCACGTGAAGGTGGAGGCATCTTCCGCAAAGGGAACGTCACCAACTGCCGTCCCCAGCCGCGATCCAAACCAGGTGCGCACACTTCCCAGCAGTGCAGCGCCCTGGGCAGTCATCGCATCAATGTCCGCCACTGCTGGCGCCGCCGCTGGCATGGGCGGGGGCTGCACCACAGCCCCAGCCTGGGACTGTGCATTTGCTGCTGGGCTACTCACCCACCCATCTTCCTGCTCCCATCCAGGGCTATCATCCACCCAAGTCACCTGTGCCGTCATGTAACCGTCCCGCTGCCCCCGGTTCACCACCTTGAAACGCTTTTCGCCCACTGTGTCTACGAGGCTGCGCCCATCCGGCAGCAGCTTCAAGGACTTGATGTACAACACTGTGCCGTAGTCTGACCACCCCGCTGGCCCGCCTGTGTGGGCACACATGCCGAAGCGCCTGTCCCCAGACTGCATTGCCCGCCGCATCATGAGGCGGTAGCGGGGCTCAAAAACGTGCAGGGGACAGCGCTGTGTGGGCAGTGCGGCATTGCACACGAATATGGGAATGGTGCGGGCGCTGTCTGCGCGGTCTTGCGCCACCAGCGATGCGCACTCCGCGTACTCCACAGCCAGCGCCTCTTTGGCCAGCTGTTGCAGGGTGGCGTCTACCACCAAGCTTTGGGCGGCCAGTTGTGATGACAGGTTGCGCCTACAGTACGGGCATTGCGGCGTGTGGTCCAGTGCCCGCAATAACATGTCTTTTGTGAAAGAGTGGCCACACGGGGCAGTGGTCTGCAAAAACAATTTTGTGCAACGGAGACCGCTTGCACGGCGAAGGAGCAGACAGCAGGAGAGGACTTACGGGCTGAAACAACACTGTGCAACTCAGTGCACACATGAGCGCCTCTGCGACGAGGGGGCGTGGAATGCTGAGAGTGCTGCCCTCCGCCACTGCAGCGCTCAGCACGCCTCGGCGCCATTCTGCAGCAGGGGCCACGGCTGGGGCGTCAGCGGGGGCAGCATCCTGGGCAGCTTCAACTGCACACTCTTCATCCACATTAGCAGCTTCATCAGAACTGCCCGAGCGTGGACGCTTCGCAGCTCTAGGGGCGGGAGGGGGGGTCTTGCTGTCAATTGCCCCCCCCTCGCCCCCGCTGGCTGCAGCACTTGGGGCAGCGGCGGCACCCTGCTCCGCTGCAAAGCTTCCTGGTGTTCCTACAGCCAGTTCATTGATGAACTGCTCAGCAGAAGTGCTCGCATCCACCAGCGCTGCGAGAAATGCAGCTGGAGCAGGTGACGCGGCGGCGGCGCCAGCGGCAGGAGCAGCAGCAGCATCTGCCGCGTCCTCCGCCTGTGCAGGGACGGGCAGAACTTGCTGCAGTACTTTGATGTCCGCAGCTTGCAGTGAGCTGAACAGCTGCAGTGCTGGCGGAGTTCTGTGGTCCCTTGAAGGTGCATCCTCGGCCGCCGGCTGGGCTTCTGCATCCGCCTCGTCGAATTGAATGAAAGCCGGCAGGGACTCCGCCAAGGCATCTGGCTGGGCAGCATACCCCCGTGCTAACAGCCCACGAAGCAAGGCTTCCCTCAGTGCACTCGCGACAAGCGCACGAGCAGCGCTGCCACTGGCTGCAAGCTTGTCTCCCATTTGCAGCGCAAAGCGCGCATGAGCCCAGCCTGCGTCGGGCCAGTGAGGGGGGGAAGCTGTAACTGCGCGCTGTGCACGTGCCAGCGCACCTTCTGGGTCGCCGGCGGCGGACGCACACTGCGCAAGCCCCAGCAGAGCCTCGTGCGACCCCCCTGCACCCCCCTCTGCCATCTGCAACGCAGCCCGAAACGCTGCAGACGCCGCTGCAATGTCTCCCCCCACCAGGGCTTTCTTGGCGAGCAGGCATTTCTCAGCTAGGCCTTGGGAAGATGACAGGGCACCCTGCAGCAGTGACGTCACAGCCACTGTGACCTTCTGGCTGTCTGCATCTGGGCCGTCCGGCGCACCCAGGACAAAATGCACACCTGGAGGAGGACCAACCCACGTCTTTACAGATGATGGTAATTGTCCGATGGCGCTCTTGGAAACCGTGATACCGGAGGGTAGCAGAATTGGCTCAAAAAGCAGAGCAGCTCGCATTGGGCACTCCAATGGATGCAACGCCGACAAAAGAGCTGCTGCTCGCAAGCTGTCGGGTTCAAGGAGTGTATTGGTAAAACCAAATGCTTCCAGTCCCATTAATGGCTTAAGGGTGGGCTCCACCAGCGAATCAAGTGGAACCGGCAACGCCATTTTTTGCACGGCGTGGTCAGGTGTATCAGCAGCCGCAGAATCAACGACTGCTGAAATGTTTGCTTCTCGCAACAATATAAAGTGTTCTTGTATACCTTGGGTTTCATTTGTCGCGTGTTTTCGTGCACAGAGTGATAGCATAACTGGTTCCAACCCACAAAAGGAGACGAAGGGGGAGAAATTTCGGCACAAGGTTCTGCCCGAGCTGGCAGCAGCGTACGAGAAACTGAGGAAGCTTTCAGTCAAATTTCGTTCATCTAACATCTTAAGCTGCGTCTATCGTGTGCGAGCTTCATTGGCCCTCACGAACCATTCATAGTAAGGCGATTGTTTGCCAGCTACGTGGGGTTGACCAAATTGTGAGAATGGCAGCGGCTGGACCCGAGGAGACGATGCCCGCCGCGGGAAGTGCAGAGGAGCAGCCCATGGAAACGAAATACAAAGTCGGGGAGAAAGCTCTGGACGCAGCAGCAGCTCTTACTGCAGATGCTGAAGATGACGCAATGCGCAGGTATGTTAGTTTTCCCCGCACTGCACTTGTCGCCCAGTGTCCCTGTCGCTGTTGCTATTGTCCGCTTATAAGCAGTGCAAATCCACTGGGAAGACCTTTATTGTGTTCATGCTGCAGGTACAAGGAGTCTCTCGGAATCACAGCTGGTGGAGTCGGCGGGCAGCTGAAGGTGGTTGTGCACAACCTGACTATCACGCCTGATGACGGCCATGCAGCCATCGTGATCCCCTTATCAACACCAGGGGAAATTGAGGAGGCAGGCAAGCTCAAGCTGCAAGTGAAACAGGGTGTGGGATTCACTATGAGGTACGTGGCAGCCTCGTGCACATGTCGCGTGCGACTAGCTTCTAATGCACCCGACTTGCACGCCAACTTGCTTGCAGCATCGAGTACACCGTGTCGGGTAACCCAGTGCTTGGCCTTCGTTTTGTGCACAAGGTGAACCGCATGGGAATGAATGTTTCGTCAGACGACATCATGCTGGGAGGCTACGCAGCAAAGCAAGAGCCGTACCAGTACAGCTTCCCGGCGGACACGTGGCCGTCAGGCATGTTTGCTCGGGCCAACTACTCCGCCACAGTGCAGCTGACTGATGAGGACGGCACCGATTGGGTCAGCTTTCCGTATGAGTTCAAGATTGGCAAGAACTGGGAGTGAGGCAGTCATCTTCGCCATGGCCGGTTCCCGCACATTGCTCGCGCTCGCCCCCAAGACACCATCGCAGGATGGCTGTACAGCTGAGGCAGTTATGTGTTGTGCTTTGTCGAGCTTTGGCTTCTGCAGCCAGCCAGCTCCTCCCAGGGAGCACTGCAGAGCTGCCCTTTGAATGGATTCACACATTACGCTGCGAGGACCAGCACACACACACTCGCGCACCCTCCCCCTTCCCCCAACTTACGGTGCACCACTGCCGTGTACTGTGGCCCTGTTTCCCCGCGCCAGGGCGTTCATGTGGCGCTCCAGAGACCCAGCGTTGTACTCATACGTCTCCCCCTTCTCGCCAAACCACTCCACAAATGCGAGAGAGATCTCCACCTTGCGTTCTAGCAGGGCTTGCCAAGCCTTGTTGCGCTCAAGGTGGGCCTCGATGCCCTGTACCGTGGAGCCCAAGGCTCTGCGCTGGATGTGAGCGTGTAGCTCGTCCAGGGCAGCCTCGGCAGTTGCCGTGTCATACTTGAGATCAACTGAGGCCTGTGGCGCCTTAGAGGCCAAAGCGGTGTCCACTTCCTGCAGCTGCCGTGCTGTTTGCTGTGCCAGGTCCTCAAGGTCGGCTTGTGTGGCGTTGTGGGCGTCCCGCAACGCAGCGAGGGCACTTTTGGTGGCGGCGGCTGCATCTGCTGGTGAGGCTGCATCTGCAGTGGCCTTGACGTCTTGCAGTCGTTGTGACAAATCGTCCACTTCTGCTTGAAGTGCGCGCTGTGCCAGGGCTGCGTGGATGGCCGTTCGATCCTCTGCGCCGAATGTGGCGGCCGATCGCAGCTCCACGATTGCCCGGTCGTGTGAGCCAAGTGTGGCCGTGTGGGCTGTGAGTTTGTTTTCAACACGGCGCTGAAAGCCTTCGTACTCTGAGATATTTGCCATGGTTGCCTCAATATCAGAGAGCAGACTCTGCGAAAGACTTGTCTGCCGTTACCAACCACAACGCTAGCGAGTGCAGCACATACCCGGTCAACTTTTCGTGAAAGCATGCCTTCCACTGTACTGAGCTGCTCGGCAAGATGTCTGGTTGTGTCTTTTAATCTGCGTGTAGCTGCATGCGTGCTGCATCCTCCAAAGAAGAGAGACGACAACGTACGAGTTGACAAATGCTTTGCTTGCTTTGACTTCATCCAGGTGGGCAGCTTGCGAAGCTAGGTCTTGCCGGATTTCGGTTGTTACCGTTTCCATAGATTCAATTGTCGCCCGTTTGGACACCTGGTCCTGCAAATTTGTTATGGACGACATGTTGGAAGCGACAGCTTCGCCAATGCTGGTGCCTGAGTGGTTTGGAATATGGCACTGCTGCTTGAGCTCGGCAAGAGCGGCCTCAATGCGCTCCAATCGCATATCAAGGACTGAGTTTGTGCGTTCGAAAGCATCCTTGGAGACGAAAGCGTCAAGCTTGCTGTCCACCGCAGCAATATTGACCTCCTGGCTTGCGAGCTGCCGTTGGAGTTTTGCGAGCTGAAGCTCCAATTGGCGTCCTGTTTCAACGAAACTCCAAGCTGAGGCAGATCCAGCAGTGGCCAAAATGTCTTGATGAGGGTTGGTGGCCTCTTGTGACATCGTGCTGAATTGTACAAGAGCGCTCGAAGTGTGTAGATCGCTGGCTTCGCAGTGGACTCCAGAATCGCCTCTCTCGCAGCAGAACAGCTATTCAACAAAAACACCAAACGGTTTCAACGCGCGAACAAGAGGAAAACAATTGAATTCTGTGTACCACACCACCTGTCATAGGTTCGTCGGCTGCGAAGCTGTGAGAGATGTGCGTGGAGGCAGGGGGGGCAAGGCGGCGGGGCGCAAGTCAAACAAGAAGGGGGCAGCAAGCCACCAAACAAACTT
>Ga0307982_1001844_pt1 | contig 17219 bp, 7 predicted proteins | sample OrgLakmetagen989_FD_201847 | JGI IMG/M metagenome (GOLD analysis project Ga0307982, IMG submission 201847) | Saline water microbial communities from Organic Lake, Antarctica - #989 | ecosystem: Environmental > Aquatic > Non-marine Saline and Alkaline > Saline | place: Antarctica: Organic Lake... | reverse complement strand
CTGCGACGGTAACGGCTGCCTTCCGCTCCTGTTCCTTCACTTCTTGTTCTGCCATCCAACGCAGGAACAAGATCTGCTTTGTTGAAAAAAGTGCCTCCATGGCTTCTATTGAGCCCCCCTTGACCCCCTTTGGGATTCCCTCGCCAGCCTCCTCAAAGGCCTCCAGAACACTCTTGCCCTCCCTCAGTGCAGCCCGCTCCTGAATGACGACCGGCTTGTAGGCGTCAATATAATTGCGAAACCTGTTGCTTCCTGCCTTCACAGTGTTTTTGTGAATCTGGACGACGCCACTACCGGCGGCAGCAAGCGCCAGGCGGCGCTTGGGAGCGGGCAGCTCAGCTGCACTGGGCGATGCCTCCCCCACTGCACTCTGTGCATCAGCAGCCGCGGCAGCTTCAGCGCGGACAAATGACATCATGCACTGCCCGAAGTAGAACCACCACTGGCGACGTACGGCTCTGCGAGCGGGGCTGCCTGGAGCCAGCGCGTGCGGGCCCGCCACGCGCCTGCCGCCTTCGAACGCCAGTCGGAATTGCGGACGGAACTGGTGCAGTTCCAGCCACAGCTGAAGGAAGGAGGCTGCCACGAACTGTCGCCGGTCCAGGGCGAACCGCACACCTTGCAGTTGCAGTTGCATCAGGAGGCGAGGAACACCTCGGGTTCCAACCGGCGCCCTCACCAGTGTGGCTGCTGGTGACGTCGGCTGCAGAAGATACTGGTGTTGCGGGGTGTTGCTGGGTGTGGCAATGCCCTTCCGCATGAACTCCACGAAACCAGGGGTGTGTAGGGGGGCTGCACGGACCATGGACACCGCAGTGGAAGTAGCGGCGGAGGTGGCGTCCCCAGCCATGGCGTCCCAGTATATAGCCAAGTTGCTTAACTGGGCTGTGCGTACCGTGACTGGCTGCGCTGCTCCGCTGCCCTGTGTCTTCACTCCACTGGCGTTGCGAGTCACAAAGGACGAAAACGTCACACCCACAGCAAAAGGGTGCCCTGTGTGTGAAGTGGTGTCTTCGAAGCGCAAATGCACGTTGTGCACGTGCACACAGATGTTTTCGATGATGGCTGCCACAAGGCCGGCATCTGCTTCGCCCTCTGCTGAAGCATCACCTGAGGCTGTCGGGGCAAGTTCGTCACCCATCAAACGAACACGGGACAACGCAGCACTCTTCAATTGGGTAGTCAATGCTGCTTTGGCCCTGCGCTCTTGTTCTTCTGGGGTCTGTGTCGCTTTCTCTGCCAGCACGACGATGTCCTCCAGAGTGAGGTCCAGTGCTTTAGTCCGCAGAGCGTATGGATTGTACGATGGAATTGTCAGTTTGACGTGGCCGATGATGCCCTTTTTCACCTTGAATGGTAGACCCAACTCATCGAGTGCCTGTTGAGGGAAATGTGTCAAAACTTATGGATGAGCAGTTGGGGTGTGCGGAGCGCCGAGGACTTGTCAAAATCCGCATCTAGAAACTACACAGCCCACGTACCTCAGGTCGAACTACAAGGTTGTGCAGTTCCACAGTACCACTCATAAGGGAAACATCGATTTCGTTTGCTTTTATGCCATCGACATACTCTCCCAGTGCACCGACAAGCACCTGCACGGCGTGTTGGGCAGGTAAGCTCAGCAAGCATTTATGGCACAACTTAGCAACCGACGCACCTGAGCCAGAATCCCACGAATCATGAGTAATGTGTATAGGGTTGGTTCAGAAAACTTGGCAGCGTGTGTTGAATCAGTCTTGATTTTGAAGACGCAAGACGAAGTAGATGCTGCTGCTGCTGGAACCGATGCCTGCCAATCTAGACACGAGGAGTGCCTGCTTGCAGATCGAGTTGGTCAATCTCACAGTTTTTGTATAGAAGCCTTTTGGCACAACGTTGAGATGCTGTAGCACAGCGAGCAGCCCGAAACTCATCAGCCCCCCCATCCAGCCCACAAGCGACAAACACCTGAGACGGAGCAATTTTGAGCCGGCATTATCTTACGCCTTAGCAGACGTCGTGCAGCATGTACAGAAGCCTTCCAACACTGGTTGAAGCAACATTCATTTCAAAGTACGGGTCTACTTTTTGGACTCGGCAGCGGCAGCAGCGCCGGACCCAGGAGCAGGCACGCTGCCCAAAGCTCCCTCAGGCACCTTACTGGACAAGTCCACCTCTGGGCTGACGATTTCATCCACAACACCGTCCTCAGTGATGACGGTCATCTGCCACTTGGGCTGTGAAATGAGGAAGCGCACCGCCACCTCGTTGATGCAGCGCTGGATGAGCGCCTTGCCCTCCTCCAGGGTCATGCCCTCCTGCAAATAGCGACGGCGTGCTGCACGTATCCAGCAGGGCAGGGCAGTCAGCGTGAACGCACCTTGTAGTACCTGTCCATTGTCGACAGAGTGAAGTGTGCTGCGTGCCCCTGGGCGCCATACTTGGTCTCCTGCAGGACTCCGATGTAGTCCATCCAGTACAGCTTTGAGCTTCCGTCAGCATCCACGCCGCCCAGCAGCAAATTGATCTGATAGGGGGCTTTTCGCAAAGCATCAGCAAGCTGCACATTTTCTTGCGTGCGGGCAGTGTCTTGCATGTGCTGTGGCATGCAGTGCTCACCTCTCGTCGAATCATGTGCGCAGTGCCGTGGCATGAAGCCTTCAGGCCTGTGCGCAACTCATTCAAAGTGACGTTCTTCTCAATGTACTCCATGAATCGCACGCGGTCTGCTTGTGGGCCAGAACCAGCCATCACTTTGTGATCATCCAGCTTTTGAATCTGAGGAAGAGCTCAATGGCGTGTTGACTGGCAACTGACGTGCCTGAGGGCGACAGTCCGCCGAGTGCAAGTCTTACCTTGCTGTCACTGTATTGATAGGCAAGAATAGACCTAGCAGCAGACATGTCAGCGGCAATGACTACAAAGCCGGGGCCTGCGATGCCGAGAACGCTGTCCATTGTGAGAGAGAGTTTCACGGGCGTTGCAAGCGAAACGCCAGTTGCAAAATTGCCTTCCGGGACCTAGGCAATCAAATGCTGTCACGGAGCGCTGTGTTGCAGAAACAGTAAGTTGCGAGTTTTGTTCCCAGACTACCCCTTTTCAGGTGGCTTGCAAGGTGACAAAGTTTTGGGTTGTCCAGGGGACTGCTCACTGGTGGATTCACTCGCAAGACTGAATAGTGCTACCTTGCCCTGCGGGGGACATGCAATCAAGCAACCACCCAGTTGCAACGTTCACTACCTGGATTACTATTTCTTGTTCAACGCCCACACTCTGTTTCCTGTGAACATTGAACGGTTGCCAATTGCCTGCAAAAATCTGGCCGAAACAGCGCGTGCAAGTGCCTTCAGCCACAGTGCCCAGCGGCTGCCCCGAAAGCTGGTTGTGTGTGTGTGTGTACCTTTTTGTGTATCAATATGGGAACAGGTGCCTCCAAACGCGCTGGCTCGGACAAATCCGCGAAGCAGGCCAGGCCGACGGCAGTCACAGCCGAGCCTTCAAATTCCGCGACACTCTCCCTGGCAACGAATGCTGCCCCTGCAGCCGCAGCACAAGAAGCTGGCGATGCCAGCAGTAGCTTGTCAAAACCTTCTGGCCCAGCTGTCGCTTCAAGTAGCGTTGCCGAGTCGCCAGACGTCCAGAGCACAGCTGCTGAAACCTGTGCTCCCAGACGGTCCTCTCCGCGAAGATCTAAGAGCAAGACGCCAAAAGCAGCAGCACCCCAGCCGAGGGGGTGGGGTAAGGGTCGGCGATGGGGCAAAAAAGCCGCCGGTGGCGGGCGAGATGATGCAGACGGCCAGTCGGAGGGAGGGCCAGCCCCCCCCTCAGATGGGCAGGGGGGGGGAATCGGGCCAAGCGGCGCGGGAGCCGCTTCCCGGTTTTTCGTGGGCCCAGTGCTGGTGGAGCTCACCACGCACTCCCGTGAATTTTCAAAGGAGGCACTGGTGCTTGACCCTGCCGTCCTGCCCCACGTAGCCCCCCAAGACCTGCTTGTGCTGCGGCCAGCTGACCCCACGACAGGTGCACTGGGGGGGGGTCAAAACAGAGACGACCCGGCTGTCAAATCGGCAGTAGAGCTGCATACACCATCAGGCCTGGGGGCCATGAAACGCATCCAAGTGCTGCCGCCTTCCACAGTGGCCAGTGCGTGCGTGGCGCAGGTCACCAAGCTGGGCAGCACGCGGGGCCACTTTGCGCTCAGCTTGGCCCAGTCCATTGCAGACGCCCATGGACTCAAGAACAAGCAGCAAGTGTGGGTGCATGCCGCACACCCTCGGCAGTTTCTTGCTGACTTCGCTGAGATTTCCATTCGTGATCAGTTCATCTCAAGGTCTGGCTTGTGGAGGGTGTTGGCACACCTGTCCGGCAGGATTCTGCACGTGGGACAGACTGTGAATGCGGGGGGTGTACGAGTGTACATTCGGGGCTTACGGCACTACGTGTCGCCTGACGACCCTGTTTGCCCCAGTGGCGAAAAGGGGGTAGAGGGGGGCTCCGTGCAGCTCACCTCTGGCATCGTCCACCACGGCACAAAGCTTGCGCTTCGCTCCCGCTCCGCATCTGTGGTGCTGGCCATGCAGCTGACCCGTGAGATGTGGGACTATGCCGACGACGGGGAGCTGTATCTGGAGAAGGCGGTGCACCGCTTTGTGGGGTCCCTTGCTGCGCGGTGGGGGGGTATCGTGGCCAGCCACAGTGTCACGGTGCTCTTGTTCTCGCGGACGTTCTTTGACTACGACACGGAGTTGCTTCAGTGGCTGGGGGTACAACGGCGCAGCGAGGAGGGAGGGGTGACCCCCCCCTCCACCCCCTCGCACAGTGGCGCTGCCATGGCGGCAAGCCTTGCAGAGAGCACTTTGCCGCAGTGCCTCCCACTGCATTTCCCCCTGCCGCCGGTGCAGACCTCCACTGCAGCCCTGCACCGTGCGGAACAGAGCCCATTTATTACACCGCCCCCTGACAGCGGCGATTCCGCTCACACTGACGCCACAGCCGAGGCACAGCAGCTGCTGGCCGCGCTTGCCCAAGGCGGGGAGGCGGAGGATGCCTGTCCTCCGGGGTGTGCCCTGGAGCTGTACGCTGATGTCATTCGGGGGGAGCGGGCACTTGTGCTGGGCAGTCGCGGGCAAGTGCAGGAGGACCTGTACCACGTCGCACTGCGAGACTGCACGCTGTCCGACTGGAGCGCACTGGTGCCTCTTCTGGTGCAGGCTGTGCGGCAGTTTGTGCTTGCCGCCAAGTGGGGCATTCCCAGGCGCTGGCGTTCACTGCAGCGCCGCCTGCTGCACCGCCTAGCCAAGGTGGTGCGCCTGTTGCGCCTACTGGGGCTGCCGCTGGAACCGGGGGTGATGGACACACTGACACAGCATGGCGGCAGTGGCGCCGCCAAGACTGCCCGGCAGTCAGCTGTGGCGCGAGCCCTGGCGTCTCCCACTGCTGTGCTGCACCCTGGAGCCCTGGGTGTGACTGCTGATGACACGCAGCGCCTGGGAGCGGAGGCGGCAGCGCTGGCTACGGCAGCACGCTTTTCAGGGCAAGGCGTGCCCAGCAGCAGCCATGAGGGCAACATCCTGGAAGCCATCAACTTGGCCCTGAACCACTTTGCACAGCGCACGCGCGAGCCCTCGCTGGCCCAAATGGGGCAACACATCATCACTGTGTCCCCCGGGACGGGACACTACCAGGTGAATTTTCACCTGTCCCAACTCACCAAGCGCCGCATCATGGGGGCGGGAGTTGGCTGCGACCTGGTGAACATGACGCGCCCCCCCCTGTACCTCACCCCCCTGTTTGTGTTCACACGGAACCCCCTGGCGCCGGCGCCAGCAGCGGTGTCGTTTGGGCCAGAGCCCCACCCGAACTCAGGCACTGCCAGCTCCCCAGCCATATCCAAGCAGACGTCCACCTCCAGCCTTGCGTCCATGCTGCAGCCCGGCATCCTCACGCCCGCAGCGGCCAAGTTGACACCCAGGCATGCCCCCCCCCAGAGTCCAGCTGGCCCGCGGGCACGCGGCGCAGGGGGATATGGTGACATGGGTGGAATTGGGGACACTGAAGACCCCGTTGTTCGGGCTCGGCGCAATCGTCGCCAGGTTCGCATGTTGAAGAAGCGACTGGGAACGGCTGAAGTCAGTGAGCTGCAAAGCGCGCTCTCAAGCCGTATGGCGTACCATCGGCCCTACTGGCTGCATGTCAGCTTCTACGGCCCACAGTGCGACACACGAGCCCCACAGGTGATCAAGGATGCAGGGGGGGGTGAGCATGGTGCCGCTGACGGGGGGGCCAAGGATGCTGCGCCTGGCGGTGCTTTCGGTTCACGGGTCAGCAAGCCCCCAGCAGAAGTAGTTGCACGGGGGCTTCACTTGTCCAGCTGGACAACTTCCTCCCTGCTTGTTTCTGACCTGCAGGGCTTGTGTTCCGTGTTGCAGGGGGGTGATAAGGGCAGCTGGGGGCGGCCCGCTGCAGGGCAGTCCGCTGGGGCACTTCCAGATGCCCTGGCTGCACTCGACGCTGAGCGGACACAGAAGGCCTCACCCCTGCAAGAAGGGGGTGTAGGGGCCCTCAGCACGCGACCGCGCCACCCCCCCGGGAATTTCTTCCCGCTTCCATCGTCTCGCTTGCTGAGTCTGTACGCCCCGCGACTCACTCCTGCAGGGCATGAGATCCCCACAGCGCTCATGAGCATCCTAGCATGGTACCGCCGCACGGGTGCAGCCGTGGGACGGGCAGTGCTCCCTCAGGCTTCCCGCCTGCGGCATGCCCAGCTGGCCCCCCACCATGGCCCCCTTCGGGGGAGCGGGGAGGCGCACGCCAGCAGCGGGGGGGGGCATGGGTCTGCTGAGGGGGGGGGCATGGCATCTAATGGACCTGCAGACAGTGCCGCTGCAGACACAGATGCTGAAAATACTGACGGGGGGGCTCCGGTCGCACGCACGGCGGCAGCTCGCAAAGGTTGTGCAGTGTCGCGTGGCGACCTGCTGCTCGCTGATGACCGTGATGCAGATGAGGACACGATGGATGTGTCCCTCGCGGCTATCGCATACCGCCACGAGATGTACGATGACTCTACAGGCACCACAGGGGGACCAGCGTACAGGGTGTACACCGGGGGGTACGGGGGGGTGCTGGATATGGCCCCCTCTGCCATTTCAGGGGGGGGTATCGAGACGGAAGGGGCCACTGTACGCAGCCATCTACGTCGCACGCCCTCGCTTCTGTCCATTGCCAGCACAGCCGTAAGCGAGGGCGAGGGGGGTGACACGCCCTTGGCAGACGACGGGAGCCGGGCGGTGCTTATCGGCGTTGCAGCTGCTCAGGACGCCACGCGGCGGGCTGTGCGCAACTCTGATCTGGTTGTCGCTGTGTCTTCCCTGTCAGGTGTGAATGTCGTCTCCACGGATGCACTTGCGGTGCTCAAGTCTCGCCTGGGGCGACGAGGGTTGCCAGGCACAGCGACCTCCGGCATGTCGCGTGCTACCTCCAGCAACACAACTACACAGCGGCATGATTCTCAAGGCAGTGCCATGGGAAGTAGCATTCACACACCAGGGACAATGCCAATTGCAGGCAGTGCTTTGTCCATCCCCAGTTTGGGGGGGGGTGCCCAGACCGTCAAGGGGGGGTCAGCCCTCATGCGCCAAGCTGAGCCATTCACGTCGATCACCAGCACGGGAAGTGGGGTGGGCGCTGCGTCCGGGCGGCCTGCAGCAGCGCGACATCAGCGCAGGGAGATGTCCTCCCCCTCTTTTGATGGGGCATCGCCCGACCCGGAACACTCTGCTAATTCCACTCAGAACATTAATGCCAGCTTGCAAAAGGCATTTGCTGCAGACAAAGCGCCCAGGCTGGGCAGAGTGGGCAATGGAGGGGGGGGGTTCATTGTTGTGGAGGGGCGTATGACGGGGGTGACGGTGATGGGCCCACCTGGCGTACCCTCGCACCGCGACCTGCTACCTTGGAACAAAACGCTGCAGCGACTTGTGCGCACAGCGCCCCATGCAGACACACGTGTGAGCGAGGCAGGCGGAGAGCGGGACACGGGGGAGGGGGCGGCGGGTGAAAGTGTCCTTGACCTGCCACCAGGCAGCTATGCCCTGGGCCGTCACACCAGCTCAGCAGGGGCTGCCCTTGCAGCGCTTGCTGGAACAGAGGCAGCTGTGCTGATGGCAGCCCGCACACGAAGCCTGACCGCTGCAGGGGGTGCAGGGGGGGGCTCAACCCCCACCTTCGACGCAGACATGCTGGCCAGCATCGCGGCACGCAATGCAACAGCGGCGACGTCAAACGCAGCTTGGAGCTCCAGCCTACACTACCCTGCAGCTGTGTATGCCCGCTGTGCAGCGCACGACAGCAAAGTGTTCTGCAAGCACTCGCGCAGCTCCAACAAGGAACAATCGCGGGGTGCCCAAGCGTTCCCAACTCGCCAGAACACCGGCACCAGTGCATCTGTGACGCGCACGAACACGATGGTACCCAGTTTCAGCCAAGCTGTTCTTGGAACACCACTGATCCAGTCGCAAAGCGCGGGCGAGCCTCGAGCAGCTGCGCCCGTAACAGGGCGATCTCGAGCCAATAGCAACGCGTCACAAAACTCAATCGCCAGCAGCAACTTATACCTGCCATCATCCAATGCAGCGATGGGCCTGTCTTGGGCAGGGGGGGGGCAAATGGTGGGCGGGGCATCTGCTGTGCGCATCCCATTCATTTCAGGCGGAACAGGCGTCATGGACGCAATGCCGGGTATCGGGCTGCGCAAGTCGTCGTCCACCACAGGCGTTGCGGCGGTAGTTGGGGGGGGCTTGAGCAGTGGGCATGCCCCCCCCGAGCGCTCTGCCACCCTGGGCTCCCCCAGTCAGCAGCTGACACTGAACGCTGCATCGCAGCACGCGATGGACATGCTGCGCTCGGTCACTTCGCAGCCCCAGAGGTCGCCCTTCCTGCATTCCGTGAACGAACAGCAGGAGGCGAATCAGGCGGTGAGCAACCTGACGGCGCACTACAGCCGAACGTTACAGGGCTTGATGCATGACGTGGAGGTGCGTGTGCCCCCCAACGAAAGCTGCAGCAATGCGGCGCCTGATGGCAGTGTGCCAACGGTGCTGCATGCGATTGAGGTGATGGGGGGTGCAGGGGGGAGTCAGATGCGCATGAGCATCACTCTACCGACTGCCGCCACTGACGGTGCACTGGCCCTGTCAACCCGATCTGCATCTGACCTCATTCTGGATGATGATTCGGGTGGAGGTTCGCCCCTGTTTGAGGTCGGCTTGGACCAGGACGGGGAGGAGGAGGGAGGGGGTGCAGGGGGGCTGTCCCTACAGACTGCCGCGTCAGGCACCAGCGCGGGCGCCCGCAGTGTTGCGGGGACGATCTCTGGGGAAGAGAGTGCATCACCCATGGCTTCGCAGCCGCACAGCGCTGTAGCAGTGCGCCTCGAAGCCTCCCAGTCCGTGGCGGGGCGGCGCAGGCGAGCCCGCTCCGAGGCGGAAGTGCGACCGGAAGTGGATATGGGTGTGGCTGCAATGGGGGTTGGTATGCCTGTGTCCATCAACGGCTTCACCGGCGTGCAGCCTCGCAACCGGGCTGACATCGCAGAGATGCGGAGTAGGGGGGGGTACTTGTCTGCTGCCACCCCCGGACAGCCCCCCCGCCAGCCCCACCAAAAACGACACACACCAATGTCACCACTAGCGCTGTCAACGGCAGGCGGCGGAATGGTGGTGTCGGAACTGTCACTTCCGCCCACTGAGCGCTCCAGCCTTGTGTCACGCAGCATGGGGGCGGGGAGCAGTGTGGGCCATTTGAAAGCCGTGGCTGAAGATTCGTCTCCCGAAAGCGCGCGCATCCGCAGCGCATCCCCCCCCCCTCCTGGCACAGGCCTGGCTGAAGGATCTACGCGGAATCAATCCACCAGCCGTAGCTTGGGCCCTTCAGTTGGTCCTCACGAGCGCTCTCCCACGCGGCCAGGGGTGGGCACAACACTACTGAGCACACTGCAGGCAAGGGGGGGGGGCTCCAAGGGGGGGCGTACCCCCAGCTACGCCCCCCGTGTGACACTTCCAGTCAACATGCCCACACCTACAGCACTTCCAACTGCGGTGGCTGGTACAGGTGGTGCCTTGGTTGTGCACGGGTCCCTTGGGGGGAATGGGGGGCCTCTGCACACAGGCATCCCCATCCACCGTACAATGAGCAACCCGGTGATGTCTCAACGGGGGAGGGGGGGGTCAGATTATTCCACAGGGGGGATCGACAGCAGTATCCCCACTCGGCTGCCGCCAGTGTCCCGCCTCCCCGCTTCAGGGCGGGACGGCAGAATGAGCGATGGCGAGGACGGCAGCGACAGCGGCTCGGCGTCTGATGGCGGAAAAGCCCCAAATGAGCTCAGCACTGCATTTGACCCTGCATTTGAGCGTCAGTTGCGCGGCATCCGCACATTCCTCACGCAGTTTGTGGTGAACCCGTTCCGCAAACGCGGCACGGCGGCCACGGACTGGGCTGCCTCTGCCAATCGCCGCCGATGGACACACGCCTTGGCGGAGCTGCCTGCTGGGCAACGCACCAGCGCCGGGGACAGAAAGGATAAGACTGGCGTAGCAGCAGGCAATCCCTTCAAAATCCGCGAAATGCGGGGCGATGGGCCCACTGGGTTTGACCCGTGGGAGGAGTCATGCGGAGCGGGGCCACCCAGCTGGAGGTCGCTGTGCGAGCCTGCCATCCTGCCGCTCACAACTGACTTTGTTCCCAGTGCCACAGACATCCGGAACAACTTTTCGAATTCGTTGTACACGCTATCCCCTGGCATGGGGGGTGACGGGGACGCCATGAGTGTGCAGCAGCTGCTGCAAGCTTTGGAGACTGGGGCGAGCACAGCTGGTGAGGGCAAGACTGCACCGACATCACCTGTCATGCTGCCTGCAGGCGGACTGACTACCCCCCGTGGCTTTGGCCGCAAAGGGGGTCAATGGGGGTCCAGCGTGCGTCGAGGGCTGGGGGTACCTACCGAATCCAAGGGGGTACCCACCGAGTCGAGAACAACTGCAGGCCCCGGCCCGGCAGATGATGCCCCTGTAATGGCGCAGCTGTTGTCGGCATCCCCAGCAGCACAGGCACTGCGGTGGCTTAGGGGGGTGCAGGGGGCCTTATTTTGGGGCCCTGGGTCCATGCCCTCTGTGCTTGCGCTTGCTGGGGAGGGTGGTGACGACGCAGGGCAGTCAGGGGGGGGTCGCATGTTGGGGGGGGGTGCGTCGCGGCGCGACATGCCCATGTCCCATGTGGCCATTGTACGAGCCATGGTTGAGCTGCGGCTCGCTTGCGACTTTCAGTTTGTGGTGCCAGAGGAGGACAGGGTGGCCTTGCCGGGGGAGCAGGGGGGTGAAGGGGGGTTCAGAAGTGGTGGGTTCTCCCGGCACCGGCAAACCTCTTCAGTGCTGCGCGGGTCCCGGCTGAAAGCAGGTCTGGGGACTGCAGGGGGCGGGCTAGACATCGCTGCCCTGCGCGCTGCACCGGGGCCGCCACTGAGCACACAAGGGGGTGCAGGGGGGCTGGGCACTGGCAACACGCTAACTCGCCTGAGAGAGCTTGAGCACGGAGAGGAGGGTGGTAGCACAGAGACGTTGTTCCACATGACGCTGGGGCATGCCATGCACGATATCATGTTCAACCACCAAACGCGCTCCGTAGAGGTGAGAGTGTACTTCAGGAAGTGGGACTGGCGCGGCACAGCGGATTGGACGCAGCAGGCAGCAGCCATGGTGGCGTCTCTGGGGGTTCGCCGGCCCATTGCTGCCCCCCCCTCACAGGATTACGACTTGGCATTGGACGACACCGGGACGGCATACGACGAGCTTGCACAGAAATCTCTGCATGGCGCTTCTCGTGGGATGAAGGCTTCACCCTCTGCTGCTGCGCTGGTGGGGCTGGGGTCCCCTGCCACTGCTGGACGCAAGGGGGGTGCAGGGACCCTCGACGCGCAGGGCAGTAATGACAGTGTTCCATATACGTTTCTCCTGTGGAGTCCTGCTGCCAGATCGTGTGTTCCAAACAAAGCAGTGTTCCGGCCAACCACCGGCGGGGCGAATGGAGACTGGGCCCCAGTGACGACTGCAGGTGCAGGAGGGCTCGACGGGGCATCAAGGGGGGCTCTAAACTGGAACAGCATCGACTCTTTACTGTGCGGCACCCATGACGGCTCCAAGAAAGGCATCCGTTACACCCGTATGCATTTTACGCTGTTACCCCAGGGCGCTGCCGCCCCCACCGGCGGTGCCGCGGGGGAGAAGACTGCTGGCCTGCCTGACGCACCGGCGCTGCTGAGCTCCTCTAGCACTGGTGATGGGCTGACTGCAGCTGCACAGCGAGGGCAGGGGCTGGACATGCAGCGGCTGTGGACGTTTTTGTTCGGGGGCGCCTCAAGCCTTCAGTACACTGAGGGCTGGGCTGCGGACAGGGGCCTTGCGCCTGCTCGTAGGGGAGGTGCATCTTCGCGCTTGAACCCAAGTTCAACCAAGAACAGCAACTTTGGATCCTTGCACAGTGTGCCTGGCTGGGAGCCCACAGACCCCATTGGCAACAAGCAATTTGTCGGATTTCTGGGAGGGCAGGGGGCCCCTGGGGCAGGTGGAGCCCCCCTCAGATGGCTTGCAGGTGAGGGTACTGGTGTTCTGGCCCGGGTTCCACTGCGCACTCCCCAAGCTGGTGCAGGGGGGTACTCATCGAGTCCAGGGGGGGACGTGAGTGCACCCTTGTGGGAAGATTCGCAACTTCCTGCTGCTGTGTCCAACTTGCTGAACTGGGTGGATGTGAGGGCACCTCGATCCTACCGCCACGGCAGCGCGTACTGTGTCAGCATTGAGTGGGTGACTGCTTTTCCTCCCGCTGTGCGCTCTTGGGTGGCCGCTTTGCGCCGCCGGGCCCGCCAGTGCGGCTTTGTGCTGGCACAAGTGCCGGCTGCCGTGGTGCGTCCCCAGAGTCAGCTGCGGGCGGTTGCGCCATCACTTCCGCTCAGACGCTGCCACAACCCTTGGGAAGCCATGGGAAGCGGAGGGGTTGAAGGCACCCCTCGACCCCTGAGCTCCATGTGGCGAGGCCACGGATTGGGGGCTGTTTTGCCGTGGGCATCGACCCCCCTTACACCCCCCTGCGGGCCCTTCCTGCTGCACCTGGCTCGGCGACTGGGGCAAAGTGCCCTGGAGGTGCACACCGAAATGGCCCTCCGGCGGGACCTCGAAGCGGGGGGGAGACGGCTGAGGGGAGCAGGGGGGGATGCAACATCCCCCTCTCCCCTGCATGCCACTGCTGCCCGGGTGGTGCTGCACATGTCACGGGGCTTCCTCCAGCAGGCGTACTTGAAGACCGGTGTGTCTCGCCCCATGGACTGCGTGCTGGTGATCCCCTTGAAGCCCCTTGCACCCCCTTTGCCGTCGTCCCTCACGGAGCGAGCGGAAGCTGGTTTGCTAGGGGGCGGCACCCGTGTCGCCACAGCTGTCCCACCCCCCCACAGCCATGCAGCTGGCTCCACCCGCCCTAGAGGTAACAGCGACCCCACCACCGACGCCAGCGGCAGCAGCCTGCTGGTAAGCCCCAGCAAAGTGCATGCGCGGGGACTGGTAATTGCCCGGCCACAAGATGGCCCAGGCAGCAAAAAGCCCCGTGAAGCTCCGGGGGTGAGGGGGGGGCTTGTTGCTGACCCGTCCAGCCTGCAGACAGCGCGCAGCGACTTATTGGCTCGTTTCCAGGAAGGCACAGCCGTGCAGGCCGCCTCAGCATCGGCTCCTCCTAGCAAGCAATCCCTCGCGCCGTCGTTGGGCCCCTGGGAGGGCCGGCAGCACAGGGCCTGGAAAAGGCAAGATGTGTGCAGCCTGAGTCTTCGCAATGCCGCAAGCGTGTGGCGTGGCCTGCAGGACTGGTGGCGACCATCCACAGCTGGCCCCAGTCGCCTGCAACTGCTGCTCGAGGCACGCTTGGTGAGGGACTTCGGGTATCTGCCTGACAGCGTGCACCCCCAAGGCTTCCACAGTGCTCGTCTGTTCGGGGGGGTGGCGGGGGGGCAGTCTGATGACCCTGACACTGCAACCCATGCTGGTGCACAGTGGCGTGTGGGTCCTCCGTGGGTGCCAGCTGGGTGGGACCATGGTGGGCTGCTGTTGCCCCACCCGTCGCAGTACGGGGAAGGCTGGTGTCGACAGTACATCCATCGGGGGCGGGGGGGGGGCGACAGTGACCGCAGCACCCCCCTGGCACTTCCTGCTGCAGCCTGTGTGGTGCGTTTCACTGCCAGGGGTGTTGTGTGGTTCCAGTCTGGTCTGTACGAGACCAACTCTGCAGACAGCGGACATACTGCCAGCAGGGCTGATACACGGTCAGACGCAAAGGCGGGTGGGGGGGGGCAAGCACACGTGCCGCGGGGGCGACAGGGTGTGGCTCATGCCGCTGGGGTAGGAGATGTCTCGGTGTCGCCCTCCGCCACACACCTGGCCGCCGTTGCTGACTGCGCCGTTGGCCTCAGTGTTGCCTTTGAAGTGCTGGCGGACTTGATTGCCGACGCCCTGACCCTGGCTGAGACACGATCGGCGGGCAGCCTTGGTATGGCCGGGACAGGGCACAGTCTGCAAGTAGCATAGCAAGCTGGTGGGGTCCATGAGTTTTTCAGTGCTCAGGACGTGTGCTCTGGGCATGTTTGGGGGGGCACACTAGAGCCTCGCCCACGGAGGCGTCAACCCATGCCGAATCTTCTTGGTTTTATATTGTCGTGTCCCTGCGATAGCTATATGCTTGGCTTATCTGGAGTCTACACCACACTCCTTTGTCTTCAAGAAAGACGCATACAGCTCTTGCCAACCATATTGCTTACAAACATGAAAACCCAACTTCCACTTGTAATGTTTCTCGCTGCGTTTGTTGCCTGGTCTCGCTCTCACGGGTGCAATCACGACACTGCATTGCTGCGAGAGACTGCAGAAAAATCTCGGAACCGCAGCATTGAGTTGCTTGACGACTCAGGGTACAACCGTTTTGGCCGCAAGCTGACACACTTTGAGGCTCATGCAGAACTAGCAAAAGCTGGCAGGCACAGAGGCTTGTTACTACACCATCAGCGGCGCTTGCTGGAATCTGACGTGGAAAGAATTCTGTTGCTTCCCTGGCAACCAATTCGATTGCAATGGCAGCCTATTGCATGGGACATCGAAGATATTTCCGTGGATCAACAGACTGTTCTCGTGTCAGTGATGGATGAGGCCGTACGAATACTGCAAAATGCACTGCTGGTATGTGATGGAATGAGAAGAGGCTGCTTGCACCAGTGGCGTATCGCCACACACTTTGGACGCTGCTGGCTGAACTTCCAGGCACATGCTGTGTGTGCAGGTTCGACGCTCAACAGAACCTTTACGAGTGTCCAGAACGTGCACAAGTATCTTCTTGTCAAATGGCCGCTGTGCATCGTACAGCGCCAGCGAAAGCGTGAGTAACGTTGCTTCCCTGCCCTGCAGCGCTGTAAACTGCGCTGGTAGCACAGGCCTGTTCGCAGTGCGCGTTCATTGCTGACGACGCGAACGTAGAAATCGATCCAGTGTTGTTCGATGCAGCAGATGTGTGTGTGAATTCGCAGCTGTGTGGAACAATCCCGGCGGGAGCTGGCTTGCCAGACAGGGATTTCCTGCTTTACGTGACAGCCAAAGCGACACCTTTGTGCGCCTCTGGGGTGCTGGCATATGCCATTGGGTGCAAACATGACCTCATCGAACGACCAACCATGGGCCGGACGAATTTCTGCCCACTTTCCATCAACTTGGGAAGCCGAGCAACGCTTGTTGCCACAGCTGTTCACGAGATTTTGCACGCTCTCGGCTTTTCTGCTTCGTACTTCTGGAGATGGCGAAATGCAGAGTCCTTGCAGCCTTTAACACCACGAGAGTTTGGCTTCGATGGGCCACCTGCTTCACCACATGTAGGCGTGTGTAGCAACAGCCTAGTATACTTTCCCGGGCCCGAGGTGGCGGACACGTTTTCTGAGCGCGGCTTGCAGCAGTGCAGCTCTCTAGAAGACCGCTTCACTGCATCAAACTGTGTGAGTAAGATTGTCACGCCGACTTCTGTCAGTGCTGCCCGTTGGTTCACAGGCTGCCCTTCCTTGAATGGTATTGAGCTGGAGAACCACGTCCTGGGCAGCTGCCACTCGACGGGCAGTCATTTGGAACAGAGGCTGTTTGAGAACAACCTCATGGCGCCTTTCTTATCTGCGTCATCCGAACATCGACTGGGCTTGAGTGCCCCAGTGCTGGCCATCATGCAGGATAGCGGCTGGTACCGCGCGAATTGGACGGCTCAGGATGTGTTTGTTCCGCACGCCGACTGGGCTTTTAAACAGGGCTGCAAATTCGCCACTGATACGTGCATATCTCCACAGCAAACAGTGCCACCGCAGGGTGAAGGCCGCTTCTGTACAGATGCATCGCAAGCTCTGTGCTCGTCTGATCACAAATGGCGCGCTGTGTGCAACATTCGCAACTTTGCCAGCGATCTCCCGACAGCATATCAATACTTCAGCAACCCCCGTCGGGGAGGGGTGGAAAAGGCTGACTATTGCCCAATCGTTCAGTCTTTGCAAAGTGGTGACTGCACTGACGCCAGTGGCCTTCTGCCAAGCGAGCGTCTCGGCAGCCAGCAGGGGCCCTCGAGCCGGTGCTTCCCCAGCACAGCTATTTCCGCAAGCTTCAGCAGCACGCCTACGAGCAGGACTGGGCAATGTATGCGCGTGCAATGTGAGCTGGATGCGCTGGTGCCTGGAGGAGTCGCTGCTCGGGTGTTTTTCTTCACTTCCGCTGGGGAGCAAAGCAATGTGCTGTGCACCGCTGCAGGGAGCATCACTGCTCCCAACAACTTTCGGGGTGAAATCACGTGTCCAGATCCCCAGCAAATATGTGGGCTGCCGGCGGAGCCGTTCATTCCGGAAGCTGCTGCTGCACCAAGCAGCTTCGCGTCGCCGACAGCTTCTCCGTCTGTGTCAAGCTCCGGCAGTGTATCTGCAACACCAGCGAGCACGATGCCAAGTAGCGCCAGCTCTGTGACAGCGTCGCCCTCCGCCACTGCATCGGTGTCTGTGGCCACTGGCAGCGCGACGTGCACTGTGTCGCCCTCCGCCACTGCATCGGTGTCTGTGGCCACTGGCAGCGCTACGTGCACTGTGTCGCCCTCCGCCACTGCATCGGTGTCTGTGTCCACTGGCAGCGCGACGTGCA
>Ga0307982_1001843_pt1 | contig 17223 bp, 13 predicted proteins | sample OrgLakmetagen989_FD_201847 | JGI IMG/M metagenome (GOLD analysis project Ga0307982, IMG submission 201847) | Saline water microbial communities from Organic Lake, Antarctica - #989 | ecosystem: Environmental > Aquatic > Non-marine Saline and Alkaline > Saline | place: Antarctica: Organic Lake... | reverse complement strand
GAATCCTGCTTATATGTGCGCTTCGGGTAATAGCATCACGAAAATCCCAAGCCAAACCTTCCTACTTACCATTACCATCGATTCCGCGAATACCTAGTACCTTACTCCCTTACAGCAAGGAAATAGTACGGGCGCGCCCATATGCATAGAAGTATTTGCCATTGCCATTGCCATTGCCATTGCGAAGCCCTGCTCGTAGCTGGCATTTGGGCGTAGGTAAATTGCCGTCCAAATAATTGTAAGCTGTGTTGTAAGCATGTAAAATTTGAATTTGGGGTCGGAGATGGTCTCATAGGCATGGAGGTGCGTGAATTGCGTAGTGATCGAGGGCGCAACCGTGACATGAAGAATGGCCGCGAGTTCTTCCATAGCCTCATTGTCGAGAGAAAAAAATGTGTTTAGACAAATCCGCAACAAACGAGCGTGGGAAAAAACGTTGGAGGGCATCATAACGTAGCTCGTCGTTATTCGCCGGGGTAGCAGTGACACTGTAAGAATGGTGGCGTCAGGTGAACGTTGGGGGGCATCAGAGAATAGCTGGTCGCCAGTCGCCACAGTAGCAGTACGAAGCGTGCCCTCAAGAAGAGTGGCGTCAGGTGAACGAGCCGATGTAGTGTCCCCGTAATCCTGAAGAGAAGCAGTTAGAGTGCGTTCCGAGTCAGAATCCGAATGGGGAGTATCGAGGGGATCGGTTGCAGAGGGCATTTTGAGTACTGGATGCCTGTATACCTGTGGAAGAAGACTAGGTGCGCTGGGTCGCCATTTATGTAAGTAAAAGAGGATGAAGGACATAAATCAATCAGATCTCCCTTACAGGGGAGATTGGTTTCTACAGGAAGGCGGATAGGATAGCAGGATATCAGCCAACGAAATATCTCGTGTTGTTTAGGTCATTTGGGATTAGGCTAGGTAATCAGGACCACTATTAATAAAAGCCATCGAATTAAGGATTCGTGGTTTGAGTCTTTCAGCGAAAAGCACTCCACGCGCACACACGTGATCCAATTTGCTAAGAGCTATGTGAGAACCCGGACTGCCCTTTCAAATTTGATTTCATCATTTACAGCGACCGCCTCTTTGATGTTGAGCTCGAGCGCTTTAGACATGCTCTGGTACGAAATCGCACGATTCAAATCATTATTACTGCAATCATAGAAGACTCAGTCTTTCTTATTAACTTCGTCTGCACTTTTGCTCCAGAAGAGGCGCGGCACGAATTCGAAAGGATCGCGTTTAGGCTTAAGATTGTCATCGAGGAATATTTGAACATAAACCAAAGCTATTATGCAGCCCAATACGACGAAGCCCGAGACCATTAATTCAATCTGGATGTCGAATGCCTTTCCACCCAACATCTCGACGACTTCAGGGAGCATCGGCATTGCTGACTTGATTGTATCTTTCTCAGCCAATTCGTTATCGTGCTATCGAGGAAAAATCAAATAAATGGCAAATATATGCTTCAAACGCCGCACAAGCTACTTATTCTTATCAAATCGGCCCTATTTGTTCGACCTGTCTACTTCCTACTTAAGTACACGTTTGATGATGTCAACAATTGCCACTCGACAAAAGTCAGTGTTGATCAAGATTTGCGATGAAGAGCAGCATATATAGGCATAAACTGATTACTCTGCTCACCAATAAAATCTACGAACTCTCAAACTATGTTTATGAAGCAGACATCAATATGTAGCAAAGAATGCGTATGATGTGCTCTTGCATCTTGATCATCTTATCAGGCCGAAGCGAAGGGCCGGGATATCAATCCGAAATCCATCACCAAGAAAAAGAAGTCCATAATATGAAAATATATCATATTAGGCAAGCTGAAATTCTCTGAACGTCGTGATGATGACTTTTTTGTTGCTGTTGTTGTGATCTTGTGATCTTGTGATGATAGCAAGGCAAGGGAAGGAAGTGAGAGTGAGAGTGTCAGCACTCTTGGTGTCAGCGTCTGGCTAGAGTAATCTTTGGGCGTAATAAGACTCATCATAGCTTGTCGGTGACCTCAATCGTCTCAACGATCGATTTGCAGAAAAAAATCGAGAAGACCTCATTCCATGGCTCCGTGCCTCACTGGAATCTGGCTTAGCCTAGCTGTGCTAGTGGTGAGCACTGGCGTGGCTGCAAGCTTTCAATCAGGACAAGGAGTGCCCCACGCTCCGCGATCGCTGCCTAAACTGCGAGCTGTCACAGCAACTAGCTTCTTGGATGAACTCCCCATGGGTCCGCCTGACGCCATCCTAGGCCTAGTGGGCGATTTCAGAGCTTGCAAAGCGCCCAACAAGGTCAACTTAGTGGTCGGGGCTTACCGTGACTCCAATGGCCAACCCTGGGTTCTTCCCTCCGTGAAAGAAGCAGAAAAGCGGATGTACGACGATTCCAGTGCAAACAAAGAGGTGCGACCAAGACTGTGCTTATTGCGAGCATACTGAGTGGAGTCAAAGAGCCATTGATGTTTCGATGGTCTCCATACGTAGGAATGTCCTAAGTGTGTAGTGTACTTGGCAAATTACCTCTCAACTCGCCCTATGTCGAATATTCTTTTGAGTTAATTTCTTAAGTCTTGAGTCCCTTATTTCCTAATCAATATTCACTTTTATACCTCTCCTTCATGTAGTACCTCCCTATCGACGGGGACGCTGCCTTCGTAGCAAAAGCCCTTGAATTTGCCTACGGCGCTGATTCTACACCTTTGATAGAGCAACGCGTGGCGGCGGCACAAACGCTCTCGGGCACGGGGGCTTGCCGCATTGGTGGAGCCTTCTTCGCGAAGTGCCTTGGGTCTGGCACCCCCATCTATGTCTCGGACCCAACTTGGGGCAACCACGTTGCAATCATGAAAGTACGTGCACAATACATGCAGCTACAGTAAGAGTCAAACCCCAAGCCAGATTTCTACTGCATTCTCTAGTAGTTCTAGCCAAAAGCGAAGGAGCATATCCGTTGAGTACTTTTTATCAGCTTTGGCAGCAATCTTTGCTCGTGCAGGCATTATCTTGACCTAGTTTGAATGCGTTGATCACCGCCCTCTTCTCTTCTCGGTCACCTATCTGCGAACTACAACAGGAAGCTGGTTTGGAAGTGCGGAAGTACCGGTACTTTGACTCGGCCACTAAAGGCCTCGACTTCGAAGGCATGGTCGCCGATCTTGAAGCGGCCCCCGAGGGGAGCGTCGTGCTCTTGCACGCAATCGCGCACAACCCCACGGGCGTGGACCCCACCCCAGACCAATGGGCCAAGCTGTCGGCATTAATCGCCGCCAAGGGATTGCACCCTTTCTTCGACAGCGCCTACCAGGGTTTCGCCAGCGGGGATGCCGCCGCCGACGCTGGGCCGCTTCGGGCGTTCGTCGCCGACGGCCACCGAGTAGTGTTGGCCCAGTCCTTCGCCAAAAATTTCGGCCTCTACGGCGAGCGCGTTGGTGCGTAGGTTTCCTCACATCCAAATCTACTCGTTTTTCTTCTTAGCATCCTCCTTTTCCACCTAGTTGAGCTCGAACTGTGCGGCATTGCTTGCCTGCACGTGGGTCTTCTTTTGTGTTTCGTTATCGTCATCTGTACAGGCACTTTCAGTGTGGTGTGCGGGAATGCTGACGAAGCCGCGCGCGCGCAGTCTCAGCTCAAGCTCATCATCCGGCCCATGTACTCTAGCCCACCGCGCCACGGGAGCAGCATCGTGAAGACCATTCTCAATGACGAAGGACTCTCCAAGCAATATTACGAAGAGGTAGCGATAAGGGGAATGTGGTTTCTCTGACCTCGTCCTGTGCATTCTCTCTTTCGTTTATACGGAAGGTGGGGGTTTCCAATAGAGAAAGTTTTGGAATTGACTGGCATTGCTGTAGTCTCTCGTGTGCACGATCGATCCAACCCTTATCCCATTCTTCTCGTGTACCCACGTGTGCTTGCGTATGGGTGTATGTGCCTGAGGGCAGTGTGCGTCGATGGCATCGCGCATTCAAGCGATGCGGCAGCTGTTGCGGAAAGAGCTCGCTAACGCTGGGAGCACCCTAAACTGGGCGCACATCACCAACCAAATTGGCATGTTTGCGTTCACGGGACTGACGGCCCCACAAGTCGAGAAATTGATTGCGGAGCACGCGGTGTTTCTGACCAAGGATGGGCGCATCAGCCTCGCGGGAATCAACGCGGGCAATGCGGAATACGTAGCGAAGGCAATTCATGAAGTCACCAAAGATTCCGTCTAGATTTATTCCATCATTGAAAGGTTCTCGTCTGGGACTCCCTTGCTCCCTCTCTCTCTCTCTCTCTCCCTGCGTCCTGCGCCTCTCCAATTGCGACCTATGTCTTTATGCATGCCCCTTCCCGGTGTCCGTAAACCCTTGTACTGGTACTTGATATGATACAGCGAAAAACCAATCAGCCACGGAAATCGCAGTTTACGAGACCGGGGTCAATGGGTAAAACGGAAGGGCTTGTGTATCATACATCTGCCCGCAGCATTGGCTTCTGTGCCATTTGGGTTTGTATTAGTTCGAGTTCGAGTGCATCATTGAGCATATTTTTATCTTTAGACTTGGTGTCGATCTAATTAGCTAGACAATTAAAGATCGAAGATAGGCGCATCAGCGACCAACAGCATAAGTATGTGCGCCACTGACCACTGTACTGTACAGGAGCAACAAATTTAATTAAATGACTTTGATTCGTGATTGGTCAGAAGTTCAAGCACTGAAGATGTCCGAAGTTGTTTGTAAAATGTAGTTAAAAAGTCGTGGAATTCTATAGCGCAAAATCTTCAATAGAAGCTAAGATTGGCCCGGAAAGCACCTCTGATCTCGAGGAAAATTGATCATGTTACGGTGTTCTTTGTAGAAAAGTTCTTGTCGTAGCTGTGTCCCAACTTCTGGCGGGGCAGAATCACACGGCCGTCTTCTTCCGAATTGTGCTGTACTAGGCTAGCCTCGGCGTTCATTGTTCGATTCCTTCGCATACTATAGTTTCCGTATCAGTCAGCTTAAGCATCCAATTGGTATGGCTGCGAAGCGTTTAGTTTTGCTTGGACTATCCTCGCACTGCCTTTTCGTGGCCACGAGCTCTCCAACGCCAGCCCCAACCTCTTTGCCAACTGTACTCTGTGACAACTTCACTCTCGGAGGCTCCTGGAGCGGCGGCAAGTCTAGATACCTAGGCGACTTCATTTACAAAGGCCAAGATCATTACAACAACCCGTATTACCAGTCGTACCAATGCGTTGGCGACAGAAGTCGGTTTTATGAGCCGCAACCTTTTTACATCGCTTATAGACCGTCGCAAATGATCGACGACAAAAGAATGTGGGTTCTGACAAAGTCACCTCTTCTCGATGAAGGCAACACAAGCAAACCACTCCCTTTGTACTGGCGCGCCGAAAGTAATATGGCGGCACCTCCCCTGATCGGCGAAAACAAATGGTAAGCAAAGCCACATTGTAAATGCTTAGCACATGTTATATACCAATAGTTGGAGATATACGTATGCGAATGGCAGGGTGCCCAAAGGAAGATATGTGCTGTTAGGGTCACGTTTGAAAGCGTTAAATATCCAATGTCTGTCTATTTCTTTGCAGGGAATACTACAATGGACACGACCAAGAATGGAAGGTGCTGACAACTAGCGAAGTCTCTGTGACCTGCCTCTGGGAGTCCAGGGATTGCGTGAAGGATCCCAAAATCCAGTGGCGTGTCGTGATTGCATACTGCTTGATTTCGGTTGTTGCAACACTCATTCTCTGTGGGTGCTGCTACGAGCACTTGAAACATGAAGAAAAACAAGGCTACCTCGATCCGAGCCCAGGACACTTCATCATGGTGAAGAATGACAGTCTGGGTTATCATGTTCAAATGGAAGTCAAGAAAGTCTTCAACAGCAAAAATGGAATCACGCTAGTAAGACTGGCGTGCAGTCCAGACGAAACGACTTTAGTTGACGATCAGATTGTCGACCTTAAGACATACCATCGGTTTCAGGTAGCAGAAAGGGCGCTCTTGACCAAAGGGCAACAACCTCGGGTGACCAAAAAGCCGTCTTTTTTCGCGCGGATGTTAGACCCAAGCATTGACTATCCCGACGATAACGAGGAAAAAGCGAAAGGGCACACTCTCCCGACGGGTATTTTCTTCACGACTGCTGCAAGTGCCAACGCGCTCGACGATGAAGCTGCTGAGAGAGGTGCGTCGAAGAAGAAAACGAAGAAAAAGAACGGAGCAAAGATACCCTCCGTGGAAGCTGAGAAAAAAGACAAACAGCAGCGGATTCAAGAATTGGCTGCGAAAAGAAAGAAACTTATGCAGCAAACTTTCAAGGGTGACCATTTCATTACTTCAGAAGAAATCGCTTTACAGGCCATAGCAGCCAATGCAGCAGATCAACTTCCGACAAAAGCAGTTGGGCAGGTCGCATCTGTCAGGAATGATCGAGATCCGCAAGATGACTTCGAATTAGCCGAAGGTGACCTTGAAGACGGCATGTTTGGATCTGGACAATATGAAGGTGGAATGTTGTCCAACAAGGAACGCATGCAATCTGCCTTGCAAAGACGTGAACAGAAAACTGCGAAGGAGCAAGCAGAAATGGAAAAACTAAAAAATGATCAGAAGATGGCTAAGATGCTGAACGCTTCTGGAAAGAAAAAGAAGAAAAAGAAATCAAAACCGGAAGACGATCTTGCTGACGACAAGTTTACATCATATGTCCAAAAAGGGCCCAAGCCCGAACCGGCCATGTCTGCAAAGGCGTCAGCACCAGCAGCGATGGGTGGTGCGAATGAGAAACCGCAAGCGGATGCTGAAGCCAAAGATGACATGGGAATATTCACTGGCTTCCTTGGGACAATCATGTAAACGCCATTAGCATACACTTACATTTTTTTTGTTCGTGGGCTTCGAATAATGCCGAAACACTTAACTGAGCTACGGCGTATTTTTCGCTTTCGTACTTCGTTCACATTTAGTACAACTGAACAGTAGGATTTCTATGTTGAATGTTCTTCTCGAAGTTTTATATGCGAATTCCGAACAAGCATGGAGCAGGTTAAGTCACTTTTTAATTCGATTCATATACGCAAATTCATATGGCAAGTGGACTCCGAGCTCCGAGGGCTCGGAGCTCGGAGGCCAAGGGGATGAGGACGCAACGATACAATGCAGCTTTCAACACCTAGGTCTCTATAGAAAGGAACTCGGTCTCTTCCAGCCCTGTGGCTGTGGTGAAGCCGATAGGCCAGTGCGCTAGTTGAAGTTAAGGCCTAACGGCTGGAAGCCACCTAAGTCCAGGTCAATCGATATATTAAGAGCTGCGTTGCGAATCTCTTTCGCGCCGCGCTAGTTGTTCTCGTTTGAACTTCGATATTGGCTTTTGCTCTTCTGGCTGTTCTGAAGCACTTGGCATAAAGGTATCCTGGGTCCGTCGATCCTGCATAACGGCTGGAGCTTGGGACAACGGCGTCTTGTCAATCGGTTGAGGCAAGCCTACCGGGGCAACTCTACTCGGTGGCTGCTCGCTCTTGCCCGCAACTGTAGGGCCAGTGGAACGAAGTGCCGATGTTTCTGGCAAATTACTGGCAACTGGTGCACTGCGACTGCGAATGTTGTGGTTGCTGCTACAGTTTCCCTCGCCGCCAGATGGTGCAACCACGGCGGGCTGAGGGCGATCGGTTGAGCCGTGGCCGTGCGTGGACATGGCCGGCGGCGAGCTTTTACTGAAGAAGCCTTTGGACCATGCTGGGGACGTGATGCCTTGCACGCGCGCTGCTTCGCTCGCGTCCCGCTCCTCGGAAGCAGCAGCTTCTTCAGCAGCCATCAGAGCTTCTAACGCCTTCACGGTTTCCACGTACGGCACTTTGTCAGCCGTTTTCGACTTCGCGCCACTTGGCTGACCCGACCGTTTGCGCTGCTTCGCTTCCTTGGGCAATGCACTCCTGCCTTGAAGGGATAGGGCTGCTGCAGTAGCAGCTTGTTTAATTGAGGCTGAAGAGGCATTGTGATTGCCATCTTCTTTTTCTTTCGAAGCATTTACAAGCAGATTGCGGAAGCCTTCCGTGGCATGGATCTTCGACTGCATATTCACAGCCTTCGCAGTCAATTCGCGGCCATATTCATCAACTTGCTCTTCGATTTCAAACAATCCGTCTTCCGAAAGTTCTAAATGTTCGTCGAAGTCCTCGTCGTCCTCGTAGTCATCGCCACCCTCTTCAAAACCGTCCTCGTCGTTTTCCGAGTCGTCACTCTCTTCCTGAATTTCGACGCGCGTCGGCCGGTTCATCTCTGGTGTCAAAGTCGGCGGAGACTGTGCACTGGCAGCATCGGGTACACTAGAAGTCTCTAATGTGGACCCTGCGTTGCTTTTGGCGTCAGATGACGAGGAGGCTGAGAACCCACGTTCCATCGCTCGAGCAAATGCAGCCGCTGATGACTTCGCTGATTTCGCAGCATCAGCAGGGGCGCACTTACTACTCTTTGGCGCCGTATGTTTCTTTTCGACAGAAGGAGGAACACTGGCTGTGTCGATCATGATATCATTTGCAGTCCGCTCAGCCAACTCGGTTGCTGCTCGTCGCTCAAGCACACCAGCTGCGTCAGCAGGTGACATCTGCGCGAAATACTCACCACCGAGGTGCACAGTGACTGACCGCTCGGGACTGAGCACCAAAGAGCCCTCGCCATAAGCAACCCCACCGCATATGGGCAGTAGCATCGGTGGTGATAGAAAAGAAGACGTGTCATCGGAAGCTTGTAATTTCGGGCTAGCATCATACCACGACTGGATTTCTTTTAGTGTGGCTATAGTTTCCGCGCGATCAGGATTACGACTCGTATCGTTAGATTCTAGTAAAGCCTCGGTGGCGCGGTCAAATGTCGAGAGCATGCTGTCCATCTAAAGTGAAATATTGAGTACTTCAGTATGAAAAGGAATGGCTAGCTAGAGGCACTTTGTGCCCACCCAAGATTTGACCTAGCTAGCAGCTACTAAGTGATGGGTTTAGATGCACCCTGAAAAGAGATTCTTAAGCCTAACTTCTGGGAAGTCCTTCAACACGTGCCGAGCAATCTAAAAATTAGAGGTTAGAGTCGAGAGCTAATAATAGAGCGTGGAAAGTTGAGAGATCGGCGAGATTGCACGAGCTTGAACTACATTTTTCGTTCGGGCCCCGAGGGGCCGGAATTAGATTTTTCTTCGTTATATTCGTACAATGAGATTGTTCAGTCGTCGTTAGCGGATTAGCGGACATCGTCGGGAAACCGTGCGGTGCTGAGCGTGCATGAATGAGGTGCAGGAGCGCATGCTGCACGCTAGCTAGCTCGTGTGCTCAAATATCATTTATAAATCAGCCTAGAAGCCTTGTAGTTTGCCACAATTTCAGTTGTCAGTAGGGGTAAAACCTGATTTAAAATGAGGCTAGCCTCCTGGTTGATACTCTTCGTTTCAGCGTCGGCGGCTTCCTTGACTCATCGTGCACGACCAGAGAGCTGCGTTCGGGGATCCTACTATTTGGACGGTGAAACGGCAGCAAGAAGTTCTGAGTCTGCATGGGGCGCATGCGCGGGCTACGTCGTGTGTCCTGCTGGCTCGTACTGTACTGCGGACGGTGTTCGTCGCCCATGCCCTCCAGGCACTCGTGGTGGCAACCGTACTGGGCTCGAGGATGAAGCTTGCGCAGGGCTTTGCCGTGCGGGCTACTATTGTCCCTCGGGCACATCCGGTGATGGTTTTGCATGCGGCGCTGCCCCGGCTTACTGCCCTGACGGCTCAAGCGAACCTTCTGTCGCTGGACCTGGTGAGTTCACAGTACCTGCCGATGCGGCAGAAGGCGTGCGTGGAGGGGGTGGCTCGCATCAAACTGCCGCTCTGCCTTGCCCTCCTGGATCGTATTGTCCTGGCGATGGCACTGCCCAACTGTGTCCTGGAGGCACCTTTGGCCTAGAGGAAGGTTTGCGCTCAGCGAATTGCAGCGGCCAATGCAGCGCGGGCTTTTACTGCCCAGCTGGTAGCACGTCAGCTACTGCGTTTGCTTGTGGTCACGCGCGGCCCGCTGCAGAGCAATCGAATGTGCACTGCCCTGCGGGCAGTCGGCAGCCTGTGCCGACAAGGCGAGGTTTCTACGCATTGCGTGCGGGGTCACATTCAATCGGTCCGAGGAACCATGCTCGAGACGGTGTGGGCGGGTACGCAGGCGACAGCAACACTCTCGCTTTGAGTTTCAATTGGACTTGTGCGCTACCGCCTAGCCCGGGGAAACGCGCAGCTCTAAAGGCTGCCCTTGCTGCCCTCTTGGGGCTGGACGAAGCCTCTGAAATGGGCAGGTTTACAGTGACGCGCCTGCGAGCAGCATCTAGCACCGAGGCGGGGTATGCGGCGCAAGCCTCTGCTTTGGCACGCTACCTTGCGCTCTCTTCTGGTGCAACCGCAGCAGCAGTAGAGAGGGCCACAGCCGAAGCACAAGAGCTTGCAGGTGCGGATGCTGCAGCTGCGAATGGCACCACGACAGCAGCTAGAGCTACTTTAAATGCTAACAGTGTCGAATCCGCGGTGTGGGCTGTGCGCCTTGAAGTGACGGGCTCGTCCGCTGCTCGGGTCAAGCACACCGCCAGCAGCGCTCAAGCATGGCGCGATGAGCTCCTGCAGACACTCAAAGCGCCGGCAGCTTCCGACGCGCTCCGCGAAGCCCTCGGCCATTTGCCGGGTACCCTTCCTGGCAACAACACCGACAACGGAGAAGGAGGCGGAGGCCACAGCGGCGTGATCGACAGCAGCAACGTGGGTGTTCGTGGCTACAGCAACAGCGTCAGTAGTGGTGGGGGTAGCAGTAACGGGCTTCAAGGTGGCGCTCCCTATGGTGGTGACGCCTTTGCGGTGGTGGATCCGGCTTCGGTGCGTGGGGTGGTGGCGGCGTACCGGCCTCGTGCTGCTGCGTGGGTGACTGCGGACCCGACGGCGCCTTCTCCTAAGGATGTGCTCTTGAGCTCGCAAGATCCTTCGGCGGTGCACCCCACGGTGCCACTCGCTGTGAGCTTCAACATCAGCGCCCAAGTGTCAAGTTTGAGTGACGCTGACTGCGTCTTGACGCTGGCGCAGCGTAAAGCGCTGCGAGAAGCTATCTTGGAGGCACTGGGAGTGGCCAACATTGACAGTGACGTCACTCAAGTCAGCGTGCAGAACTTTGGGGTCACCACGGCGGCTCGGGCGCGGCAGCACTACCAGGCACCAGGTCTCGAGCGCGGGGGCAAAGGCGGGTGGCGAGTAGCAGTGGTATGGGCCGTGGCGTTGCACGTAGCGGTGCCGTCAGCGGTGCTTCAATTCGACGATGGGCAAGCAAGAGCATCAGCTAGTTTCGTGCAGGCAGCGGACAACGATGTGCCAGGCCCTCTGGGGTGGCGTGGGGGCGCAAGAGAGGCGCGGTCGTCTCCGAATTTTGCCAGGCACGATGGGGTTCAGGAAAGGGAGGAGTTCAGCACGTTGGTGGATCCGATGGAGAGGTGGGCGGCCACGGTGCGCAATGCGCTGAGCGGGCCTCAGTTTCAGCTCGCTTGCGAGCGCATTTTGGCCTCACAGACTGCGGCTGCTTCCACTTCATCTGCTACTGCTGGCACCACTGCTGCTGCTAGCCACCCCAGAGCCACTCAAGTTGAAGTCGTGAACGAGTCTGTGCGGGCGCAGTCCGCTGCCTCGTTTGGGTGGGCTGACGGTTGGCCGCCAGGTTACTTGGTGGACGACGTTGACGGAAAGCCGTTTCACTTTATGGACGACCATGATAGCGACCACGGCGACGTAGATGGTGACAATGACGGAGCGCTTGCTGGATCTCATCGCCACCACCACATGATATACGCAACCAGTGCAGCAGGGTGGGCTTCGGAAGTGTACCACACCGGCGGGTTTGCCGTTGAGAAGCCTTGCGAGCCTGGGTTTTGGTGCGAGAGCGGGATCCGCCACCGCTGCCCCGCGGGCCGCTACGGGGCTCGCGCTCAGTCGACGGACTCTGCCTGCGACGGGCCCTGTGCGGCGGGCTACTATTGCCCTGCAGGCAGTGCCAGCCCTCTGGCCCACGTGTGCTCCCCCAAAGGGGGAAACCCCAACGTTTACTGCCCCGCTGGCAGTGGAGCTCCCATGGCCGTGCCACGCGGCTACTACAGCTACGGCGACGGCGGCGGCGGCACCAAGACGTTTGCCAAACCATTTGACGAAGTGGACACCAACCGCGACGGCCTTCTGGACTGGCTGGAGTTCAGCGCGAGTGGGCCTGTTTTGGAAGCCGCACATGCCGCGGCGGCTGCTTCTTCTTCGAGCCCTTCATCGTCGTCTAGTTCTTCGCATGGAGCTGCACTGGAGCTTCGAGGCGGTGCCTTGGGCGTTACTTCGCGCACGACGGTCACCGTGGTACCGGGGGTGTATGGGGCCGTTCCTGCAGAGACCTCCTCCAAAGTTTCCGGCAGCAGTCGAGACAACGACGACGAAGAAAAGGGTGTGCTGGAGCACGCCTTGAGGCACGAAGCGAGAGCGCTGTGGGAGCACGCGGACCGCGACACGAGCGGGGAGCTCGACCCGCGAGAATACTATCAAGGAGTGGTGAGCGTAGTGGGGGCGTGGGGTGCTGCTTACGAGACTGCTAACGGTCGCCTCTTGGCGTCCAGCAGCAACGCCTTTCGAGTTGACCAAGACGCCAAAACAGAGGGCAATGCCGACGGGAACCCATTCTTGAAAGCGCTGCCTGCCAACTCCACTCGGCTCGGAGATGCTCGGTTCAGCCTCGCTGCCTCGGAAACGCGCAGCTTTGCAGCTCCCTGCGAGCCGGGCTTCTACTGTTCTTATGGAGTGCGCTACCCGTGCCCACGCGGCACTTGGGGTGCCTCGTCCATGCTCGACCATCCGAGTTGCGATGGCCCCTGTGCGCCCGGCTACTGGTGCCCCGAGCAGTCGACCAGCCCGTACGGCGAGTCCAGCACTACCTTGCCGCCCAGACTGGGCGCCCACGAGTGCGGCAACGCGTCGGTGTTTTGCGCCACCGGGTCCAAGTCCCCGCAGCGAGTGTTCGTGGGCTACTATACACTAGGAGGCGCTGACCATGGCCGCACAAGGTCCTCCGAGCGCCGATGCACCCCGGGCTCCTACTGCAGTGGCGATGGAGTGCGCCGCCCGTGCAGCAAAGGGTTCTATGGCGCCGGCTGGGGGCACACGAATCGCAAATGCAGCGGCCTCTGCGCAGCGGGGTAAGCTACAACAGTAGCAGCAACAATATTTTTTTGGAGTGTTTGAATACGTATGAAGGAAAGAAATTGTGCAAGGGCCATAATAAAGGAAGGTGCTGCACTCTTTGTTCGTTTTGAAATTGTGTGCGGTGGAGGCTAGAGGAGCTTTAAAAAAACATCAACTCCTACTGCTAATTTAATCTTTTCCTTCTATTTTATTGTCTTTCAGGTTTTACTGCCCAGTGGGCTCCACCAAAGCTGAAGCGTTTCCTTGTGGTGACCCAGACGTCATCTGTCCCGAAGGCTCCAGTGCTCCCATCCCCGTCGCTAAGGGCACCTACAGCGTGAACGGAGTGTGCTCGGACCGCTGGCCGCCCCGCTTGCGGTCGGAAACGGTGTTTCATCTCGCCAGCTTGCGCGCCAACGAAGCGGTGTGGACTGCCGACGAGCTGCGACCGTTGCTCGAGGACCCCGCGTGGTCGGCGCAAGTGGTGTGGACCCTGCAGGCCACGGTCACCTCCACCTGTTCGCATCCCTTGACCTTTGGCTTTGGCGGGGGGCGGGGCACGCTGCGTGTAGTGGTGCCGGGAAACGCCAAAGATGTAACGCTGCGCGTGCACGATGTAGTCGATGACATCTTCGTGAATGTCACCGACGCAGCCCTCCTCAATAAGAAGTCAGCCAGGGCGGGCACTGGAGCAGCTGCGACGGGTCAAGCAGGCAGTTTCGTTGCCTTTGACCAATGCAACGACGTCGTTGTGAGCGACAACCAAGAAGATGGCAACGCCACTACGGCTTCCGCTTCTTCCTCGACCACAACGACCTCGGATGAAGCAAAAACACACGTCACCTTCCACGAAATGCTGTTGGGGGTCGGGAAATGCCCTGGATTTGCGAGTGCCCCCCTGGGGGCTTGTCTAGAAGCGCGGTGGGAAGAAGTGACCACTTTCGAATCTCCCGGCAATGCTGAAGCATTCCGCAACGAAGACACCTCTGTGCCAAGGTCAGCCGTGGTGAAGTACCTCGCGCGGTCAGTGAATTTACGGGCACCGTCCATGGCCTCCCCTCCAATCCTACGGTTCGACGCCAGTGCGGTGGTGACGCCTTTACCCAACGGTGCCATGCACTTGCCGCCCGATTTCCTGGCCAACAAAACGTGGCTGCCCTGCGATTTCTCGTCGCACGAAGACGAAAACCCCAACGAAAGCAAAGGATTGGGCGCAGGCGAAGGCGCAGCTTCTGCCTACTCCTCGTCGTCATTTACCACGTCTTCGTTCAACGTGTCCACCGACGGACTAGCAGCGGGGCGGCGGCTGCTCTACGACGATGGTCCGCTGAGCGTGTGGGCGCGGCAAGAGCCGGTGTGGTGGCGGCGCGCGTTCGAAGCTGGGCAAGTCCGAGCAACGCCGTCGGTGCGGCTGGCGCCCAACCCTGCTCTGGCGTGGTCGTGGCCCTCGGCTGCGTGGGCGCTCGCGCCCTGGTCCACGTACGCTTACTCGTCGTCATCGCCTTCTTCTTCAACTTCCTCTTCGGGTTCAGACTTCCCGCCTGAGGAACACCTCTTCCTTGGCAGTGATACTCAGGATGGGTTTGTGGACCTGGCGAGTGTGGCTGCGCGGGAAGACACTTTGATCACCAAAGCAAGCACAGCGACAGCACGCGCAGTAGCTGGTTTAGGAGGTGTCACGGCAGGCTTACCGGGAGGCGTAGTGCTGCCTGCACATAGTGGAGAAAGTAGCGGTGATGGCAGCAGTGGTGGTGCGGAGTCTTCCATGGGCGCTTTTCGAGCGACCGGCGGGGTAGCGCGACGCACGGCTGAGTCGCTGGCGCCACCTGGCCACTACGCGCTCCGAGGCTTGCTGTACGAGTGCCCTGCAGGCACCTTCGGCGCTACCTCTGGGCTTTCGTCGCCGCAGTGCTCCGGCCAATGCGAACGGGGTTTCTACTGCCCTCCTTCCTCGGTGCACCCTCGGCAAATCCCGTGCGGCAGCCCGGATCGTTTTTGCCCACCAGGCAGCCCTTACCCTCTACTAGTGAGCGCGGGCTTTTATACCTCGACCATCGACACCGACACATGCCCCCCAGGCACCTGGCGCAACGGGAGCGGGGTGGTGGACCCAACTTTAACCGAGGAAGCTTTCACTCCTGATGCTACGGGCTGGCTCAAAAGCGCAGCGTTTGGCCCGACGGTGGTGCACCTTGAGAGCTGGGGTGGCGACGTCAACGACTTAGGCAACGCGTACTCGTCAGAAGGCCACGGCGACGGCGGCGGCGACGGCTGGGCTTTAGGGCCCATAGCGCCCTGTGTGCCTTGTCCGTTGGGCACTTACAAGCCTTTACAGGGCGACGCCCTCTCCCAGTGCCGCGCTTGTGACGTGTACACCGCGGAGTCCACCAACGACCGCATCGAGTGCGCCTGCAACGGCCGCGCGCCAGGCGGGGAGACTTTGAACGAAGGCGTGGAAGCGCTGGTGTTCGACGCGTCCGCTGGCGCGTGCGTGCGCACCCTGGTTGCCAACCTCACCTCCAACGAAGCCCCACGACAATTGGTCAACTCCAGCGCGACGCGCTTTGCGCAGCACCCTTGCGAGCGTGGCTTTTGGTGCGCGTCCAGTGGAGTTCGTTATCCTTGCCCGGCGGGCCGCTTTGGGTCTGCTCTGTACGCCACTCCCACTGAACCGCTGTGCGAGGGTCCTTGTGCTCCCGGCTACTTTTGCCCAGAAGGCAGCACCTCTTCCACGCAATTTGCGTGTGGCGCAGCAGACCGCTTCTGCCCCGAAGGTTCGGCGACGCCGCGGCTCGTGCAGCCGGGGTGGTACACCAACGAAGACCGCCACGTCAGCGTGCGCTCTTCTGAAACCATCTGCCCGCCGGGGCACTGGTGCGCGGGGGGCCTGCGCTACGCGTGCCCAGCTGGCACTTGGCTCGGGGAGACGGGTGCGATCGATGCGAGCGCGTGCCAGCCGTGCGAAGCAGGCTACTGGTGCCCGGAAGCTTCGGTGTCTCCTCGGCCGAACAAATGTGGCAACGCCACAGTGTTCTGCCCAACCGGCTCCGCGCTGCCTCAGCCAGTAGTCCCCGAGGGCTTCTACGCCACTCATGCGGGGTCGCCGTACCAAGGCGCAGCGGCGCTGAGAGACCCGCACAACACGACGTGCTCGGCCCAGCTCCTGTGCGAGCCCGGGTATTGGTGCCGCGACGGTATCAAGTACCAGTGCCCCGCGGGGCGCTTTGGCTGGGCGAGAGGCAGCAGTTCCCCAGACTGTGGCGGGATTTGCGCCGCTGGCTACCGCTGCCCTGGCCACCCGGGGACCCCTTCTCTCACCGCCAAGCCCCTGGAGTGCGCACCCGCGGAAGCCGCCGACCCGTCTTCGTACTACTGCCCGGCCGGCTCGGCTCACGCCCCCAAGCAAGCCACTGCGGGCCACTGCACGGTGGGGGGCGGCGAGGGCAACCGCACGCGCACCAACCAAGTGCTGTGCGAAGTGGGGTGGTGGTGCCGCGGGGGCGTGAAAGCGCCGTGCCCCGTAGGCACCTACGGCCGCACCCGGGGGTTGACCACCTCCCGCTGCAGCGGCGTGTGCCCCGCGGGTTTCGCGTGCCCTGAAGCCTCTGTGGAACCGACCAAATGCCAGCCAGGATCTTACTCTACGGGCGCCGCCAAACGCTGCACGCGCTGCCCCGGAGGTGACAGCGAATACGCTACTGTTTACAACCCCGAGCGCAAGCAGCAGTCGTGCGTGAACTCGCGGAGCTGCTGCGGGTACTAAACCTAGGAATTGCTGTGGCTGTTCCTAAATGAATTCATATGTTTTATTGTCTAAAGTAAAATTTCAATTCAAAAAGTTAAGGTGTACTACTGTAGTCCCGAATTAGATCTAGATCCTTGATCCTTATACACATAACCACATCATATCAAATACCCAGATGTACCCCATTAGATCCCCAGCCGGCCTTTGTTACTTAATGCGCGTTTTGTGGTCGGGTTGGTTGAATTTTCCATTGCCCCATATCCGATATATGGAACTAAAGAT
>Ga0307982_1001842_pt1 | contig 17225 bp, 19 predicted proteins | sample OrgLakmetagen989_FD_201847 | JGI IMG/M metagenome (GOLD analysis project Ga0307982, IMG submission 201847) | Saline water microbial communities from Organic Lake, Antarctica - #989 | ecosystem: Environmental > Aquatic > Non-marine Saline and Alkaline > Saline | place: Antarctica: Organic Lake... | reverse complement strand
AAATTGATACGAGATCCCTTATGTATAACTTATAAGACCCCTTTACACTTGGAATTCAAACGAGATGTGAAGTTTGCGATATAATGCGCATAAGTAAAAGTAAAGACAAGTAGGAGTAGGAACGTTTCCCTTTAAAGTTGGCTCATCTCACTCGGAGACTTCTGTAAACCCGCCTTCGGTGGCAAGCCAATTGCTTTGCGAATACTGGCTGCTGCTTCCTCTTCCATACGCCTCTTTACTGCGCTGCTGCTGGTAGCCCTTAAATCGACATGGCAGGTTCTCAGTCCAATCCTTTCAGCGCCTCGTAAATTTGCGGTTAAATCGTCGACCATCACTACTTCGTGCGGCAGCAGCGGTGGCACATTTGCAGAAGATAAGGTGCAGGCAGCAGCAGCCGCGTTGAGCGCATCGAGAGCCGCAGAAAAGGCGCGAGGTTCTGGTTTACGAGAACCCAGAAGGCTGAAAGGTACAGGATAAAGGAGAACATAGAAAAAGAAACTTTTAGTGCTCATACGACTGTGGGCATTAAAGCAAGAGAGGAATATCGATGAGATCAGATTCATTAATCCAATTGAGGCGAACAAGGAAGTACAAAACTGGAAGATATCGGGGTAAATCTGTAAAATTGAAGATGTGTAACGGTAGCAAACTTCGAACCTTGAGCGCACCACAGCATGAAACGGAAGGCTCGCGCAGAGAGCAGCAGTTGATCCCCTTTCTTCAGATGCTGTAGGCGAGGGATTTTTCGTGGAAGAGGTATTCACTTGATGATGGCGATTAAAGAAAGGTTGCGTTGCCACTTGCGGATCAGGGTCACTGCTTGTGAGCATGTCATTCGTAAGAGCTGCGACCCATAATCCTGCCGCCCGTGCCTCCATCACCTACGAGAATGTTCACAAGACAAAAGGACACCATGGGGCTTTAATAGAGGAAATGCTCTCCTCAAAATAGATTCCGGGCAAGAATTATCCAAGTATAGCACCCACAACAACGAAGCGGATTACTGGCGCTACTAGATGTAAACAAAACATTCTAATTCGTTGTAATTGTGCTCGTGTTTTTTGAGATTCGCGCCTACCACTTCGGCAATAGCATGAATAGGGCCTTGCGCAATAGGCGCTGCCATCATCTGCAACAACGCTACCACTTTACTTGAATCCAGTGCAGCAGCAGCTACAGCAGCCGATGCTGCTTTCGCAAATGCTTCCGCGCTACTGGCAGACGTGCGATTCTTCTCACGGACTGATAGCTTGAGGTAACGGGCAATTGCGCTAGGGGAGGACATCTGTAGAGCGAGGTCCGCGCACGCAGCGTCATCGGGCCGGCGCTCACCTCGCTCGAGAGCCGCAAACACTGATGACGAGGACGAGGCTGGCGAGGACGATGAAGATATAGCAGCAGTGACGGCAGCAGTGGTTTGAGGTGCAACAGAAGAGGCGCCGAGGGCAGCCGTAGCGTATCCTGGAGGCAAATTGTGCGCTTTTTCCCAGGCGGTTAAAGCCTCGAAGGGTGAGGGCGTTAACACTCCACCGACGTCGAAGATCACTGCGCGAATCCTGCTCATACCGCTATTGCTGTGAGCAACCTTCGCGCATGCCTCAAAGCTGAGGCCGCCTCCTGCATCACCCAGACCTCTCTTGAGGAGTCGAGCACAATCGGACGCCAGAAGCGGTGGTAGAGTCCCCACCTGAGTCAGGCCATGAAGACACCCGTTCAAGTAATGAAGAAAGATACAAAAGCAGAGCGAGAACAGCAAAATGTTCAAGTGACAACAAATAGACACGCCACAAAGAGAAAAGGGACGCACGGAATGAACAACTGGGAGGAGTTCAGTCTTCCCACCATTTTAGCAAACGACGACGACGCTGATCCACGCGCAGCTCGAGCTGCCACGCCTTGAGTGATGACAGCGTTTTTGAAGAAGAGAAACGCCATGAAGGCGCCTGACTCCCAGAGCGGGTGCGGCGGGTATACTGGCGTCGTAGTAGGAGACTTCATGGAGTCAGGTGGTTGCCCATTGGCATTGGCATAAGCCGTAGCGTAAGCTGTCGCAACTGCTCGAAGGGACGGCAAGCCAGACAGCGTGAGGTTCAGGCCTTTCAAACCTTGCAGGGCAGGAGGTGGACTCCCAGTACTTTTGCTGCTACCACTGTTGCTGTTGCTACTATCAATAGCTGAGCTACCAGAGTCCAACCCACTGAAACGAGGCAGGAAGTAAACCATCGTGAGGTTCGCCAAATCCGCCATGGGATGGCCGAGTGCGCACATTTCCCAGTCTAACACCGCAATAACCTTGGGTAGCTCATCCGGTTGACGGCGCTTGGCAAACACCATGTTGTCCATTTTGAAGTCCCCTGGGTTGCCATAATGATTGAAGCCAAAGAAGTAAGTGTAATATAGAATATGCAAGAACAAAGTTGTGTGATCGAATTGGAGGAAGCTATTCGCACATGTATTCAGCGCTCCAGCGAAGGCGAAAAAAAAAGACACAAAAGAGAAATCAAGCATACCGTGCACGAGGCAAGAGGGAAATTCAGAGTCCGTAGACGCTAGGACTTCTTGAAGGCGAGTAACTAGACTCTTGACCTCTGGCACTGGTGCTGCGTCCTTTGCTTGCACGTCACTCACTGCAGACAGGCGCCGCAACTGCCTCGCAAAGTAACCTACTTTTGGCGCTATCGGTGGAGTTGGTGGCGGTGCTGATTCTCCAGTTGTAAGAGTGCATCCAGGGCATTGCTTGCTCTGACACTCAGAACCGTGCACACGCCTCTTGCTGTCGCTGCTGCTCCCACTGGCACCTATAATACTGCTAGACTGTACAGGTGGCGCTGGCATCTTCCGACTCTCGGTGTTTCGTGAACTCGAGGGTGGTTGAAGGGCCGCGTGGAGAGGTGTGCCAGGATTCGCAGGTACTTGGTGCAGACTGGCGAGAGCTCGACTAGCAGCTAAATAGTACGCTGCTCGCATTTTCATTGGCACCTATTCATTTGGAACTCATATCACCAGTGCCAAGCTGATACTACTAGTGTTGATAGTTTATTTAAGAGAGCTCTCCGATATTCACTGTAGCTTGGGGTGAAGGTGAGTAAACGAATGCTAGGACATGATACAAAAAAAAGCTCCTCATCTAGAATAGCAAGATCCACACATTCGTTTCATAATCTGTTAACGCACCGATAGTAGCGCAGGATCATCGAATATGTCGCCGTCGACGAATTCCATGAGGTAAAAGTCCGTGCCCACTCCAGACGGGTCAGTGTCGTAGTTTCCTGCTTCGAAAAGATGATAGACGCGTGGCACAGGCACAGATTCGCCTACCTCTCCTAGGGCGCGCAAAACGCGAAATTCTCGGCTTACCTGACCGAAATTACAAGAGCACAATATGGCGATGAAGAGCAATCTCTTAAATATGAGTACTAGGCTCTAGGATTGCCGATACACTGCAAGGCTAGTCGAGTCTAATATTGTGATAGGAAGAAATGTTAAGAGATTGAAATTAAGTATCATGTAGCCTCACGTTGTGGGCGGAGGCAACATTGACTCGCGGTGGTCGCTTTCGAAGCACAACACAAAGCTTTGAAGAATCATCGTCAATGCTGCCCAAGGTGAGAAGGTATGTAGGATTGCTTTGCCCAGCATTGAATTGACGCACAGAAAGCTGCCAATCTAGTTGATAGCCTGGTAAGTCTGCAGCTGCATGTTCGTCCAAGTAACGTTTTAAGGCACCTTCGTCTATTGCGTGCTCTCGTCGCACGTCAGTTGTCCTCGCCATTGTCGACGCTGGAAAATGTCCACCTTTTATATTCTACATTACCGTCGCTTGGAAAATCCTTTCTTGACATCATCATTCATCATCATCGTCGATGGAAGTGCACAGGACGATGGGGCTCAAAACACAATAGTTGACTACCTCTGTGTACCTCTGGCTAGCTTCAATTGAGCTCCTACAATAATGAAAGTGCAGGGCGGTGAATGATTTGTGGATTAAGGTGAAATAATCTAGAATGGTGAAGAAGGCACGTCTCGCCAACGAGTTGCCTCCAACCGTCGAGGTGCACGTGTCGGCGATGTTGCCGTGCGAGTCTGAAGATGACAAGGAAACCTCAAGCTGGCGCATTACAGCGTTGCGAGAAGCCGAAGGCATCAATGAAGTACATGTAGATGAAAGCGGTGATACATTCAAAGTGCGATGCGGTCCCTTTGTCTTGCGGTCCGCAAACGACCCTCAAGAAGAGCCTATTTTGCCGATCGCGTTGGTGTACAGCTTCGCGTGCCTAAGCGCCGCGAACCAAGAAGAACCTGAAGTAACCTTGGACGAAGTCGAAGCTTGTGCAACATTCCTTGAAGGAGTGAAGGCGAGCCGGGCTGATGCGTCGGCCATTGAGATCCTTGACGGTGCATTGGCTGAGGTCGATGCCTTGCTAGGAGACGCCGGGCCTCTCTCCGACAATCATGCGGTCGTGCACGAGAGTGCGCCCGATGCATTAACAGCGGGTGAGTGAGCCAGAGTTATTACTGCCGCAGAGGCCTACACCAAAGAACTTGGTGTTGGCTGGCAACGAACACGTCATGCCGCTCACGCTACCACCGACATCGCAGTGGGGAGTGTAACGGCTCTTCGGGACTGGTTGTCAGATTTGGTCGCAGCGCGGCTCTTTCCTCAAATGGCGTCCAAGTTCGAAGGCATTTCCTCTGGATTATTCATTGACGATCTCTTTGTGGCCAAGTACGACGCTACCTCGAGTAGTGGATAGGTATGTCAGCGTGGAAGTTCTAATTGATGACATAAGAGAAATAGAACACTTTAGATCTTTCGAGAGTGGTCTGACGTTCCTAACTCGCACTTTTAAATCAAAGGTGGACTTACCAGAGCACGAAGACGGTTCTCCTTGGTCCTTCGTGTTGCCACTCAATTCTCCACAAGAATACGACGGAGGTGGAACGCAATTTGTTGAGCTCGACGGCCAGCCCGTCTTTCGTCCAGCTCAAGGCACGGCAGTGCTTTTCTCAGGGAGGAATCGGCACCGAGGCGTGGCCATTACACGCGGAGTTCGCTACATTTTGGCTGGATTTTGTGGATTTGTGGAATCTCAGTAGACTATGAGGAAATGTCACTACATATCAATTTGGATTGACGAACAACAGACACGGCTCATGTCTTTACTTTTTTGTATTGATATCGCATCGTTTAACTCTCCTACGTCCTACGGAAATTCGACAAGTCGAGAAGCGCCCGATAACGAACGGACTCCTCCAATGTATCTTTCTTCCCAGCTCTGTAAGACCTACTTAAGTATAATAACTCTCTAAATGGAAAGTGGTAGCGATGGCGATTGCTAATAACCCCCCTATACCTGTAAGCGATAAGCGGCGATGTTATTTCTCTTGGTTTTTGTTATTTGAGACATCCCAAGCTCTCTCGAATTCGTAATCGGTAACTTATAGGAATAAGGCCGGGCTGTTCAGCCGCAAAAGGTTTCTCCCACTCTGGGGTCTCCCCTGTGCTTCCGACTTCATTTGTTGGCATTTGTTGGCCTTTACGACGGCTGGCGATACGAATGAGATCTCAGTACACACCGATTTACTGCCGTAAATCGCCAGTTCCTTCTATAGATCTTTCCGCAAATCGCTGCTCGCCTGCTCGCTCTACTTACAACTCCGTTTGTCACTTACTTTCGCACCCCCATTCACCACTCATCGCGGCTTCGCACATACTACTCTCTAATTCCCCTCGATCGCCGTGTGACATCCCACACGGCTGATGACGGGCCCTTTAAGATAAAGATGGGACTACAGCTATACTCCATATATCCTACACCTACATCCGAATTGCTTTACGTGCCTGTGTTATCAACCAAATGAGATAGAGATATGCACTATCGGTCCTTTAATAACGTGTTACCTGTTACTGGTAATTCAGAAACCCATTGCTCTACTAATCCAACATTTGGTGTGATATGAATTATGCACTCGAAATATATACGGGCGTCATGCAGATGTGATGGACTTGCCACTTGTGTTGCGATTGCGATATCTAGACTTGAATAGATACGGCCCGATTCGAATTCAGGCCCACATCTCACATGGAAACTCCTCGGTCCTCGACCAGGGTACTGTCCGCTTGCTCGTAGGCTGCCTCTGAGGTTGTTGTAGATCCACTTCCGTTTTGCTGTACACTCGCATCCTTCAACTCTTCTTTTTCCTCTACTTCCGCTCCGGGCTGCGATTCTAATGACTGTGCTGCGTCTTGTGCCTCCTGTGCCCGAGAGCCTCCTTCTTCTTGCATTCCACTTTCTCCTTTTCTTTCTTCTTGAATGTCTTGTTTGCCTTCTGAAGCCGATTCCGAGAACTCATCCGCTCTGGCCGAGACCAGTGCAACCGGGACAACGGTTGAGGCAGTTTCGAATGCTAGGGCTTCTTCCTTCTTTTCTTCTTCTTGTTTTGCTTCTTCTTGGCGCCATCCTGGAACCTGGCGACGCGCCAACCGAGACGGAGATTCAACTACTTGTTTTGCTTCTTCCTTCAGTGAAGCTTCTTTTTCTTCTTCGCTGGCTGGCTTGGCTTCTTCATCAATTGGCTCTCCTACAACTGCGTCAGTACCATGACGGTTATCCATGGAACGTTCATTGCCTGCCGCTGCCATGGATGCATTGACCTCAGCTGCAGGCGCTATTACCGCACCATCTCTTGTCGTTGTCGAGTCAACTTCAGCATTTGGTTCTGCTGACGGCATCATAAGAGCGTCTCTGGTTGGCGTCTCGTTGATGGGACTTGCGGCGTCGTCCTGAAGAAGGTCGTCAGCGGAGCCATTGCCTTCGCCTCCACGCAATCGAGATGCAAGCGGCGGCGGTCGCGGCGTCACCATCAGCGCTAATAACGCCGCCACTGGCACCGCAGGCGGTGGCACCGTTACTGCAGCAGACGGAGTTCCTCCAACAGCTGAGGCCCCAGCCTTGTTGTTGCCACTGGTTGTTGTCGCGTTGGTAGTTGTCACTGTAGCTTCGGCATCCCGCTCTCGGCCCTCATGGTCTTCCTGGAGGAGATGGTCCATGACTCCACTCAACAAAGAAGGCGGCGCCTGACCACTCGTGTCTGCCACTGCTCCTGCACTCGTGCTCGAGGCGCTGCTATTGGTGGAGCGGCGCAAGCTCGAGGCTGCAGCAGTGGCAGCCGCTGACGCAGCGGCAGTGGCGGCACTGAGGGCAGAGGAAGGCCCATGGGCCGTGATGCGCACCGTCTTGCGACCCATGCGTACCTGATTTCACGAGGAGGCCAAGATAAGTAGAGAGGTAAAGGTGAGGTAAAAACACGCCATGAGAAAATGGAAGGCGTATCGCAAGATCTATAATTTCATGATATTCAAACAATCAGAAGGAAAAGCGAGAGGTAATGACTCAGGATCTCTCAACCCTCCATATTTGCAAGCTTTCTCCTTTCCCATGTGCATGTGCCCATGTAACGCATACATGTGCATGTGTGCTTGTGCTTACCCGCACGGGCTGGCCTGGCACGAGCTTGTAAGGTTCTCGGAGGTACAGGAAAGTGCCGTTCGACGAGCGCAGGTCGGAGATCTGGAAGCCGTTGCCGGAGAAATGCAATGCTGCGTGGTGGCCTGACACCTAATATATATACATGAATGGAATACACATTGGTTGAGAAGATGTGAGCAAAAAGTATGTGGTGAATGAAGGTGCTCATTTTCACTTGCGCAGAATGATATGTAAAGGTCTCAGTTTGCGTTCACAAGAGCGTGCATACGCATATACAAGCAAACTTCTTCTCAAACTTCCACTGTTTATCATTCGTGCAAGCGCACGCAGCCAGTCATGCCTCACCGTTTGGTAATTGAGCTGCATGTCAGCTTCCACCGAGCGCCCAATCACCAGCGCGCGCCTCGCAGGCGGCAAAGGAGGAAAAGGAGGACTTGACGGAGGACGAGAAGAAGCTCCTGCTCCTGGTGACGAAGAGGACGATCCCGCTGCGGCCTGCTGCATTCGAAAAGAAGAATTAAAGAAAATAAAGGAGAAGAAAAATAGAGAGTAAATACGTCTTCGCGGTGAAGCTGTGTACGAACAGGATGGTTGAATAAGCATTAGTCTCTGCTTTGATATCTCACCTGCAACGCAGCTTGGTCCACGAGGCCTGCGAAGGAGACGTGGAAGGTGGAGTTGAAGATGGAGTCCGCGATGGAGTTGTGCGCGTTGTGCGTCACCACCTAATATGTGAGTGTCAAGTTTGAAGCAAAAAATAGCAAGGCCAAGAAAAAGACAACGAGGGTTAGAACATGCATCGATTTTCGTGTATGGTACATGCCTGCGTTAAAGATTGGGACTTCACAACACACAGGTGCAGCTCCATTGCCACCTCTAACACCACCAAATCACCAACCTTGAAGCAAATGTAAGGGGGGCGCAGCGACGGTTGTGGAATTGGCACCACCACCGGCGTGCCGTCCTGGTTCGTGCTTCCTCGGAGCTCACAATGCGTGCTGTACTCCGACCGGCACACCTGCATTATTACAAATGAGAGATGACAAATTTGGATGAAAATAGCACATGAGTGCACTGAGAGGAATTGCATGATGCTACAATCTGATACAAGCTCCTATTTTCTCTCTCTGTCTTCCTTAAGATCGCACACACACGAGCTAATCGCAGGATTAAGGCTGACATGAGCTGCAAACAAACAATTACTACACACACATGCACACCTTGCACACGAAGTTGCGGTTTTGGTTGCGAAACATGACGCAAGGCGTGGCTTGTTGGTTGTCGTCGTTCGGTGAAGTCCCGCCACTCAAGAGGCGGTCTAAGCACTGCAGGTGAAGCCAGCGCGTGCCGCCAATGCACACGCAGGCAGACACAAGCGGGTTCTCAGGCCCTACCTGAGAGCCGTCATCAAAAGAGAGAAATTAGTGCATTTATTGGTAAGAAATCAGAGAATGAAGAAAGGTTAGGAGTCCAGAAAAAAAAAAGGCTCGAAAATTGCTCTCTTTTCTCATCCAATCAAGACCAACACCTCTGCACATGCTTCTTCTCGTGTAGTTGAAGAAAAGGAGCTTCGCAAGCAAATGAGTACTAAACTTTTATTACGTGCTCTTTTTAAACTCTTTCCCGTCTTCTTTGTCTGTCTCCTCACTAAAGAGTGCACGAACCTCTGCGTCATCGCAGCACACGTAACAGAGGGGCACGTCTTCTTCCTCTTCTTCTTCTTCCTTGTCGCCAGCAAACCCCTCAACCGATGATGAAGGAGAAGGCAGCGAACGTCTCTTATTGTTGATGCCGCCGCCACCGTGACCAGCGGCACTCCCCTCTTCGGCTTCTGACTCTGTGGCCCACAACCCACTGTCTTCTTCTTCTTCGTCTTCGTATGCCTCGCCAGCCCCTACCATCTCCAGTGGATCGTGTAAATCAGGCAAGCCATTCGAGCAACGGGCTTGTCGCTCTGACCGCCGCCGCCGAGACGACACTCTCCGAGATGAAGGCGAACTTGGTTCTGCTGTTGCTGCGGCATCTCCTGCGCGGGCACCTCCATTCTCCTCATTGTCGTTGCCGGCTTTACCGTCGTCCTTATTATCGTACCCACTTTCTTTGGCTTCTTGCAGCCATGGTTTCAAGTGATGAGGCGGCGGTTGCTTGGAAGGGCTCACCACGGCAGCGCCAATGCGCGGCCGGTCTTTGGAGTCTGCAGCTGGTGGGGCCACCGCGGCGTAAGCGCGAGGCTTCAAATGCCACAACTGCTCGGCCGTGATGCTCACCTTAAATAAAGAAAAATGTATACCATATTTGGGCACGAATTAGTGGGAGGGAACGATTGGAAGGGCTTCCTATACAGAAAACGAAGATCGAATATAATCAAAAGGGCAGCGAGTGGGCTTGTAGACAGCTTATAGAAGGCACGAAGACAAATGAAGGGATAGCCAGAGGTTTCTATTGGTGCTTTTTTTAAGTTGTTGTCATCGCAAAACGTGTCTCTTAGGCACTTACCACTGGTGCAGCAGGGGAGACTCTTGCCTCGGTGACCACAAGGCCCACAGACCCAATGCGAATGAAATCCCCCACCGTAAGCGCATGCAGCTCGTTGGAGGGGGTTTCGCGGTCTCCAAGCAACGTGCAAATCCCACTGATCCGGCTGAAGGGCTCTAGCCGAGGAACCAAATAGAAAGAAGGTGCGCCACCGGTGCTGACCGTGCTGCCAGTACTGGTGCTTATGACACTTCTACCAGAGCTACTGCTGGCTCCGTTGTGGTTGCTCGAATTCCTGTTGGATGCTTCCTCAGCGGCATTGTCTGAAGGGGGCAATGAATCTGAAGAAGGGGTCCCTCGCGGGCTCGCTGCGGGTATGCCTCGGGCAATGAGGAGGTGCGAATGCGACTTGTCTGCGAAAGGGTGCCTTGCCACTGCTCGCAGAGGAGGTGAGTCTCCTGGCGGTGGCGACACGAAGTGATGCTCAAAGTCGTCTGCTAGCGCACAAGCTGGCGGCACTCCTGTGCGTTGGGCTTCTTCTAGGACCTAACATAATACACACAATAGAGGAGTTAAAAGACAACGAAGGCATCCGTATAACAGCACGTGTAACTGTTGAGATGGAGTGCGAGTTGCGTCCAAGTGGAGGATACGATCGGAAGCCTAGGCCTTTTCATACGATGGGTAGCAACAGTTTGTCAGGTCTTTTGCGCGCTTGTGTAGGGTATTTTAAGATAACTCGGATTCCTTTTCACTCCTAAGAGAGAAAAAAACTCCCATTCGCACCTTGGTTGGGCAGCCCATGAGCACTGCCACATCGTCGACGCGAATTTCGGTGCCTTGTTCAGGCGCGCGCCCAGTTAACTCAACAGGTACCGACGGAAGCAGCTCTACTTTAACGAAGGCTGCGCCCATACGAGTTGATGCAGCGCCACCCATCAAAATATTCAGCACATTCCCGACGGTAATTAGACAGGTCCCAATGTGCAACCTTGAAGCTGCTTCACTATACAGCGTCAAGACCTGCAGATTAAAGAAGACTCGCACAACTTTCTGGCACGTGCACTTCCGGCGCCTCTTGTGCCCGTTGTCCGGATGTGGGTTGCTTCCGTTGTCGCAAAAGACCGTAAGTAAGTACTTCACAAGGAAGCAAAAGAAGTTTGCTTCTGTTGTTGCAAATCGCAGGGGGAGCGCGGAGAAGAGCCCTTTTTGTCTGCGCGGAAGTACTGTATGTATAAAAACTATATTCATATTCTGTAATTTCATATCTCTTGAAAGTTCCGCTGCCACATTTTTGGTTAGGTCACTTACCTCTCGAACCCATGACCCGAGTTCAACTCGCGCTGAGGTCAATTCTTTTGTCTTTCCTTTTCTTTTTTCACTGGGTGATACACTTGAGGACAGGCATGATGATAACATAAGCAAATGTCGCCCAATTCGGGAAATATATTTCACTTGAGAGTTACATGAAGTGCCGCCACATGCATAGCTAGAATATTTTTTGTTCCAAATTCCAAAACCCAATGTTGCATCAGAGCCAATACTATGAGCGGAAGTGAACGCACATACGATGCACGCGGGTCAATATGATAAGGTATATTTGCGTCGAAACGGTGGCTTGGAACGTTGAACTTAGGTTTCTACTGCGTCTGCTCGGCGCTGTGAAGCTTACGTGATGGCACATTTCGTGAAAGCTGTTTCTCCTCTACTGCGCGGTAACCTCATTACCGCAACGGCTTGGCCCCAATTCTACTTTTTCAATATTTCGTGACGCTCCTGTCGTAGCTCCTAATTTGCAAATGACTGGCTTATCTCGCTCGCGCGGGGGATTTCTCTTCAGGCAACTCTTAACTGCCAGCGCCACTCTTCTGAATTGGACCCACGGAATTATGAGTTATATAACTCGAAGCAAAATGTCATTCAGGAGCTCCAAAGGAATACCTAGACCCGACTGAGAAGCCGCTCTTGGATATCGGGGTTAAAGTAATTATCATACCCACTCTTAAACACATTTTCGTCGTAATCATCTCTTTGATGATTTCATCTGAAGCAAGTACGGATAGCATGGAGCGATCTTTTATTGAAAGTCCGTGTACTCATTAGCTACCGAGCTCCAGATCGAATTGCTGGGATAGAACTGGTCTACTGATGCTCGAATGTAACTTCGGGCCGTCATCCAGAATAGTTGTTCATCACACTCACATCTGTAGTTTACGCAATATATTTCCAGAGCAAGTAACAGCCCAGTCAGACTTGTTCTGGAGGATTCATCAAAACGCAGCTTTATGCTATTTGTTGTTGTTTCTTTGCAAATGGGGAGTATAATCTACTTAATCTAATCTAATCTAATCTAGTAACTACTCAAGCGTTCAACCCTAAGCCATCTACGCGCACTAGACCGGGGGGTGTCAAACAACTGCCGCGGCGTGCGCAGCGCTTTGAAGGTCATGAATTGTCGGGCTAGTGAAGTGAGCGCACGTCTAGCTGCTTCTTCGCCGATTTGACACAAGCTCCGAAGGACCGGAATTCGATATTAGATGCTCAATAAGCAATGCAGCTTTTATACTAGAAGGGAAGCTAATGAGCGAATTAGGCGCGCATGCCGGAGTGGTTAAATTTCAGAGGTGACAAAAAAACGCAACTCAAACACAGGTAGCTCGCGCTTGACGGGGCTTCCCCAGAGGTTACTATAGTCCTCAATCCGGGTGGCCATAACGCAGTTAAATCCGCCACCAGATAAGGAGTTCTGACTGTTCCTCATGAGATCTATAACGGTTTTTCTTGGCGACGGACTTTTACGTAAAGTCACACTGCGACATTTGAACGGAGCTTAAACGAATACACGTAATTCAGCGGAGAGATTCCCAAGTGGCACCTCTAGATTCATCATCTCAGTGATGTGGGCAATGGACATTGCCCATAATTCGGCGCACGAGCCGGTATCCTGCCTGTTGCCTGTTACCCACTAAATCCAGTACCCCCAGGGGGACCTCAGAAAAGGGGTCATTTTCAGAATAATACTCTTGGTGAGTTAGTCTAGTGGCTTACACGTAGTATGCAACTACGCAACATATGGGCGCTGCTTATAAGCCGACCGAGCTTTCAAGCTGAATCCATTCTGTGAAGAGCACAGCTGAATTGCTGTGTTCCTATGTTTGACATGCCCTTTCTGCCGCTCAGACCTCTATATCCGCCCCCTCTGGATCTGTGTTTCGACGAAGATAAGTTCGGCTTCGTGCCTATTCCAAGCTTCTCGAGTGGGATGTCCTCTCTAACGTATGGCTCTAAAGAAATTCCGGCCCCTCGGAGCCTATTAAAGATAAGAACGGGCTGCTCCGGAAACCGGAAAGTCGATAACACTTTCATGGCCGCCGGGAAGTGAGTGCTCAATTGCATGTGCACATGTGTGCGCGCGCTGTATTCCTTTCCTTGTGTTGACCCTTTCTTTGTGTTTGCCCTCAAACTTTGGCCCATTGGGACTTGTGTCGAAAGATTTCAAGACGGCGCTTAGAAAGAAGACGAAATGTTTGTGACCAGATCTGCACGGCTGCATGGTGGATTGAAGGAAGTGCGGTCGAAATTATATCAAGGTAATAGAATTTATTTGCTGCTGGTTAGGGGGGCAGAGTAAAATCTAGTCGGTGTCTATGGAGTCCCCCGTGCCGGACTGAAAACCTGGCTCGGGGACCGGGGATTCATTCAACTTTCATGAGCGGTCTCTTCGTCATAACCATTGGGAGCACCTGGATATTAGATTTGGTTCCGTTGGGCGTTCGTGGCTTGCCCCAGCAGTCGAGCACACGGTACACCCAACCTCGAAGGGCAGCGAGCCCCCTTGCGCGATGAAGCACCCGGCGGTAATAGACCTGGACTTTCTACGGGCCCCTGTCGCAGTAGTAGGGGGGGGGGGCTGCTTGGCTGTCAGAACGTCCGCAATTACGTCGGCTATGAAGCCGGCGTGCGCTGACATCTCACCGAATGCGCCAACCGCTGATCCAAGGACTACTCCTTCTTGCCCGAAGTCAGTCCGCGTCGATTCCATCTTGCTGGTCCCCTCCGAGTCGGCGTTCTTTTTTTGGCCCTTCGGGGCCGGTGTCGAATTAGAGGCCCAACAGGTAGATAGAACCATCACGGAGAGTATAGAAATAGCTCTTCGAACAGGAATATAAGGCCAACGCATTAAAGCGGTCATGAAAGAGGTGATAAAGGGCAGCCCGGTTCTTCCACACTCCGGGAGTCGTGCTCCCTGATTCCTGACTTCCTGACTTCTCGACCAAAGAACAAGGAAAAAATGCACTAGTATGGTATAAGTAAAAATTATAGAGTTTACAGAGAGGAGAGAGGAAAGCCCACCACCCACCACCCACCGCCCACCTCACAAGACTCGGCAGCTTCTCGGAGTAGAAAATAGTCCTGAAGTAAGTAAGTTACTGAAGGCTCGTGAAAATGGTTCGCTCAGTGGCAGCAGCACTAATGCTGCTTGCGTTGATGGTGCCGTTTGACGCTCCTTGGGGAGCCAGCGACGCTCTTTCCGGTTTGCAAGGAGTGTCAGCAGCGCGACGAGAGGTTGAGGTGGGCGCTGGTGGGGATGCCGATGAAGAGGACGAATACGACGACGAAGAGTATGACGATGAAGATTACGAGGAGGAAGACGAGGATGGAGCGATGCACGAACCTATTCAGCCCGTGAATGCTAGGGCACTATATGAGGTATAGCACCGTGTATTGCGTCAGTTGAGCAGCCGTGAATCTATGCCATGGTTTACGACAGTGGTTTGTAAAAGATTTGGTGCCTGTCGTCTTACCATATCTAGTGAATGCATTCGCCTACCTATACTCGAGAAGATACCGTCGTGAAATGTTAATCCTAATATGTGTATACACCTCGCGTCTTCATTATGTTGCATTTTCCTTGTTCAGGAATTTTCAAACAGCGAGATGACGACAGCCATGTGGTCGATTGTGGATCGTGGCGACTTGACAGAGCTCAGTAACGCCATTGATTCTGACCCTGACCTCGTCTACCTTCGAAGGTGAATACATGAAGCTTCATTGAGTTCATTGAGCTTGTAAGCGCTGTATCTATGCGCAGAGTTCCTCTTGTCACATTCCAATGTCGTAGAAATTCCAGCTTCGGACATGTACTTGGTAGTGTTCCTTCTTCTTTTGCCGGTATGATATTTAGCCGGGTCTCCAAACGATGACTTAGCTTCATACTTTGCCAACCATAACTGCGACTACCCAATTCTAACGACCTTATCCAACCGGCTTCATGTATTCTCTCTCTCTCTGTGTTCTCTCTGTGCCTTGCAGCGAGGACGGGCGGGGTCCTCTGTTTTGGGCCTACGAGTACGAGCGCTACGACATGGTGAAGCTCTTGCTGGACAAAGGGGCAGACGCCGCGGCTGTAGACGTGAAGGGCAACACGCCGGTGAGTAGCTAAGAATTGCGTAGATCTAGGACGTTTCTTAAACGAATTTCAAGTGAACTTCCTGACGCGCAGCACGCGCCTTTCTTCTTCTTCTTTTTCTTTTCACGAGGCTTTTAACCTGACTGCACTCTGCTTACCTCTGCCTCTTCAACTACGCAGGTGGGTCTTATGGGTAAAGACGAACGCGCTCGTGCCGATGCTGCCGCGGCCGCTGCTGCTGCCGCCGAGTCGGAAGAAGACGAAGAAGACGAGTACGAAGACGACGAGGAGTAAACGGCGTCTTCACTTCTTACGAGATGGGCTAGTCGTGCTGCACTTATCAGTGAAGCAGCGTCCTCTCGATACGCCAGACAGATATAGAGAAAAATATTAAAAGGGGCCTCTCGTTAAAGAAGTCTTAGCTATATAAGGCGAATGCTGTATGCTAGTTGCGGTTAAGACAAGAAGATGTACTCCTCTAGGAGTATTTGGGTCATTTGAGTGTCGTATTTCGAATGAGGAAGAGAACTCGGAGCTGGAAATGCGTGCAGCAGAGGAATGAGGAATTCTGAGTTCTCCAAATGGTCAGACACGATTGACTCCACTGAAACTGTGGAGATGGAGAGGCAAAACCAGAGGCGCTTGGTGCATTACTGAGGTCGTAGTGCAGTCCTATATGAACTGCACACCGTGAAATGTAGTTCGAGTTGAAAGCTTCGCGAGTTCGTGTAGCCTACGAAGAGTTCGAAACGAAGAGCTCTTTCGGAGCGTTTGAGACTAAAGCTTCGCAACCTTCACACTTGTTAAATTTAGAGCTGAGAACTCCTCATGGATAACGTAGACTCGAAGCGTCCCGAATTGCACTCTGTGAAATTTCTTATTAGAGTTGAGAGCTTCGCAAAGTTAGCGTACGCCTCGGAGCGTTTGAAACGAATGCTTCGCAACAACGAATTTCACACTCATTAGAGTTGAGAGCCTCGCAAAGTTCGCGTAGACCTTGAAGCGTTTGGGTCGAAAGCTTCGCAACCTTCTCTTTAACTTCGCAAAGTTAGCGTAGAACTCGAAGCGTTTGATACGAAAGCTTCGCAACCTTCGGACAAAGTCTCTGGACTTTTCAATCTCTTCAAAAAAAAAAATATCCAACGAATCCAAAATTATTCTGAAGATCAGAATTGTTGACGTACGGACGGACGGACAATTAAATCTTGTATACTCCTCCTACGGAGCTGAAGCTCCTAGAGGATATACAGATTTTGGGGTGATATCTGTAGTGTGTGGTGTGCATGTACAAAAAACTGCACGTGCATACACATACACGTACGTGGAGGCCGAAGCAGTAGCGCATATCATCAGGACTTCAGGTGGTCGTCGATGTATTATAGGCAGTCCTCCTTATCTAGTCCTTAATCCCCAATGTACATAATGTATATCCTTATCCTTGATCCTTCATAACACACCCCAGACGAGCTTAAATCCATTTAGCGCTATTTGCCATTAAATTAATTTAGTCGGGCCTAAATTAGCACTAAATTAGGACTAAATTTAAGCCCCTAAATAAGCACTGAATTACTCCATGGAGGAGGGGAGGGGGGGGGGCTTAAATTTAACGCTAAATTTAACGTTAAATTTAGCACTAAATTTAAGCCACTAAATTAGCACTAAATTAGCACTAAATTTAAGCCCCTAAAATAGCACTAAATTAGCACTAAATTTAAGCCCCTAAATCATCACTAAATTAGCACTAAATCATCACTAAATTAGCACTATATTAGCACGAAATAGGCACCATATTAGCTCTAATTTTAGCCTTGAAGAGTTTTCACCTACGGTATGTGAACTCCATGGAGGAG
>Ga0307982_1001837_pt1 | contig 17245 bp, 15 predicted proteins | sample OrgLakmetagen989_FD_201847 | JGI IMG/M metagenome (GOLD analysis project Ga0307982, IMG submission 201847) | Saline water microbial communities from Organic Lake, Antarctica - #989 | ecosystem: Environmental > Aquatic > Non-marine Saline and Alkaline > Saline | place: Antarctica: Organic Lake... | reverse complement strand
TCAATATTTATCGCAGCATGCATGACACGTCTGGCCAGCAGTTGACGAAACCCACAGCTACTCAAGAGGCAGTTTCTTCCCGAAATTTGTCTCTAGTGTCTCTCATGGCGACGCCAGCAGAAGCTGTTCAAAGTGCAACTTTGCCAACACTGAGTGAGGTGGACTATGGTGCAGTGTTCCAGGTCGTGGACAGTATAAATGCTTCCGAGACAGGGTGCGTAGTCCAGCGTGGCAGCAGTGGAGTTTTCCCAGATATCGCCTCAAAAGGCTTCACTTGAAACGCACTTGCCTTACGTGTTCCACACGCAGGGCGGCAAACGTAGCATCCCTTGTTGAGCTTCGACTGAAGCACACGGAGCCCAAAGTTGTGGCATTGTGCTTAGAGGTGAGTTTTTCGTGCGTCGAGTTGTGACAACCAACACGCCGACAGCTCCCGGCACTGATGCTTTCCTGCAGCTGTTGCAAGCATGCATCAAAAACGAAAACACGACTTTTCATCGGTTTATCGCAACAGATGAATTTGTGGAGCTCTTGTTCAATCTCTGCACATCCGTTAGTGTGCCCGCATGCTGGGCTTCGAAACTTCTCGGTTCATGCCTCTTCGTCCGGATTGCAGGAAGCTGATAGCGTCGCGAAACCAGCACTGAAAACTCTGCAGCAACTAGGCTGTGAGCATCAATTGCGCAGCTCCATGCCTGTCTTCCGCTCAGCATATAAGCAGGCCAAGGCCGTGGGTCTGCCCTTCCCCGTGGCGGACGACGCTGCCGTGGAGCCACTCTTCACCCCCATGTCTGGCAGTGTAGTGCCGGCAGAGGTGGCGCCTGCCTCCCATGCCTCCCATCCAGAGGTTGCACCAGACATGTCTGCGCCTCCAGGTTTGGCCCGCCCTGCTAGCGCGCAGACCAGCCCCGCGCCCCCTGCCGCCGCCGCCAGCCGAGTGGACGCCGACACACAGCAGCTCATGACGCAGCTGGACACCGTGCGCGCTCGTGTGGGCGACATGACTGCGCTCATTGATGCTGCGCAGAAGGTTCAAAGTGCAGAGTCACCCGTGTCGCCCTCGGGGGCTGACTTGCTCAGCAACGAGACGTTCCTGGACCTGCTTGACTTTCTGGAGCAGTGTCACCCACGGTTCGTGGCACCAAGTGCTATCTGCTTGCCATACAGAAGTCACATTTCGGTGTGTTTGCAGAGTTTCGTTGTTGGTGGAAGCGGGGAATGCGGGCCAGCTGCAGGAAGCTGCCTTTGAATCCGTGCTTGAGCTGAGCGAGCCGCTCACCCGCGCTGTGAACGCAGGCAAAGTGGTGTCTGGCCTGGTAGAGTTGCCAGCGGGGCGCACCATGCAAGACTTTGATATTGCGGACCTGGTAGGGTACGGAGCTGTGGGGGGGGGGTCTGTCCCTGTCGAGGCCCCCAGCGCAGACGAAAACCTGCTCGGGATTGGAGCGGGGGGGGCAAGCGAAGTGGCTGCCCCCCCTGGCATCAGTGAGGATGCCACTGCTGACGCATGGGCCATGGACTTCGGGGACGAGGAGGACGGCCTGCAGAGCAACACGCTGCCAGCGGAGGCGGCGGCGCCACCGCCGCAGCCCGCGGCAGCTGGGGACGCCAGCGACGATGGTCTAGCTGACATATTCGGGACAGCACCGGCGGCGGCCCCTGCCGCTGCTGCTGGCAGTGCCCCACCGGCGGCCCCCGCTGCCGCCCCGTCGTATGCAGCGGCAGCGGCGGTTGCGCCGCCTACCGTGCCAGCCTCCACCCCCAGCGACAAGAGCGCCGCTGACGAGGATGACGACCCGTTCTTGCAGCTGGCTACGGGTGGCAGCAGCGCGGATCAGACGGGCAGTGCCGCTAGCGCCGAAGCCACTGAGAGCGGCACACAGGGTGAGAAAGCTGACAAGTCAAAAGAGCACAGCAATGTGCTGGACGAGGTGGACGACCTTCTTGCTTCATAGTGTTTGCAATGCATTCATTTGCCATACATTCTGTCGGGGGCTTGGGGGCGTACCTCGCTGCCGGCAAGCCCGTTGGCGCTCGCTTGCCGGTGCGTGATCACGCAAATACAACTTGATTCAGCTGCGCGCTGCACGGGTCAACATTTCACATACTTCACCATGGCTTCTGTACAGTGGTGGGCTGAGCGTGTGGATGTGCTGCTTGCATCCACAGACGAGAGCTGCGTTAGTCTCTGGCGGCTGCATGCGGACTTGGCAGACGAAGCGAAGCGCCCGGATGCCCTCAAGCGGGCTGATATAAGCAGCATGCGCAAGTACTTTGAGAAGAACATTGTTGAGGCTATAGATTTGGTTGAGCTGGAAAAGGTAAATTACAAAAACCACCAATTCAGGAACCAGCTGCAGCCGGCGTGTTGGCTTGCGTCGCCTGCGACGTGCAGCAAGCCGCAATTTCATTCCTTTCTTTGTGCAGGTGCACAAAGTAGGCCTTGCTGAAGTCAGGAAGAACGACTTCACGATTCTTTCTTCCCTCTTGGGTCCAATGAAAGTCCTGCATTCCGTGCTGGAGTGCTGCACAGAAGTGGCAACGTGCTTCGAAGAGCTGGGCCGAACCTTGCTCCAGCTTTCAGTGAGTGACAGACCAGCACCTGCAAGTTTTCAAACCCAATTCACAGCGGTGTGCAGGTTGATAATCGCTGTGCATTTGCCTGTAGTGTACTGCAGCTCGCCGTGCAGTACTGGCGTCTGCTTCAGCTGCTGTCTCGCTTGACGGACACCAAGGCAGCACAAGCCATGTTGGGGCTGCATGCCCGTGAGTGCGCCTTGGCGCCCATCTACTGCATCCGAAACACCCTCAGCGTCCACGTCTGTTCGCAGTTGCACACCGCATCGGGAACGACCGTGATGCCCCCATGCACACACCCCTAGCAAAGCTGCTGCAGGATGTGGCCGGCACGGCAGGCGCCACACTGCGCGCCCACAACGACCTGGCGCCAGCGCACAAGCTGCTCTTGGACGCTGCATTTTCAATGCGTCGATGGGTGGACGATGGTCGCAAGCTGCTTGTGCAGGGGGGGCTCAAATTCCTGTTGGACCCCGTGAGCTCCATAGGGGCAAATGCAGGGGAACCGCTGGATGCGCTGGCGCTCAGTCCCCTGTACACATCCCTGCAGCGACACCACTGGGCTGCAGAGACACTGCAGGTGGTGCTGCTCGTGTGCGCCACCTCGTTGGGGGCCGCTGGTCGTGGCCTGCCTCAGGGCACTGTGGCCCGGCTTCTGGCAGACAGCATGGATGCCGACTACCTGCTGGTGGTGTTCCGAGACCACGCGGTGCACATCCACCCGGAGTGGACGCACCTTATGGCAGCTCTGACAAAGCAGACCCAGCAGGGGGGTCCGGGGGGGGCTCAATTGGCCTCCACACTGGCAGGCCTCCGGGCAGCCCCCCTAGGACTGACCGACAGTGGGATCAAAGAATCCGAGAAGCTGGCGGTGGCCACTGGTGGAGCACTGCACCGCGCAGTGCGCTGCACCCTTGCCCAGGAGTTGCAGCGGCTGCTGAGCCTTCTGCAGGCGGCGCCGGGGCTGATGGCCCCCAAGTTCCCCTTGGTGCTGGCGGCGCTGGCGTGCGGTCGGGGGGAGATCATGTGGTACCTGCACCACGCCAGCACCCCCCCTGCAAAGGATAGCGCGTTTTTCGGCACTACCGCGACTTCTCTGTATTCTGTCCAGGAGTACACTGACGATGGCATTGCGGTGCTGGTGGGGGCGTGTGCAGCGCTGACGCACTTTGTGCGCAGCAATGGCGCCATCGTGACTTCATACTTCGGCGCATACGTGCAGCACAGCCTGCTGCCGGCCATCGCCCAGGGCGTGCAGGCACTGGTGCAACACGAACACGCCCGCAACCACGCAGTGGGCTCCCTTCAGGCCATTGTGCAGGTGCTGAGCAGCTGCCTGGTGGAAATCGAGGGGGAGGCTGTCGCATTTGAGGGCAGCGCGGGGCAGTCCCCCCTGGCTGAGTCCCGGCTGGCGCTGCAGCGAGTACACCTGTTTTACTCCTGCGTGGACACCCACTCCAACCTGAAACGACTTGGCTCTGACAGTGTTCAAATCGCAGACCGTGTTCTGGGGCAGCTGAACCACTGCGTTGATTTCGCGTCGTGGTTTGCTGACTCTGCGTCCCTGGAGGAAACGCTGCTGCGCTTTGCGACCCTGCAGGGCACATGGTGGTTCAACGGCGCCCTGCGCAACGCAGTGCGGAACACCCTTCGGCGCAGCGCGGAACAGGATGAGCTGCCCTCAGCATGTGTGATGCACTGCATCCGCTGCTTGAGCGATGCACCGCTGAACTCAAGCAGCATTGCCCCAGCAGAGCACGCTGAGATCGGACAGGCTGCAGTGAAGCTGGCGGCCCACGAGTGGACTGCGGACATTTGCGCAGAGGCACGGCAGGCATGCGACATCTTGGCTCGCCATGTGGCGTATGCGGAAGCAAAGGCAGACATCGACGGATCGGTGTTCCGCAAAGTGTTCCGCCTCAGCCACAGCGGCGCCAAAGACGCAAAGGAACGAGCAGCCGCTGCAAATGCCCTGCAAAAGGCCTGCGGAGTGTTCCCTGGCACAGAAAGCGTGCCGGGGTGGCACATAGCCCTCACTCGCAATGCGGGCTCCCAGCCTCCTGCTGCGGATTTCGAGGAGGGCGGCATGCGGGCGTTGCACATGGCCCAGGGGATGCTGGCCACAATCGCGGGGGGGGCTGCCCAAGCAGGCATTGTGCTGGTGTTTGACACAGAGGTGCACCTAGCCGAAGCCGTGCGCCACGCTGTGCTGGGCTCCCTGCGTGACGCTCTGCGCAGCTTTGTGCGCCTGGGAGTGGCTGTGAGCTCCAGCGGTCCCCTGCTTGGGGGGCGGCGGGCCTCCATCGGCGCAGCAGTGCGCGCCAGGGGGAAGTCCCTGCTGTCCAGCAGGTCACCCAGTGCATCCCCAGTGGTGGAAGCCATGGCAGTGGGCCCACAGGGGGCCACTGTGACAGGGGGGGGGTCGCTGCTGGGGGGGTACGAGGGGTCCCGCTCCGGCGCCGCCGCGATGGGCCTCTTTCCCCCCTCCACCCTGTGGCGGGGGCTGCAGGTGCACTTGCAGGTTGCGGGGGTGGCTGCCGGCTTTGGAGCGGAAATGTCGGAACTGGCCCGCAGCCTGCTGATACAGGAGCTGGTGGAGGCGCCCGGGGAGCATGGTTTGGGAGTGGCTGGAATGGTGACCGTGCCAGAAGAGGGGGCTGCGGCCCCAGTAGGGGGGGGTGACAGCGCCCTTGGGGGGGCCCCAAACAGTGCACTGGGCTTATGCATCGCTGCCACACCAGCTGTGGGGGCAGATGCCATCGCCAGCGGCATGCTTGGTGAGAGCTTTGCGTCACACGTGGCGAAGCAATTGCGCAGCTTTTGCCAGGCTGTGGTGGGGGTGGCGCCCATTGCACAAGGGGGGGCGGGCAGTGTGCACAAGTGCGTGAGTGTATCGCCCCCAGTCCTATTTTCGCCCCTGCAGGGGGGGGGGTATTTGGCGCGGCCATTCGATTCAGCCGCATTCGCTGTGCAGCACATGGCAACATTGCCGCTGTCCGTGTCTGAGCTGCCATTCATGGGGGCCCTGCTTGGCGTGAGAGGGTGGCGAGTGGTCAGTGCAGCCTTGCTGGGGCTTGCTGCTGGATGCGCGTGTGAGCTTGGGGGCATTTTGACCGACCTGAAGCCGCAATTGCGCGCCCTGGAGGGGGCTGTCGCCCAAACGGTGTCAGGGGGGGCTACGCCGCTGGCTGGGGGGGTGGCCACCAAGAGCGGCGAGTACGACAGTACCCTTCGCGGAATCGATCACGGGATCATTCACCGTGCAGCAAGCTTGGTGGTGACTGTGGGGCACTGCTTGACCATCCGAGCAGTCCTGGGACGAGCAGTGGCGTTGGCTGGAAAGAACTTCGCCCCCGCCCGTGGAGCTGGGGTGGAGACTGTGCAGCACTGCATCGCGACTGCACATGCCCTGGGCTCAGCAGGCGCCGCCACCTCCCCACCTGCCGGCGCTGCCTCTGGCGACCTTCCGCTAGGGTCACGTGCCCTGGATGGCGTCCTGACTGCCATGAATGTGGCGGATGGCGCGGACCAAGGGAGTGCGAGGGGGGGTGCAGGGGACAGCCCTGATGCGCAGGTACGCCACAGCAGCAGTGTGTTTGCCCCAGGCAGCACCGCCGTGGAGCAGGTGCCCAGCTGCACCCCTGTGGGGGGGGGCTCCGCAATGCGAGGCACCCTTGCGCTGACCGGGGACTTGGCAGCTGTCAGCCAGGACAGCGTGTCTTGTGTGCCTGATTTTGCACTGCAGAATGCTTTGCGGGGAGTGGGAATCGGTGCGGGCGCCGGAGTGAGTGCGGCACGCGATCTGTGGTCGTACTTGCCTGCACTGCTGGCGCTGTCAGTGGGCATTCCTGACCACAACCCTTTTTGGAAGGGGGCCATGTATTCTCCCTCACATGACACTTGGAGCAACAATGCTCACGTGGTTGCACCTGCTGTTCATGGATTGTTGCACTCTGTGTTCCATCTCGTGTTCCAGGATGCCGACACACCAGCTGGGCGGGCTAGCAACCCCGCCGGCCACGTGGCCTGGCTGCGTCGGTTTTTGGCCCTGTCAGCCTACGGCACCACCCACGCCTTTAGCAGTGCAGGGAGCTCCAAGGCTCCAGTCATCCAGGTGCCGCTGCTGCTGCAGCATGTGGCACTGTGGGGGGGGTATCTGCCACAGGCCGAGGTGAGCGCGGTGGTGAATGGGCCCATGATCCAGGCTGCCACCGTGCGCGCTGCAGTGGCGGAGCGGGGGGCACCCCCGCTCATCAAAGGCGTGTCCTACGGCTCCTTCGGCCCGGCCAGCACCCTGCACGAGGCCAGCACGGTGCGCCGCGGCGCCAAGGCTGCAGCCCAGTGAACAGGCAGCGTTTAGCAGCTTTGTACAATGCATTTCAAATACCTGTATGGATTACACACGGGGGCGTTTTTGACCCCCCAGGGGCTTGTCGGGGGGGGCAAGCGTCACCTCGCTGGGCAACATCATGACGTGATGGGCGTTGGCCACTGGACACTTGCCCCACCCTGCCAGCGACACACGCAGAGACTTAGGGAGGGGGGCTGCGTCCACGGGTGGGTCGCGCCCTCCCGCCAGCATGCCCCAGTGCAGCCGCAGGCGCACTGAGCCCTCGCATGTCCCGGGGTGCGCTGCGCCCAGATACGGGGAAGCGCTGCCCGTGCTCGACACAGACCCCCCTGCTGTGCTGGAGGGGGTGTGAGGGGGGGGTGGCGTGAAGTCGTCATTGGCGATTGGAGGCAGCACTTCGTAGCTGCACACATGGGGGCGTCCCTCCCTGGAGCCTGTGTTTGCGCCTGCCCCAGCCCGACTGGCATCCACCGCGTGCTGCACTGCCGTGTCCAGCTCCGCCGGCGTCAGCATGCCGTTGGGCCCCCAGCCCTGCTTCCGCAGCAGCTCGTGCACAGACGGCATGCCCACTTGGTTGCGCAGTGCACAGCGGGCCAGCGCCGGGTATTGCGACGCAAAGACGCCATGCTTGTTCTCGACGACCCGCCCCTCGCGCTTGTCGAGGGGGGTCCACACGTAGTTGTACTTGTGTGCGGCGCGATTGGCGGCGGGCGGCCCGCTGCTGGTGTTGGGCTTTCCGCTTTTCCCGTCCGTGTTGTACAGGGCGCCGCCCATGGCCAGCAGCAGCGCCTCCACTGCTGCCGTGTCCCACCGGCTTGTCATGGGGCGGGGATACATGTACAGGCCCGCCGCCCCCCGCAGCACCTCCACGCCCTTGCAGCCCGCCCCCCGACTGGACACGCGGTGGCTGGGCGGCGTGCCCAACGACACCAGCAGCTCCTCCGTGTCGCGCCCAGAGCGGGTGAATGACGTGGTCACACGTGTCGGGAAGTGCACAGGAAACGCCGGAGTCACTCGTTTGTGGTGTGGGCCCAGCACTGAGTGCGCCAGATCAGGGGCAGCCGCGTGGTCTGTGGTGGAGTCTCCTGCCATGCTTGCCACAGAAGATGCGGGCGTGACAGAGCCCGTGGGCACAGCGCCGGCGTGGGCGGAGCGCTGGTTGGCTGGCAGGCGGGGGTCAGCTGCGTCAATGGCGCCCACCACGCCGGCGCCCACGATGCCGTACAGCACATCCATGTGGTCCTCTTGCATGCTCAAGCTCCAGGAGTGCACCGGGCTGGCGGCCGCGCCGTGGGTTGCGACGGCCTTGGAGGCGCTGCTGCTGCCCCCTGCTGACGTGGCACTGCAGACGCTGCCGCCCTCCGAAGCCGCACTGGAAATGGCAGCGGAAATAGGTGGCTGCAGGCGGGGAAATACCCAACCTGTTCCCCATGAGTATGCTCCGTGGGGCGCGAACTGCGGGGCTGGCACAAAAGGCCGAGCTATGATGCCGGCTACCGGTGCACCGAGGACGGCGATGCCAATCAGAGTTGTGACGTACTGGTAGTGCCCCGCAACGAATGCTCTTGTTGCATCCAATGGATCGACAAACACAGCAATATCGCCGATGGGTACCTTTTTGAGCGCCTCTGGGCAGGCATCTGCAAGTGACTGGACAATGCCGGCATCACTTGGCGTGGTGGCTGCATCAGGTAGAAGCGGTGCACTCTCCGGCAAGGGCGTGGCTGAGTCCTCTTCTCCAACTATTGGAATGCCTGGGTAAGCATCAGTAAGTGCTTTGATTATGACGTGTTGTGCTTGCCGGTCAGCCACAGTTTGCGGGTCCCAGCCGCCAGTGTCTGCTGCCTTATTGACGGTTTTCAGGTCTTGCGAAGCGGCTGCTACGTGCCTCAAGACCACGCCTGCAGCCCGGGCTGCACGAAGAGATACACTGAGAAGCTCAGCAATGTTGACATACGTGCCACCCCCTGCCATTTTCGGTGTTGCTAGATGCAGCGAGAATGCCAGCAGTTTCTAGAGTTACTTCCTTTCGCCTGGCAGCTGCCACGGGCATGGGCGATCGCCTGCCGCAACAAACGAGCAATCAACAATATGTAACAACGAGATTTCTCGTGAATTTGTTTTCCACTAATCCGCACCAGGTCTTGCCAACATCGACGAGCGTGTGACAAAAAAGTTAGCAGTTGCAGGGGGGGCCTCAGCATGTGAAAGAAAACCCCTGTAAGCGGAAACTGGCTGCTTTCAGAACCATATGACTGACCCAAGAATGTGAGAGAACCATATGACTGACCCAAGAATGTGAGGTGTCTGTCATGATCACATCGTCCTGAAAGCGGCCGGCTTTTGCCGAAATGCAGGGGTTTCTGTCACGTGCAGAGCACCCCTTGAAAATGCCTGACATTGTTTTCACTTGCGCAAGTCGATGTACATGTCGGCTAGGCCTGCTGCAGGTCTGCCCAGAGCTGACAGTGGTGCGCCACGAGCCCACACAGAAGCTTCCACCAAAGAACCTGTGACGAGAGGGGGCGTAGCTTTGGAAATCGGGCCGAGGAAAGTGTTGCAAGAACTGAACATTTTCCTAATCGATGCCCAAGCCTGAACGCCTTTGCTTGATCAGACTGAAAAACGAAATTACACAGTGTGAAACAACTTGCTTGAGACTCAAATGATGACTGAGTGGTTTGTGACATGCTCGCCCGGGCAGCATGACCCCCCCCGTTGTACACCCGCCCCGTCGGCCCCCCTTACCTTAGCTTCTAAAAGGTGTGAGCATTCAGCGCTCATGATTTTGCAACGGGAATGTAATTGAGCATAGGAGTTCAGTGCGGGCACCGCTTGGACAGAAAGCAGCCAGCGGCTGCAAGGGTGGGAAATGGCTGCCAAATACAATCAGGCAAGGCTTCGCATCAATATGCCGAAATGCTGCAGCAGGCGCTTTGTGCCTCCATCTGAAGAAGACGATGAAGCCAGCGGGCAAGCTACAAAATCAGCCTATCAGTCCAGGGCACAGCTTTTTTGGTTCAGTCTGATCATTGGTGGCGGCCTCATAATTGGGTCAATTTTTAGTGGGATTCAGCCAGCTGCGTCATACTTGGCCATGGCAGCAGTAATGACTGGAGGCTATTTCATTGGTTTTGCCGTGCAGTGGTGTCTATTACAATTGCTGCGGTTGCCGTTGTTGAGCGCTGACACCAAGTCGGCGCTACGAGTTTTTGACGGGCCGCTTCTTTTTATTCTGTGGGTCGCCTCTATCCGTGTCACTGCATCAACTGCGATGAAGCCCCACATAAGCACCAATGAGTACGAGATTTGGGTGAATTGGATCAATTATTCGCTTGTGCTATGCTTCCTTTGGCTTGTCAGGCGGTCAATACTGCGGACTGTGCTTCAAGGCCTTGTGAAAAAAATAGTCGGGGTAAGTAGTCCAGCTTTGCAGTCTACCCGTGAAAAATCATTGCTACGTATTGTGCTCTACAGGATCAATTGAACAAAATTCTTTTCATCAACGAGGGCGTCCAAAGGCTAACTGATGCCGATGCCGCAGCCCGCAATCGCAAGGTGCAGGACATGGCCTTCAAGAATATCAGCAATGTCCTCCGAGAAGCAACCTTCGAAGAAAAATCCCAATGGGCGAATGAAGCATTTATGACGGTACACGCTCCAGCCTCCTTGTTTCCGGAATCCAAGGCGGTGAATTTGAATGGGCCTCATAGTCACAACACCCTTGGTATGGTGCGCAGTCTCAAACTCATCAAGATCGTCGCTCGGCTGACATTTCAGCGCCTCGTGAATCAGGCTGCAGTTGGACATGAGGCTGCAAAGCCAGGGGCTGCTGCAAATGCGGCTACAGGGCCGTTCAATAGTGTAGCTACGCTAGTTGAAGAGAAGCAAAAGAAGCAGAGCGGGTCCAGCAGCAAACTCATCCCAACCAGTTCATTCAGAGAGGGAAGTAGTGCCACTGTTGTCCCCAGTGGTCAGCACTTAAGCGTATCAGTTTCGCAAGGCACCAGCTCGGCAAGTGTTGGCTCAAAGCACATGCTACACAGGTGGGCGCAGCTTGGGCAGGGCCCATTATGGCACGAATGGACACCAGCGAGAACAACAGTTTGAGTCAGGATGAGTTTGTCGATGGTATGGTGCGCTTGTATCACGAGTTCTACGACACAAAGAAGGCTGCCTTGGGAGACTCCCCAATGGCCGGTGCCGCCTCTGTCGTTGTCGACTTTGTGAACGTACTCATCGCAATAGCCTGCCTACAAATCGTCGGTGGCGTGCAACTTTCAGAGTTTATCGTCACATTTGCTGCAATTGGATTGGGCTTGTCTTTTGCCGTTGGCAGCTCAATTGATGCTTGTGTGCGAGCGTTCCAATTGGTGACCATCATTTCACCTTTTGAAGTCGGAGACAGGATCATTTTGCCTGGATACAACGACAACAAAATTATGGACGTTTCGAAAGTTGACCTCCTGGTGTCTGAGTTTCGAGATGCTGACACAGGTGTCCCAGTCATTGTGCCAAACTCTGAAATCTTATCTGGATCAGTCAAGAACTTGTCCCGCTCTGCTTTGGTGAAAGCAGTCATCGTATTCCGTTTCAAGGTTTCTAGCAAGATGGCACAAGTTCACTTGGACGAGCTGCGTGGTTTTGTACAAGATTATCTCAAGCAGCGTCCAATGGACTGGGTTCTAAAGCAAAGAATTCGCCTGAAACCCGACGAAGGCGGCACCAAGGTCAAAGTGAAGCTGAATCACCACCGATCATTACGCGCAACCCAGGCGCGAGATGCACGTGGTGATGTCTTTGTGGCAATCAATGACAAGCTGCGCGATATGGGCTTGTTGTACGCACAGCCAGTGCAGCCGGTGGCGCTGATCCCCTCCAAGGACATTGGTTGGAACAGTGCTGCACCATGGCCAGCAATCATGACAAGCTCGAGCTCGCAGCCAAGCACTGTAACCCCGTATGCAATGTCATCAGGGGTGTCGCCAAATCGGCTTTCTCCGATAGCTGCCCCTGAATCGCCCATGGCATTCGCGCAGGGCCTTGAAAACCCCCCAATCTTTCGGAAAGGCAGCGCACCTGCAGGAGACAAGACACCTTAGTCTGCATTCGGTTGCTCAGCGGTAGGAAAATGAATTCGCTGCACACCAATTGAAACACCACAAAAGCTGTTACTCTTGGGCTTCTGGTAAGCCACCGAAGACATCGCTGCCCCGGGTGTGCTTCATGGCAGAGCGCCCGCTGACAGCACTGGCGTCCCCACCGCTTGCCGCTGCAGCTGCTGCAACAACTGCTTTGTTTGTTACCCTTGCAACTCGGCTGCCAAACTGGATTGCGCGCTTGACCAACAAGCTGCTTGTTTTTAGCCCCAGTAAGTCGCCCGCCCTGCGGATAATGCGCTTGTCGCCCCGGCCCCGCGGAAGCCTGGGGTCAGTCACCAGCGGCAATGGTAGCGACGACAAAAGCTGCATGACGCCCTCGTCCAGAAATGGGAAGCGCGCTTCTCGCCCATGGTCGCTGACAACACGGTCATCACGCCCCAGGTTACGCTGCCAAATGCGTGCGACGTCCATGTCCATTTCCGCGCCTAGCGCTGCCCATCCCGGCTCGCCGCGTTCTCCGCTGCCCTTGACCTTTTCCTGCCCTTTGAGGAAGGCTGTGAGGTGCCGGCCGTAGCCCCCGCACTGCTCATCTGCGCCCATCCCAAGCAGCACCACCCGCGCAGCCGAGCGCACCAGCACCGGCCCCGCGCTTCCCTGGTTGCTGTGCTGCTCGCCGGCTGGCGTTGTCGAAGCAAAGTCAGCTGCAGCAGTGCCCCCGCTCGAGGCTAGACCAGGGCAATCAGCAGGAAAGCCGCTAGATGCCTCCAGCTCAAACAGGCAGCACAGCTCGTCCACAGTCTTGGGGTGGTTATCCATGGGTTTATACACCAGCTGCTCAGCGGAACTGTCGGCAGCGGAAGTGCATGGGGGTAATTCCGCCGAGGGCTGGGGGGAAGCGTCACCGTACACCCACCCAACACCCCGTGCCCCGCACCACAGTGCAGCTGCGATGCTAAAATCCATGGTTGAGTCTCGGGGGTAATTCAGCGCCACAATGTCCTCCTGGTGCTGCCTCAGCGACGCCAGGTCTTCGTTCACTTGAATCAAGCGCCAGTGGCGGCCGGGACAGGCCCCCCGCAGCTCCTCCAGACCCACAAGCGCTGCCTGCCTGTCGGGGGACTGCACTTGCATGATGGGCTCCGCGGTTTCCTTTTGCGCAAAGGCGACATTGATGAGGTCAATGGGCTCCCCGCCGGGCACGTGGCGGTGGGCCAGCACCGCAAGCAGCATACAGTCAATGCCGCCGCTGAACATGACGGCGATGTGTGCCGGTGCTGCGCTGCTGCACTCGCTGTTTGGCAGGGTATGCATGTCGCAGCGCACGCCGCAGTACCGCTGGGCACTGGGGGGGGGCAGCTCTGGCAGCGGGGAGGGCCCCCTGCCCCTGGCTGCCGAGCACACGCGTAGCTTCACAGCGCGTGACAAGGCGTGCAGCAGTGCCACAGCGCCTGCATCCGCCGCCTGTCCTGCTGGCGCACTTGCGTTGTTCGCTGCCCAGTCCACTGCGGGAAACGCACCATACAGGGCTGACAGGGGACGGGGCACAGGCGTTGTGCGGAATGACAGGCCATCTTGCAACGTCAAGGATGCCAATTCAATAGAGAACAGCACGCCTGGGTCAACTTCGGCGGCGTCTGACCTCGCAGGGGATGGAGTGTCTGCCTGGTCCGCGACTGAGGAAAGGCACAAGCTCCCCTGTCCCCGGCTGAGAAGCAGGGAGCGTCTGCCCACGCAGTCCCGAGCAAACCAAATCCGACGTGCAGCCATGTCCACGATGAGGGCTGACCACGGGCCTTGCCACTGGCCCATGGCGCTGCCCAAGGCGCTGGCTGGGCAGGGGCTTGCCAAAGCACGAGACACACAAGACGCGACGTAGGCAGTGTCACTGACACCCCCTGATGTGCTGGCAATATCATACAGCTCACCATTCCACGAAAGATATGCAGTGGGCTCGCTGCTGGGTTCTGCTGTGGCATGCAGGGCCACTGGCTGCGAGCTCATTTTGTCGCCCTGCATGTGCAGGACAGAGCTCACAAGCCGCATGTGCAGCCACAAATGTGGGCCGATCTGCAGAACCCAGTGCTTTTCAACAACACCATCTGGCCCCCTGCGCTTGATTCGAGTGATGGCGGTGCAGCGTGGAGCCTCTGGGCTGTCCAACAACGAGGCGAAGAACCAAATACCGCACATTTGTGTGTCACCCTGCCGACGCGGGTTTGCGGATCAGTGACACGCAAGGCTAAGCTGGTAGGCACCCAACTCACGGTATACAGTATTGACGTTTGTGTTTGTTTCATGCCCAACGCCCTGTCTCTCTCCAATGAGGAGCAGTGTAAAGCCCATGCGAGTTGCAGGGGGGCCTCAGCTGCGGTGGGACCCCTTGGCTGCCTGCGCCCGTGCCCATCGGAGCTAACGCACTTGCACACGGCTTGAAACACTGGTGCAGGGCAGATGCAGAGGTTGGCGGATGTCTCTGCTGGGCAACTGGCCTCGCCCTGCACACCTCACAGCCCAAGCCTGAAGCACGCTCCCCCGCCAGGACACACCCACAGCTACAATACAAATTACATTCTTAGCCCACAACTACGCCTGACAGCATTTCACACACTGGCGTACCCCCCACGGCCAGGTGGGTGGCATGGAATGCCCCCCCGCCCAGCCCGTCCAGCACCCCGCAGGCACCACACGACAAAGCCCGGCCCCCAATCACCTCCCAATTCATACACGCCCTGCCGCTCGTCTGCTATGATACCTTCGCCTTCGCCTGCCTCCGGCTAGATGGTGCAGGCCATGGCAGCTCCCAGCCGGCGTGGGGGTATGCTGGGAACTCCCACCCCCAAAAGCCAAGCCCATCTGGGGAGCACTGCGCGGGATACTGGTACACACTCCTGGTACGAAAATACACCGGCACGATTGTGGCAAATGTGTATGCCTGCCGCCCACTCTGCTGACACACCAACTGCAGGATCACGTGCGCCCCCCGCAGAAGTGCGCATCCTCGAAATGCGGCAGGCTGCTGTCCTCGCCGTCGCCATCGCCCCTTCCGTCGTCCCCAGCCCCGTAGCAGTGCCGGCGGCACCTCAGACCCCTCGGCAGCCGACGGCAGCCGTGCCGGTACTGGCCCAAGTCCCCTCCCATGCTCACCTCCTGGTGCACTGAGTACTGCTGCTTGTTGATGCAGACAGCCGGCCCACGTATGACCCAGCGCTGCTTCAGGACGGCTCCATGCTGAGCATACCACAGCACTCCAGCGGGCGACGCAAGCATGTCACGCACATGCTGCCCAGAGCACTCTTCATCCACACATGAGCTTGTGCGCGCAGGACCGCACAAGCTGACCATCCCTCACATCACTCAAGCATGCACGCAGCACATACAAGCACAGCGCCTGTGTGAAGCAACCCCCGCTTGACACATGCTCTGCCTGCTCCGCCGTCAGGTACGCCGCGGCTCCCGGCGGCACATGCATCATGAAGCCGCCTTTCACCGCCATGGTCACCATGTGCGCTTGCAACCTCCTACTATCTGAGTGCAATATCATGCCCGTGTCAATCATCGTCCACTCAAACACCTCCTGCGAAAGTTAAATATGCCATACACACTCCCCAACCGACCACAATGCGTTGAGCCAGCCGCCCGCTTACAAACATCTCCGCCAAGCTGCTGTACTGCACTTGCGCGCACATACGCTGCATCATCTCCACAAAAGTCACCAGCAATGTCAGACCCAGCTGCTCCAGCTGCTTGCTAGTGGCATGCCACTGCTTCTCCATCTACTGCACTTAAGTACGCAGTCATCATGGTTGATAATCTTGGCCGCGCGGGCTCATGTTTGAGGCCGATGAAGGCACACTTCAGCGCAGATCTCATGATGAAAATGGCTAAAGCTGGCCATTCTTGGAGCTTGTTGCCCCCAACTGGATGTGAAGCAAACCCAGTTGAGTTGGTGAATGGCCAAATCCAACGATTGGTTGCAAACGCTAAGCCCGACGACAGCTACATGGGGAAAGCAGATTCCGCAAACACTCTGGGTGGATGCACGTGCCAACCACAGCTTCTTTTCCTATTGAATCGCGCAATTGACACATTGAATATGAAGACTGGCTTTTTGAGTGGCTGCTATAGGAAGCGTGCAGGTGGGAAAAGGCTGGAGCATTTGGTATTGACAAGCGCAGCAGGCCAAGCAGTCCTGGCTTCGAGGGCACGCAGACGGGAGCTTGGCCTCCCCCTGCCCCAGCGGATGATCTTTCCAGCACACATGCGCCGCACCTTTGAGACCACCTCTGGCCAGATATACGACCTACAGTCACTGACAGACCTTGCAACACAAAAATCGGGCAATGGCGTGCCCAGATGGTGCCTTGGGTCACGTAGGAGTACAGATTTTTCTCTGCTCTTGCTGCCATCGACCTTCTGAACTGCAACTGCACAAAAAGGAGTGCCCAAGTAATTCAGAAGGCCCTCAACAACTGTTCAAAGTCCATACTAAGGGAACATGCCTCTCTTGTGCGAATCCTCAACGCTCTGTGCGAGATGGCCATCGCGACAACCGTGAAGAGCAAACTTGCTGGCAGTTCGAAAGAAAAGGTGCAGCAAGCAGAGCAGCACAGCACAGACATTACTCAATATGCACAGCAAGAGCTGCAGGCAAGTGCCGGTCGCAAACGGTGGCCATCTGTGAAGGTGCGGGATGCTGAAGAGTAGGCATGCAATTCAAAAACCGCATGCTGCATTTTCCGCAGGAGTCCTCACTGTGCACCTTCTCGCCCAAAGCCATTCCTCACTGCAGTCCCGCCGTGCATCCACACAGGCACTCGTAATATTGAATGGATTGTCCCAAGCGGAACATCAGCCCAGCTGCGCCAAAACTGGGCAAGGTGATGGCTTATGAATGAGCACGAAAGCGGATTTTCGCGTCAATTTCTTCTGGAGAATGCTCCCATTTCAGGCCTCCCGTCCAAAGCTTGTAGAGCTGTGCACTGAATAGCTTTGAAATTTAATGTGTATTTTTATCTCAAAAATCGAATTATTGACTCAAAACTATTGATATGTACAGAGCGCTGCAAGGGTGTGCAGACAAAGTATTATACCTCCTCACTTGCCACTACCGTAGTCCTCATAAATCTGGTGCGGCACCAACTTTTATTTCGGGCCTAACCATCCAAAATGCACCTAATTTTATACTCGACATGTATAAGAACTTTAGCAATAAAAA
>Ga0307982_1001836_pt1 | contig 17255 bp, 12 predicted proteins | sample OrgLakmetagen989_FD_201847 | JGI IMG/M metagenome (GOLD analysis project Ga0307982, IMG submission 201847) | Saline water microbial communities from Organic Lake, Antarctica - #989 | ecosystem: Environmental > Aquatic > Non-marine Saline and Alkaline > Saline | place: Antarctica: Organic Lake... | reverse complement strand
GAACAGTTGGGAGGGGGGTCTCGACGGAGTCGACTGGGGGGGTGGGTTGATACACCTCATAGTCATCAAAAGATTTGGCCCGTCGCCGACGCTTGGGGCGCCCAGCTCGTGTGACTGCTGCAGCAGGAAGGCTCTGGTGGCGCTCTGTAGTGCTTTGGGTCGCTTGGGACGACACAGCTGAAGCGGTGGATGCCGCTTCCCCTGTGCTGTTGCTGACAGTAGACACCACTGTGCTGCGGGCAGAGGACAAAGGGAATGCTTCAGTAGATGTTGCAGATGTGGCATAATCGCCTCCTGCGCTGCGTTCCGCGGAGTGTCGTGTGGTCGGCGGGCTGGCAGCGGACACGTCAGCAGCAGCTTCGTCGACCTCCGCCGCCAGCTTCATGGCAGGAGCAACATCATACAAATGCACAGAAGTGAAGCATAGCTTTGTGCGCAGCTCTGGGTGGTGCTTCATAACGTGGTTGATGATGTCTTCGGTGCCGTTTCCGTGGTGCACGTCGATGTCCAAAATTGCCACACGTTGAATGCTTGGAACAGATCGCAAAGCGTGCAAAGCACCAATGGCCACAGAATTCAAAATGCAAAACCCGCAGCTGGATGTGCAGTGCGGTGCGATGTCCTTTGGAACTTCAATCAGGCCATCCACGCCGGCATGGTGCCCTGGCGGACGCACAACGCAAAGCGCATTTCGGCTGGAGCCAGCAGCCACCCCCTCAACAGCTGCCACTACAGCGCCTGCAGCCCTCAGCGCTGCCTGCAACGAGCCTGGAGAAAATGATGTGTCGCACATTTCAGCAGGCTTGATTTTGTCCCGAGGCAGGCCGTGCATGGAGCGCTGTATGATTGGTGTGAAGGGCACTGCGGCTTGGTGCTTGTTCACATGCTGTGAAAGTCGCCACAAAAGGGCTGTATACTTGGAGCTATGTGCAAGCTGCACTTGGGCTCGAGAAGCAATCGGGAAATCCTCCACAATGCGCAGATCTGCATCACCAAACACTGTGCTCTTGAGAACCCGTCCCGCGCTGCGGGCTTTGCTTGATTTGCGTTTTCGTTCACGGGCGCTACTCGCGGCGTCAGCCTCCATGGCGGCTCTCAGTGCGACACGCACATCTGCAGTGGGCGTGACAGCCCCCCTGACGGCCTCCATGATGGCAATGATGCGCTCTGGGGCTTCTTGATGGTGGTCCCGGGTATGAATGTGCGCCAGGCAGTCAGCATGGGTGTACACGGCGGTCTGCAGCTCCGGCCGAGCGGCCAACATAGCAGCACGAACAAGCACACGATGGGAGTGAGACACAGTTCCGGAGAACACGCCTGCCACGTCAAGCGGTGAAAGCAGATCATTGTTGCGTGCATGCACACTTGCCCCGTGCTGCAACAGCCAAGCAACGTTATCCGCACGACCAACACGAGCAGCACGATGCAGTGGAGTCTCCCCCTCCTTGCAGGGAGCGTTGATGTTGGCCCCAGCCTGCAGTAAGCGGTCCATCACGGGAGCACCGGAGGACACGCAGGCTGCCGCCCAGTGAAGAGCAGTGTATCCGCTGGTGTCCTGCAAGGTGGGGTTGGCTCCAGCTCCCAACATGGCGTTGCACATTTGCGCTAGGTCCGGCAGGTCGCCCAGCGAGCACATGGCGACGAGTGCGGGGAACTGCCCGTCGGCAAGCGACGCATTCACCACAGAACGCACAGCGGCGTCTTGGAGAGCTGAGGTAAGGGTGGCTGCTGAGCCACTCAAAATGGCTGCATCTAGCTCTTTGATGGCAGCCTTTGATGACGCTTGGGGTGTGGAGGGCAAAAGAGCTGAAGGGGGTGTTGGGGGGCGCTCCAGGGATCGTCGCCTGAGCAGCGCGATGGGAGTGTGTGCCGAAAGCAAAGCCAGATGCTGCACCCCATCTTCAGGCACTTCAATTCGCAGAGTGGGCCGAACAGGCTCTGCATCGCCATCTTCTCGGGAGCTGCCTTGCTCTGTATCACTGTCAGGCGTGGCAGGCGTCACAGACACGGTGCTGCCGGAAGCAGCCTGCACACCAAAACTTCCTGTGGAAACTGGACTGTCGTCCGTAATCAGTCCAGATGAATGCTGTATCGGGTGCTTTCGTTCCATTTTAGTTGCTGAAGGCAGCAAGGGCTGCTTTGATGCAGGCAACTTCAGACTGGGTTCGGCACAGTGGACAACAACTGAAGCAATAACTCCAGCGAAAGTACAACAAGAGTGTCAGATAAAACAGCTCAACCAACAAGCATAGTCTATATGCCAGTGTGTGGTAGATTTTTTGTTTTGATACGACCTTGCGTAAGTCTTCAATTCGCCTTTGAGGCAACTCAACATTTTTTGCTTGTGCCGGGGCCCTCACAAAAAGCTTTACTGTTGGCTCAATCGCCCTGCTTCTCGCGAATTTGTGTGCATAACAGCCGATGAGTGTACTTAGCCGTGACACATTGATTCGCACCATAACTTTTTCAAGCTGCTCCTCTGTTGTACCAGCCGCTCACATTTTGTGTGTCTTGGAGTATCGGCCACTGAGTTTCGACCAACAGAGCCATGGCACATGATGCTGCAGGATCCCCCATGATGCCTAGTATTCAGCCTTTACAGGAAGCAGCAGATACGGCATCTGCAGCAACTGCTGCATCACATGAGGGCCTCCATGCGTTTGGTGCGATGCGACATCTTTCTCTCCGAGCTGAACTCTCACACAGCCCTTGTGAACTTTGCAGGGTCACAACGAGCTGCAATGTCCGAGCATTTCCAGCAATTGAGAAGCCTTCACCAGGATTTGTTCGAACAGCAGCAGCTGCTGCACGATAGGTGGGGTTTTCACTCCGAAGTCTCCATGAACTGTCTTGACACCGATGCCGATGCAGTTTTCAAGAATTCAAGACAGAGGGCAGCGCTGTGCCTGAAGGTGGCGACGAAAAGTATTTGAAGAAATTTCCAAGTGCATTTTTGGGTGAGCAGGCACATTTTGGTGGCATGCTTGCAGCTGTAAGTAGCATGCCCACTGCCCAGGTTTTCACAAGCAGCAGCGCCCTAGATGCAGACTGAGCGACTTTCAGAGCATATGGAGAAGGTACATCAAACCGCACAAAAGGCTGCTTCCGATTTACATAGCAGACCTTGGTTTCCGACCAGTACTTTCGGGTCTGCACCGGATTCTTCAAACACCTCCAACGCCGAGTGGGCAAGCGGCGCCGCTTTTTCTTCGCCCCTTGCTCGAAGCAGCATAGTGTACAAAGCGGAGCGCCCATTGCAATCTCCAGAAGCAGCCCGGCGTGGGGCTGCGCCTGCATCCGTACAGCCCCAAAGTGGCAACCCAAAGGGAACGAGGGGCTCCACACACACACACCCCGACACCCCCACCGATCGCAGCCTGGCACCCTCACAAGCTGCTAGTAGGGTATCTAGCCCAACTACTAACCAAGAGGTGCTACATAGAGACCGCCGGTCTGGCGCCCCCCCCCCCCCACCTGCTCGGCGACCCAGGCACGGGAATTCTGCTGCGACAGCCAGCTCAACTGGGTACACAATGGCTGGTGCACGGGGGGGCATGCGCGACGTGCGTGGTCGCGAGCGGCCGTGAAATGCTGTCCCTGGCAGCTACCTCTGAGGGACCCGCCAGGCCACCACCACTACTGGTCGTCAGGCTAGGGTGTGCTTTTGGCTTGAGGATGCATTACACCTGCTGGTACAAGCCTACTCCGTCAAATTGGCTGATGTGCGTCGAGCCCCCACTGCAGGGGGGCCCTTCTTGGGGGGCACGGGGTTCACCTCAGCGGGCTGGGCACCGGGCACAAGGGAGGGCGCTGCCATGCTGGCCACTATTGGGGCCATGGCTCCCAGCAGTGCAGCACAAGCAGACACTGTGGATGCGCTGAAGTAAGTCAGCTTCTCGGGGTCGGTGCCGCGTTCCGGCTCCTTCACCAGGAACACATACTCCGTGGGTGCACTGGCCTTCACTTCTTCAGGCAGCTCTTCAGACACCCTGCAAAGGCGAACAAACATGTGGGTGTGTAAACGTGTGTGCATGCAAGACATATGGCCGGGGCTATTGCAAATGCATAGCTGCAAGGACGCACATTGAATCCACCAGGTCCACACAGCCCTTCTTGCTTTTGGTTTTGTCAGATAGATACACAAACACTGCGCGTGCAGTGGGGTTCACCACACAGAATCGGCGGCGCCAGAATGAGCCATCTGTACACAAGCACCTGTGCACACGAGCAAGGGGGGCGGTTGCAGAGGGGGGGTGGGGGCACATACTGTCAGACACCTTGAGCCACTGTTTGACAGTGGTTGCTGCTCCAGCGTCCTCCTTGGCCACCATGCTGGCCTTACGGGATGCGTTGCGGCTCTTGATGCTGCTGCCTGTCGTGGCGGAGGGCAGGCCTGCCGTTGCAGCGGCGCCGGAGACAGGCTGCTCCTCAGCCAGCGCCGCCATGGGCAGAAGCATGCGGGGGGCACGCTGGGTACCCTGCATCAGCAGCGCCTTGGCCACACTGTGGCGGCGGGCGGCTTTGCGACCGGGCAGTACCAGGCCCTTGGCGGAGGCCTTTGCACTCTCGGCCGCAGCTGCTGCTTCGCCAGCAGCGGCTGTGTCCTCCACTGGTGCAGGTGGACCGGCGCCGGCGGGACGCTCCCAAGAACTCTCTTCGGTATTGAAGTCGAAATAATAGACACGGTTGTCATCCTCATCACGCAGGGCTTCCCATCCATCTGCGCGCAAGCTTGGTGCATGCAGCCGGCGGCATGCGGGGTTTGAGAACCTCACCCGGCAAGTTGGCATTCAGCGACTTCAGCTCGGAGTCCGCCACTGACGGCTTGTGCCACTGGCTATCTCCTGTTTCATGGTTGAAAAAGTCTGTGAACAGATTGCATATATGGGGATTGTCGCGGCTTGGTACATTGCGTGTGTGCTGCTGCACGTCCTTTGCGTCAAGTTTCAGCCACGCCTTCAGTTCGAGCCAGCATCGTGAAGGGCCCAGCACACCCACAACCAGCAGTTTCGGATGACACGTACAGCTATTGCCATTGTCGTCTGCGAAGCACAGAATCGTGGACACAAGCATGGCGAATAAGGTGCTTCATGGCCATGTCGCAGCGACAAGCAAGAGGACTCTGGCAGCAAGCCTACTAAACGCACCCTCAAGCTTCTCCCAGCCAAATGGAAGGGAATCATCCTGTAGAGCGGGATTTGTCCACGAAGACGTGCCTGTCTCTGTGTTCCAATAGTATGTTTGACCGGTGCCTTCGTCGATATGAGCCTCCCAACCAGCCGGCAAAGCAGTGTCGCTATCTGCAGCCATGTCCGACAGCAGAGCGAAAAAGGGGCTCGATAGGTGCGAGCAGGGGTGGGTGTTATGAGCTGCTACTTTGCGTCTCTCCGGTAATCTGCGCAGCGCTAGTCTCGAAGGCACCACGACGTATCGATGTTATTGTATTGAAGGGTGGTTGACTTGAGAACGAGAGCTGAAACTTAGCAGCGAGGGCAGCTGCGACTGAAGTAGTCCAACGTCAATTACTCACCAAGTCAACACCATTAATTTGTGTCTGTGTGTGTATTGTACGCAGTTTGTTTGGAAGTACGCGAAGCTGCAAACATGACCGATTCAGCGGATTTTGAAGCTTTACACCACAGGCATGTGATGTCTGGCTATTGGTCCTCTGCCGACGATGCTTGGATGGATGTGCCTGATAAAATCCAAGCCCGCCTATCGTTGGGAGCATCTTGCATCCCGCGCTGCATCCACTTGATTTGGCTTGGCGGCAAGCTGCCAGCAATGCTTCGCAGGGTTGCTGAATCTTGGCAAGCAGCACACCCTGCTTGGCATATTGCTGTATGGGACGATGAGGCAGTGGGCCTCCTGCCCCTGTTCAACCAAGCTGCCTTCGATTCTGCGCCTAATCGTGGCTTCCAGGCAGACGTGCTGCGGTATGAGCTGCTGTACAGATTTGGAGGGTTTTATGCGGATGTTGACCTCCTGTGTCTGCGCTCCGTGGCGCCGCTGGCTGCATTGTCCTCGTTTGTCACAGCCCAGTCACACAGCACGGTATGGGAGCTAAACAACGCTTTCATTGGCGCATGTGCAGGCCACCCTGTGCTGGCCCTCACCATGCTGGCGATTCGGAACGGGGGGGTGGCGGCTGCGCTGGCCCCCCCTGGACTGGCCTCAGAGCTTTCAGCCGCAGCTGCAACACAGAATTCTGTGGCAAGCACAGCAAACACTGCTGGTGGTGCCCCTATCCCTTTGCACCCCTACGGGGCAGGAGTAGGGGCCCCCACACATCCATATGCAGGGGGGGGCTTTGCACCTTTGCACCCTTACGCTGGTGCGCACGTGCTGCCTGCCAGTGTTGGTGCTCTGCATGCATATGCCTCGCCGGACTTGCAGGTGGGGGGGGGCCAAGAGGCGTCGGACCCCATGCACACTGTGGCACGCACTGGGCCCGGCGTGTTCACACGAGCCACCATGGCATACGCTGCCGCTGCACTGCAAGCAGCAGACGCCGCTACACCTCCCTCTCCCACAGCAAGCTCCGTCTTTGTGGATGCCCTACTGCCGGAAGCCGCAGCCGGCAGCGCTGACTGGGGGATAGCGCATGCCGCCACAGCAGCTGTGCTGGGGGGCGTCCCTGACCAGCCCCATCTGCAGGAGCTGCACACCAGCTGGAGCAAGTGGATAGCGTCCTCCTGGCCGTCCCTCTCTGCAGCCGAAGGGGGGGCTGAGGGGGGGGCTGTGCCGCCGCCGTACCGATTCGAAGCCCTACCACTGGTCATGCCCGCCAAAGCTGTGTACCCCATCCCGAACACGACACCGGTGGGTCCACCAGCTGTATTCCGGTCTGATGAATCGTGCAGTGCAGTGCTGAAAGAGTTGTGCGCCTTCTCAGATGCACACCGTGTTGTTCTCAGTGCGGGTGCGTCTCTGCCCGCGGTTGTGCTGGGTGCTGCCCCCCCCCTGCCCAAGCCCCTGGCAGAGACGCTGGTGGGAAAACAGCAGCGATATCGCATCCAGCAGGCGGGTGTGTTCACTGTGCACTGGTGGGCCCAGGCGTGGAAGCGCCCCAAGGCCCAGCTGCAGCAGGGGGGCGGGGAGACACAAGAGGTAGGCGACGGGCCAGCAGCCAAATAGGACTAGGAGGCTGAGAGTCCGAGCAACGGAAACACCAGTGCCTGAGGCTGCCATATATACATGTGGGTGGGTGGTTAATTCAGTGTTTGAGCTTGTTATTGAGCACACTGCAGAGTCACAGCGCAAATGCAACATGAAGGGGGGCTCAACTAAGCTGAGGGGGAGGCAGCGGCAGCCTGGAACACTCCACCCAGAACAAGCATGGCTGAGATCAAGCACTCCTCCAATTGGACACACTGCAGCGCAGGCGTGCCGCCGCGAGCAGACACGTGGAAATACACTGCCCCGGGCAGGATATGGTAGGACACCCCTACACCTGGATTGGCAGTGGGCCCGAACCCCCCCCCCATCCCCAGGTCAACCTCCCACTTCAAGTCCGGCTTGTAGGTGCGGGAGCCCTTCACAAGCAGTTCCTGCGCAAGGGGAGACTGGCTGGTGCTCAGCTCATAGCTGTCCCCCGCGTGCGTCTCGGGGTCGCAGAAGAAACCAGGCAACTTGGTGCCCGTGGTGAGCGCGGCAAGCTTCAGGCCCAGCACGTGGCGATCCACGCCCTCCCCCCGCATGGCGGCCCGGGTTAGGGCGCTGTGTGTGGAGGCAGACTTGCGAGCCAAGGCGGTGATGTCGCCTGCAGGCATAACCTGACTGCCCGCGGGGGGCGACCAGGCGCTGCTGCTGTTCAGCGTTGCCACAGCAGCAGCCAGCTGCTCAGCAGGGACAGGGCCATCTGCGGCTGCGTGCAGCAAGGCCTCCCCTCCCTTGGTGGTGGCAGCCGTCAGCACCGCCTGCGCCATGGCCTGAGCGGGAGCGGTGGCGGATCGAATGGTCTCCGTGCGCCCCCCCTCAAAAGCACGGGTGGACGCTGACTCGTACGTCAGCACAGTGCGCCCATACAGCGCAAGGGAGGCGATCTGCAGGGCCTGCTGCATGAAGGCATCAGGGGACACCCGCCACTTCTTCATGGTGTTTTTCCCCCAGCGGTCAAATACCACTGAGCGCATGTGCACTTGGGCCACCAGGGCATCGTATCGGCGGCGGGCGCCGGCCATCCACGCCACCAGATGCTCTGGGGCTGAGGGTAGCTTGTCCTCCTCTGCGTCTGCAGCGGCAGCGGCGGCGTCTGCAGGGGGGGGGGTCCACTGTGCCTTGCCCCGTGCACTGTCTCCCGCCGCTTCGCTGATGACGTCCCACTCCCCAGAGCGCCAAGCCTGGGCAGGGTCGCCCACCCCGCTCTCGCCGACGCCTGTCCACCCCAGGGAGGCGGAACGCACCAGCCGGAACGCGGGTGGGCGCATGGATGGGCCCATCTCCTGGTGACTCCACCCAGGGATGTCCCAGGCCAGGCGGGAGGGAGCACTGGGGTTGCTACTGCCCAGCACCACACGCTGCCCGGCAGCCTCTTGTGCTGTGACCTCGGCATAAGCGGCGCCCGCAAGGGCCACCTCCTGAACTGTCATGTGCTCCCACATGTGTCCCGGCACAGGCGCGTCCGCAAAGGTGTGCTCCACTGTGGTGCCGATGTGCCCCGAGGGCAGGAAGTTGAACATGATGCTCTTGTCCCACCATGTGCGGCGTCCGTCCCCCATATCATGCCACCACTGCTTCATGGCGACATTCAGCACGGGGCGCTCTGTGTTCAGCTCTGTGTGGGAGATGTGCGCGCCCTCCTGCAGTGCACCTGGGGCGGTGGTGTGGGGCTTGGGGCCCAGCTGCACAGGGTCGCTGTCGTTCCCGGCATGCAGGTTCACCCACAGCAGGGCGCCCTCCACGTCTTGCAGGCAACGCGCATTCACAGGGTGCTGCTGCAGCACCGCGCGCGCCCGAGCCCAGCGGCCACGGGAGTCGGAGGTGAGCAGGGCCACGGGGGGGTCGCTGTATGCGCCGCCTGGCTGCTGTGCGGTGGCCTCCAGCGCCTGGCTGAAGGCCGCGTACAGGTCTGGCACGTTAGCGCTCCACCCAGCGCCCTGCACCTGAACCTTCCACAAAGTGGTACCGATGCACATAACAACATGAGCAGGCTCCGATAATTGAACAGGATTAGTTTCCAAACTGTCCTGCTGCTCGCCAGGAAGACGGCATGTGCCAAACAATTGCCTGCAAACAGACGGCATGCGGATTTTGAACGCCGGAGATTCAGTCAACACCGTAAGATTCTATGGGCAAAGTTGGAGGCAAACTGACGGAAAACGTACGTGTATCCCTTCATGTCCACTGGTACTACACCCCCAGCTTTGAGAACCGGCACGTCTCCTTCAATCACACGCCGACGGAAATCAAGAGCGCAAAAAACAAATCCCGCGGCACGCAACGCCATGTTGGCCGTGGGGCGCTCTGTGCGGTAGGATCCATGGCAGCAGAAGCTGACATTGATAGGAAGGGGATCACGACCCATGAGGTATGCGAAATTCAGCCACCTGTGTGAGCAAAAACGTTGGTGTCAAGTGCACTGCACAAGCGGAAAGTGCGCAATATTTCTACGGACCAGTCTGCGAGCCAGTTCTTGCTGGCCTGAGCTCGCTGAAGCAACACATCCTGCAACTTCGCGGCCACATCTGATGAAAAGAACTCGTGTACTTTTTCAGACGCGTTTGCAAACTCAGCTTCGTTCTTGCACAGTGCCTTGATCGAGATGAGATACCTCTCAGCCGTCTCAGCGAGCGCAGGGACAGGCAGGTTGGGCAGCTTCCCCTCATACGCATTGAACGGCTCAATAGGTGCGTTCAGAGTTTTTAGTGCAAGAAGTGCCAGCTTATTGGGCTTGGCTGCGGTGGCCACGTGCTGCAAGGCAGCGCTTTGAACGTATTCCTTCCCGATGCTGGCGAGCGCTGGCCCCGCCACGACAGCAGCAGCCACGGCTGCACCTGCCCACACCTGCCAATTGGTGCCCGAATCCTGTAAAAGCCGTTTATTAAGGCCGTGTTTGGCGCTGGTGGTAACAGCACAAGCATACCTGGGCAGCAGCAGTGCTCATTTCAATATCCGCTGATGAGAGGTTGAGTGCGAGGCACTCTTGCTCACTGCTAGTCACAACGTCAAGTCACAAATAGCGATGCGTCCCTTCCTGGGCGATAGTGCATACTGTACGAGTGATAAAAGTGTTGGTTGGGATGATCAGACTGCCGGCACGGGCGCAACAAGTCGCCACGATCGGCTGTCATGCATGTGCAGGGGGGCAACAAACATATTTGGCACTCTTTCCCCGCTATGACAAACAGTGATTTGGGGATCTGCTGCTCAAAGTAGAAGACTTCAAGGCACGCTTACACGCATACCTAAGTTTATTTCGCTTAAAATTGCCCCTCTCGCCTGCATAGCTGCGTCTGGGACCGAAGTTGCTGGGCTGGTCAACTGTGCAAATACCGCAGCAGTCTACCGGTAGCTTCAAGCTGTCGCGGGGCACCACCGATAAAGGCAATCCAACCGCAAGTATGGCCGCCACAGTTCCTGCTCCTCTACTGGAGGGTGACTCTTTTGTACTGTCGGACATGTCTGTGCAATCGCTTGCCCGGATGTGGCGAATGCTGGATGAGGACACAGATGGTTTGCTGCAGCCCGATCAGCTGCGCACAATGATCGCTGCTGTTGGAATCCCCCCCACTCAACAACTTGTGTCGGGAATCACGCAGTGTGCCCCCGAAAAGTGGCGCAGTAAGGGTGTTGACATCGACACAGTGAGTGCAGGTCGCTGCGACAAAGCCGTCACTCTTGCAGCACTGCCACTGTCCACAGTTTCTGTCCTGTTGTGAGGTATACCTCACAAAGGAGCCTCTATCAATGGATGCAATCGAAGAAGTGTTCGAGTATTTTGAAGAAGACGATGTGCAGCATGTAGACGGGAAGCACCTACGGCATGTCCTGCAAGACTCCTTCACCAGCCATAACACGCAACTGCTGCCGTCAGAGGTCAGGCAGCCTGCAACAAGTCCTGCACAATGCATGTTGCCACCGCTTTTCAACTTGCAGGTCGACGAAGTATTCCGTGTTCTTGGCATCGAGGAGGACGAGCCTGTGCAGTACACACGCCTGGCGAAGCAGTTGGCAGGCGGCCACCAGCCCATACAAGAGGCGGAGGCCTCCAGAAGGGTCAGCATGTCTGCCCGGCTAGCAGCCATTCGTGCATACATGAGCCGTGATCGCCAGTCCTCTGTGGCCGCCACACGCTTGGCAGCCGCACGCGAGGACTACCGGCGGGCAAGCGTGGCCCAGAAAGCCACCAGCAAGAAGCAGGGGGGGGGCAGCAGCCGAACAGCTGCACCTAGCCCTGCCATGTCCAGCTCTTCAGACTCGGATGATGGAGTGTACTAATGTGCAATGCCGAGGGGGGGAGGGGGGGGGTCTCTGACACCACCTCTAGCCCCCCTGGAACTGCACCACTGGCAAAGCCCGGTATAACGTTACACTGCACCAGCCTATTCACTCAGCCATCCCAGCGTGGCCCCGCTGAGCTTCATTGCCCCCCCCCCCCTTTGCCATAGTCTGCCGAGGCTGTGAACGGCTGCAGGAATAGAATGCCACCTGGCGGACAGAGTGACACAAACGGCCGCGAATTGCCCTTGAGTGGGTATGTAGCGTATGTGCGTTGTCGGAGCTCGGGGCAGGAATCAGCCGTTGAGTGGCCTAGGGGGGCAGCCCCAACCATGACGGGGGCACGCCTGGGGACAAATTCATGCAACATGCAACACGCACTGCAATATACAGTTATATAATGCTAGCAGCGTAGCTTTTGCACATGTTGCCTGTGTTCATTGTGGTCGGCCTCAGTGACTGTGACACTAGCCCTGCAGGGCCTGCCAAATTCACCTGCCGTTGAACTGCAGCTTCCGAGGCATGCAGTCGCCACACCGGCCAACTCCACCTGGGGGCGATGAAGACGACCAGGATGACCCACATGCAGACTTGCGCATGCAGGTAGTGCGCCTTGTAAACCAGCGGCGAACAGTAGATGCCAACTTCGCTGCTGAAATGGCCCAGCTGCGCTCGGCTGCTGGTGCTGCTCAGCTCTCCAAAGCAACAGCCAAGCAGCGTGTACGGCGACGTGTGTTGCGCAAACTTCACCCGAAATTAGCCGAGCTGGCCAGTGAACAGCGCACGGTCCAAGACTCCATTGATTTGCGCACAGAAGCCAATGTGCGCAAGCTCCAAGTAAGTGTGCTTGTCGCGTGCGACATGCATGACTGCTCATTCATCACGCTGCACGCGCTTCTCAGAAACAAGGCACAGTGCTTGCGTCCGTGCTTCAGAAACAGCATGAGAATCGTGCAGAAGCCGCTGCTGAGCTTGCTGCCCTACAGGCAGAGTTGCGGGCTGCCCAGGATGAGGAGGCTGCCCTTCGAGCCTCCACCACGGGGGAGCCAGCACGACTGGCGGCAGAGGAGAGCCGCCTGGCGCAACAGCTGCAGCAGCAGATCCGTGCTGCTGCTGTGCGTGCTGTGGGCCAGTTTGCTGCCACCACGGCAGCGGCACAGGACCGCGTTTCCAAGCAGCGATATGCCCAGCAGCTGGCGGCCCAGCATCGGGCCAATGAGGAAGTGGATGGCCACCTGGCGTACTTGCACAGACACAGCATGCGAGTATCGGAAGAGCTGGCTGAGCAGGCCACTACTGCGTACCTGAATGTACATCGCAAGGAGCGCTCCCATTGGCTGGGGGCGCGGCAGGCGGCAAAGAACCAGCTGCAGACAGCCCAGTTGGACTTCGCCGCCTTGGTGCATGACGTGGGGACGCTGATACAGCACGAGGACAACGCCTCCTTGGTGGTGGAGAAGGGGTCCTACGCGGAACAAGACGACGACATTGCGAACATGGATGATGTGAACTCGGAAGATGAAAGCTTACATGAGGGGGGCGGCAGCCAGGACGGGGGGGGGTCCATGCGCACACGTGCCACCAAGCGCACCACAGCCACACGCAAGACTGGCGTGACAGCTGTCTCCCGCGCCCTACAGTCCGTCGCAGGGCGCAGTCGCAGCTCAAGGCGCATGCAGGCTGCAGCGACTCTGTTCGGGGGGTCGCGCCGAGACGGGGCGGGCATGCGCACAGTGCGAACCAGCTCCAGGGAATCCATGATTGTGGACGGCGTGGGGGAGATCAGGGGAGGCCGGGGGCCCAATTTGTTGTCCAAGCCTCGTCCAGGCGGGGGTGATGACGATGGGATTAGGGGGGGTATATCTGACGAAGAAAGTACAGACAGCGAGGATGAGGGGGTCGATTTCCGCGGAACCACCCACGACAAGCTGACTAGTGAGCCATTCTTGTTGCACAAAGACCGAGTCAATGCGTTCTATGAAGATGCTCAGCGCTTCCTGGGGCCAGATCCAAAATCCGCACATTACACCGGCGAAGCAGAGCAAGAGCTGAAACACCGGGTGCTTGCAGCCCTTAGGCGCGACATTACACGTGCAGACCTGAGAACACACACGCTACCGTCTGCACGGGTGGGAACAGTGACTGCCTTCCTGGACATGAGTGTTCCCACAGTGCACCACGAGACACTTGAGCTGACAGACGGCTCCTTCTCATCGCCCCTGGGACATGTGTTGTCCAAGGCAGCCGGGGAGACGCCCCACTCGCCACGGCGGGCCAGCATGGCAATTGCCCGGAGACGCAGCACGTTGGGCCCCTTGACCCCCCTGGCAAACAGTGGAAGGGCTTCAAGTGCCCCCAAGGAGCGCACAAGGGCCCCCCCATCACCCCCCCCCCGGTTCCCACGGGATGGTGCTGGGGAAGGCGGCTCTGATCCAATGCAGCGCCCAACAGGTCTCTCAGTGCGCACAGGGGGGTCTCCCCTGCAACGGGGGGTACCCCCCCCCAGCACCGAGCCAACCGCGGGCTCTGTGGGCAGCAGCAGTCCCCGGCGACGAGTCACCATTTCCCGCACAGCTTCAGAAAGCCGCATCGTCATTCCAGATGCACCGGTGTTCAAGGGGGGGGGTAACGTGCCGTCCCCCTCAGCCCGAGCTGGGTCCCCCCGCAAGAGCATCTTGAAGCGCTCAAGCAGCGGACGCATTGTGGATTCTCCCGGAGATGGCTCCCCCAAGCGTGCAGGTTTTGCTGTGGGGGGTGCAGGGGGGCAACGCGCCCGTGCCCGCACCGCGCCCAGCCTCGGCTTTTCCATTGCAGAGGAGGAGCAGCACGACTCGGCAGTGCCGCTACAGCGCGATGTTTCCCTTGAATCTGCGGTGTCCAACGACTCGGCGTTTGATGTGGGCGGCCCCGTTCGAAGTGTTTCTGTCAGCTCCCCGGGACTGGCCGGCCTGCTGGCCCCAGTGGCGGAGCTGCCGCCGTCCATGGAGACGGTGACGCCCCACAGCTATGGGAACTCGACGCGGCCCCCTGCCGCCATGCACTTTGGGGGGCAGGGCGAGGCTGTGTCGCTGGGCAGCTCTGCAAGGTCGCTGAGCGACACGCTACACCGCAGCGCCACCATGGGGCAGCACTTCCCCCCACAGGCCCCAGCTGCCCGGGACAGCGCAGTGACGGCAGTGCCAGCGCCACGCTGCGATGCACTGGGTTGCACAGCTGCCGCAACACGGGGCAGCACAAGCCGAAGTGGGGGGGGGCTTGCCCTCACTGCTGGGGGGGTGGATGGAAGCGAATGCTTCGCCCCAGAGGATGGGGATGGCCAATTGAACGACACTGCAGGGGAACTCGTGTTCAGTACTGAGCGACAGGATGCAGCTGATGTGGTGCGGTCAGTGGGCCCAGTGGCGCTGCCGGACGAGGAGGCGCTCATGCCAGATGACCTGGAGGTGGCGCTGGACGCACAGGAGACGCAGCGGGGACGCACAGCCATGGACAAGCTGAGGGTAAGTGAACTGCTGTGTTGCATGGTGCACTGTTTGCTTGCTGTACGTGTGTGCTGTGCGCAGGATGCCGTGCTGCGAGATTACAAGCGGGGGGTGACGTACAGCCCCCGTGAGCTTCTGCAGTGGCTGCAAAGCACACAAAAGATGGCTGTGGAGACGTCACTGATTAGGGGCGATGCAGATACACTGCGCTCAATCAAGGTAAGTGCGAAACACCGCACACAAGGCCGCTTGCATGCCTGCATGCTGCATCACGCCCCCCCCCCTTTGCTGCAGGAAGCATACGAGGCGGAGCTGCGGCGCCTGGGAGAAATCGCGTCCATCGTGGCGATGGAGGACTACTATGCACACCTGACTGCTGCTAGCGAAGAGGCCCGCTTCGCTGTGGATGCACACGGAGAGGAAGCGTCCGACGCCGTGCACGCCCGCTTGGCGGCAGATGGGGATGCGCTGGGCGCAGCCATGGAGCGTCAGGGGGAGCTCATGTCCACGGCGGCACAGGTGCGCGCTGATATCGCGCTTTCACACAAGGCGTACGAGGCGAAGCACGGGGAGACGGTGCCTGTTGCGCGCGAGCTGCTGCCGCACATTGACCAGCTGCCCCAGGAGCTGCTGCTGGGCACATGAGGCGAGCAGCGCCTGCGACCAACACGCCAAGTATACATGGCTTCAACCAGCCTGCTTTGTGTGGTTGTATAAATGTACTTGATGGGAATGCAAGCCTGGGACACTAAAGGTGTGTTGCTGGCTACCTGGCCCCCAGTCTTGCAAGGGTGTGCCAACCTGGGAAGCGGCCATCCGCGTGGTGGGATGCAAGCAAGCAAATGAGCAGTGTTGCATGATCAGTGAAAGTTACCTGTATGTCATGACCTGCTTCTGCACAGCGATACTGAAGCCCCACAGGCCGCCCACTTGTCAAGTGAAGACTTTGCCGCGCGAGACCACATTTACCAAATGGCTTTGTTCCGCAAGGACAGCCGCGCACTGGATGCGCTCTTTGCTGATGCCGAAGGAATTGATCCAACGAGAATGTACGTTGGACTGAAGTGAACGTTTTGGACTAAATGGGAACGTGGCCTTAGCCAAGAGATGCCAGCTGCTCACTGCCCTTCTTGCACAGTGTTGAAAAGCAAATGACCGGACACATGCACAAGTGCTCAATTGACGGTTCTCGCCGGTGGAAACGACGCTTCTTCGTGTTGAAGGATGGTGCGTGTGGCTAACTTTGCAATGTTTGAGCCAAGCATATCGGCGTGGTGGCTCCGCAGGCTTTCTCCTGTACTATGAGCCTCGCGATAAACCACTCGTGTTTTTCGATTTTCACCCCAAAGGAGTCCTACCACTCGATGGTGCCGATATTAATCCTTTGGCGCTGACTGATGGGCCGAAGGTGGACGGCCAACGAACGACATTTGGCATTGACATCACTCACTCAAGCTTCGGCGGCAGAGCCCTGAGTCTCGCAGTGGAAACCGAGGCCATGCGGAATACCTGGGTGGCTGCTATGGAAGCATCCCGCCATGTAACCTACAAAAACGCAGTGACTGGCAGCACTTCAGTGGATATGTACAAGGACATGGCCACTCACTCCCAGGAGCGCATGAGCAAACTCTCCTCCCAGCTCATCGCCGCGAAGAAGGAAATCAAAGCGCTGAAGGAATCTAATGCAGCCAAGAACGAACACTTGGTGTCTGTTCTCACTGCTGTGGCCTCTGCTTCTGCCTCCCACGGTATCAAGATTCCCCTCCCAGCTGCCCCAGCCGCAGCCATGGCCAGTGACTCAGAGGACGAACACGATGCTGGACACCCAGCGGCTGCAGCATCAGCTGTGAGCACCCCTGAGCAGTCAGCTTCAGGGTCTGGGCCCACACTTGCAGAGCGCAGGGGGGTCCGCTTTGAATCAGGCGGGGGCTCTGCTGCAGGCAGTGACGACGAAGGGACTGCACTGAGCTTATCGATTACTGGCACTGAGGACATTCAAACTGCTGGAGCCATGAAGCCGCAGCATGGCGGGAGCCCCGGGCGCACCCCTGCACCCCGCCAAGCCATGGAACAAATGGGGTTCACGCCCGATGACGAGGAGGATGACGAAGAGGCGGAACAACGAACAGAGGCCCCCTCCGAGAAAAAGACTCTCAAGTTCGAGGGCGATGACGCCAGTAAGGGTGCTGCTGAGGACACCCCTGACTCTGCAGAGGTCCCCTCCCCACAAGACGAGGAGGCCCCCCTCCCACAAGACGATGAGACCCCCCTCCCACAAGACAAGGAGGCTTCCTCCTCGAAAGAAGAGCAGCCCCCCCCCGCGCAAGCAGCTGG